>Ga0315286_10002782_pt1 | contig 16393 bp, 15 predicted proteins | sample YL17G10_0_MG_FD_205038 | JGI IMG/M metagenome (GOLD analysis project Ga0315286, IMG submission 205038) | Sediment microbial communities from Yellowstone Lake, YNP, Wyoming, USA - YL17G10_0 | ecosystem: Environmental > Aquatic > Freshwater > Lake > Sediment | place: USA: Wyoming | collected...
CAGGTAACGGGACGCGCCCGGCGCGCAGTGTTGTAACCTGCTGGCGTAGAAAAGCTAACAGGGCGGGGATATATTGCGGGAGATGATCGACATCCGGCGCCTGCGCTAATATTTCCAGCAGTCTCATTTGAACCTGGGAGATGAATGGTGGAGTATCCCGGCGGCGCGCTTCAATGCCGCGCACTTTGAGGCTGCCATCTTGGAACACGCCAAAATAGCGGTTGGCAACCGGTACGCGCGCATTCACCCGGGAAGGTAAAAAAGCCACCCAGCGATAAATGCCATCTAATGCAATCGGCAGGTGAGTCCGCTCAAAAATCTCCTCCAACATTGGTTGAAAATCTGCCACCTTGGAACACCCCGGTTTCTGAACCCACAGTCCGTCCACATACAGATGCAACACCGTCCCCTCTTGCTCCTCGGCGACTTCCTTGGCTCGCAACAAACACTCGCGACTGTAAGCGGTGACGGCCTGATGAGCCTCGATACGCCCAAAGCGGGCATTTTTGTAACCCAAGTAACCGAAGCAGGTCACCAGCAGCCATTTATGTGCCGAAGCGCGCGCTTTAAAAACCACCCGGCGCGGATCCCATTTGGGTAATTCAACCAGGTGGTTCTTAAAGGCAATGCGTTTCTCCAGCAAAGGTCGCAGGGTTTGAGGCACCAGACCGGGCGTCTGGCGGTCAACAACCAGGTTGAGTTCAGGCACCCATTCTGCGGAGTTGCTCCGCACAGTTCCAGGATTATCCATACCGACTGTCTCCGGGGAAACGTTGAAGTATGTCATGATGCTGGGATACATCGAGACAAAATCGAGCTCGGCAACATCCCGGTGCAGGCCGACAAGCGGTTGGTAGACTAACCCACCCTGGTCAGCGTGGAGTAAATCCAGGGCGTTCTTTGGCATCTCTGATTGTTGCTTGTGCCAGGGCACCAGCACACCCAGCCGCAGCGCAGTGATGATCTGCATGGCAGAGATACCGGTGCCAGGCGAGAGACGAGCAGCGTCTTGCACCGGTAATGCAGTCACGCGCGCCGACTCAAAGATCCCGTCCATACCATAGTCATGGAACATCACCGCATTGAAGATATCACTGTGCCAACGTCCAAAGAGCTGCACCTGACCGCCGCGATGCACGATTTGGCCGTAGGTGAAATATGAACGCTCATCTTTACGGAGCACGGTGCGACCAGAATCGCGGTTGAGCGGCAAAGGCAGGTGCCACTGCTCGGACAATTCCAGCAGTAAGGGCAGCAGCCAGGTATCTCCCCAGGCAGTCAGTAATAAATCGGGGTCATGCCGGTTGAGCAGGGCGGCCAGGTTGATCAACAAGGGGCGGGGATAATCCAGAGATAGGCGGTAATCCGAACGGCCGCAGCGGATATCCAAATATTTTGGCGCGGCGTGGCGGGGATCGCTATTGGGTTGGAGCGTTAAGATCTGCAACGGGGGTGGCTCGGGCTCTAAATCCCAGGGGGTGTCCAGGGGACTAATCGCCTGGATCGTGCCATGCTCGTCGATGCTCACTTTAACGTGCGCCAACGGAAATGTGCCGTACAAGGCCGCATGACGTAATCCAATGGCAAGGTCGGCATCGTAGTAGGTCAGATCAGGGTAATCTTTTGATATACGGGCAAACAGGATCGGCTGTAGGGCCGGGCTTAGCACCCGAATCGCCATAACGGTGATCGGGTTGGGTTGGAACAGATCCCGCCGTTCAGTACGCGAGAGACACACCGGGATATCCTGGGATTCCAGGTGCTGCCACAAAGCTCGCAGACGCGGCGCCGGGCCAGATGCATAAAAAGTGATTGGGAAAAGCTGTTTCAAACGGTGGCGTTGATAACCGGAGCATGCTCCGGATTCACCCGCCTGGCTGGCGGCATTTTCACTCAGCAGCCAAACGACGCAGCCAGCTGCGTCATCCTTTGAATCAGCATACAGGTCGAGCAGCCAGCCAGTGAGCTCAGCACCGGAATGATGCGGGAGCATGCTCAGCAATTCCATCTTTCCTCGAGCAAGTTGCGCAGGCGCATCACCTCTTTGTGCTCTTCCAGCACCATCGCCAGCAAAAAGACCTCCATCGGCAGGGCATGCGAAGCGTAGGAAGCCGCCGCTAGATGCTGCTGGGCTGACGAGAATAAATCGTCCAGCACCAGCTGATCACTGCGCCGCAGGGCGCGCCGGAAACGTGCAAAGGATTGCTCTTCTGCGAAGAAGGTGCGGGTGATTGAAGGTACCGTTCGTCCCATATTCTGTAGCTCCGCTACCTAAAACAACCGGGGCTGAACCGGTTCGACCTGGGATTCAAAACGCCACACGCGGCCAGCCTGAGTCTCCAGGCGTTGGAGCATGCTTCGTAATTCGGTGGGCTGACCCTCGGGCAGTGAGCTGACACTGACGATAACTGACGCTGGTCGGCTCAAACGCCGCAGCTGTTCAAGTCCCTGGTCGAGCAAGCGCAGCCGCTCGTTAGCTGGCACGCTCTCATCGCAAAAGGTGGATAACAGATCCAGCACCAAAACCGGAACCGCACTGACCGGCTGTTGCTGGAGCAAAGCGATCATCTGGTAACAGGTGAAAGCCCGGGCAACCGCCACACACTTGAGTGTAGTTTCCAGCTGGGCGGTCTGCCGGCGGATGAGGCGGGCGATGGTATGAATATCGAACTGGTTACCCCCATCCAGCACCTGTACCGGCCCCCTCAAAGCCAGGTGAGCGGTAAAGGCGTTCAACACTTTCCCGCTAAAGCGGCGCGGTGCGACCAACAGGCATAATTGACCGGGCTGAAGTTCCAACAATGTATTCATACCCACAGCATACCAATAAATCATATATAGAACAATAGTTCTAAGATTGATTTGTGGATTGAATTTAGATCTAGATCAGGGATCGAACCACAGGCAGGATATTCGCAGTTGGCTTTGCCACAGGCAGGATATCCGGAATTGGCTTTGCCAACTCAAATCAATGCCAGAAAAAACAGGGGTATTTTTTGGGATGGCATGAGTGAAGTTGGAGTACCAACTTACGCCAACTCTGGAAAGCATTTTAGCTAATGGGTATTCTCAAACCAGGACTGGAAATCCCAACCGGCCAGCATTCCCTGCAAATCCACTCTGCTTCTGACATTCCATTTCCTTAAAATGTTATGGACGTGGGTTTTAATTGTGGAAAGCGAAAGAGACAGGCGGGATGCAATGGCGGCGTTCGAATAACCTTGGCACACCAGGGCGATCACTTCCTGCTCGCGCGGCGTGAGGCTTTTCCAGTATTGTAAATCCGCTTCGTAGATCCCCCATTGGTTCAATGCGATAGACAACAGATCAGCCGCCACATCTTCAGTGGGGCGTTGTTCCTGATAGGCCAGGTCCTGGATGCTCTGCAGCAAAGGTAAGTCGAGTTGCAGGACCTTAGCGGACCGATACAGGCCAAGAGAACGGAGCAGGCGTTGCCAGAAAGACATCGGTAAATCGAGTGTAATTCATCATTGAACTGGGTATATTATACCAGAACATTCGTTCTATGTATAGGAAATATGTCCTATTATAAAAAAGTAGATGATACACTTGATGAAAAAATTTGCTGCCTGGTAGAGAAATTCTGATTATGCCTTCAGGTACAGGGTATCGGTTGTCAGTCAAAACCCGGTAGTATAATGTTACAAGATGGTTATTAAATCGATAGAAACGCCTGAGCTGGTAAAAAGCCTGAAGAAAATTGCTAGTGTGATCGAAAGCACCCATGGGGATTCAGAACGGTTTGCCGAAACACTAAGGCACGATCACATTCCACATATCAGCTTTAGCCAGATTACGACTGTGGAATTCTGTGACCGTCGTTATTTCCTACAGTATATTGAACAGGTGGATCCAGAGCCAACACCGGACTACTTTGTAAAAGGCAAATTACTCCACCAACTGTTGGCCTCAACATATAAGAAAGCAGCCAGCCAACAAGAGATTAACGTCGACGAACATTTTCAACTGATTGACCGGAATTATCAAGGAGCAAACCACACTCACCTTAAAAACGCTGTACTCGTTTATTTGGAAAACATCTGGCAGGGGTGTCAAGTTATCGCCATCGAGGAGCCTTTTGCGATGAGCATCCATACGCAGCTGCCACCTTGCGTAGGTGTGATTGACCTGATTCTAAAACAAGATGATCACTTTATTGTTGTTGACCATAAGACAGGTCGTGATTTCTACCCACAAGATGAATTACAGATGGCTATCTATGTGGAATACATCAAACGTTTTTATGGGGTCAACAGCTGCCAGTTTTATTATGATCATTACCGCTGGGTGAATAACCTGAGCCGCATCCGAAAACCTGCTTTCCTGCGCACGGCAGTTACATTACACGATCATTATTGGCAACATGCGCTGCAACGGATACTCACCGGTTACCAACGCATTCAGAAGATATTATCGGCTAATAAGGGCAACAAAAATGGAGAATGTTTCCGTTGCCCTTACAAGAGGATTTGTTGATAAATGGGGATATACTCTGTAAAAGCATGGACGGCTCAGCATTTAGTAAAATTATATAACTATATCTAATGAACCTGAAAGATATCATCCACCGTACGAACCCACCCCACCCCTGGGAAGAAGGGGACAATATCCCCTGGAACGACCTGAAATTTAGCGAGAGGATGCTCCAGGAGCACTTATCGCAGGCGCATGACGCCGCCAGCCGGCGTATTCAAATCATCGACCGGCAGGTGTCATGGATCCACCAAACCATTCTTCAAGGAAAGCCTGGCCGCATCCTGGACCTGGGTTGCGGACCAGGTTTATATTCCAGCCGTCTAGCACAGTTCGGTCACACCTGCGTAGGGATTGATTATTCGCCAGCTTCGATCCACTATGCTCGCGAATATGTCAAAAAAGTGCGATTTACTTTACACCGTTCACTTGACTGTACATATATCGAGCAAGACCTGCGCCAGGCAATCTACGGTGAAGGGTTTGATCTGGCATTATTCATCTATGGCGAATTCAATGTGTTCAAACCTGTAGATGCAAGCTTGATTGTGGAAAGAGTCTGTAGCGCCTTGAAGCCAGGTGGACAATTGCTGCTCGAAGTTCACCGGAATGAAACCGTGCAGCATATGGGACTGGAGACTGCCACATGGTATTCCGCTGAATGTGCTCTTTTCTCAGAAAAGCCCCATCTTGTCCTGGAAGAAGCCTTCTGGGACGAAGACCAGCGGGTTGCTACCAGGCGTTATTTCATTGTAGATGGATCTACTGGAAAGACAGTGCGTTATGCCGTCAGCTATCAAGCCTATACCGATGGTGATTATCAGACACTCCTTAACCAAGGCGGCTTTTCGGAGGTAACGTTCCACCCATCATTGACTGGCTCTCATGAAGAATCTCAGAGAGATTTTATTGTCATCCATGCAATAAAGAATTAATCCTGAGCGGTCCTCCGCAGTTGTTTGGATCATACATATGAGCCGTCGTGCCATTTTCATCCCCTACCAGCCAAAAACAATCCTGAATAAAAGCAAACGCCCGGATCATTGGTTCTGGACGCGCTACAGCGCTTATCCCTACATCGGCTGTCAGCACGGTTGTGAGTTTTGCTACTGCCGCGAACGTAAGTATTCACCCTACGAAGACCCCAATGATTTTGCCTATGTCATCAAGGTTAAAGAAAACGCCCCTCTGTTGTTGCGCAAGGCGTTGAGTCGCGTTCCGGTAGACTTGGTGTTTACTGGCGATTACCAACCGGTCGAACATAAATTCCAAATCTCCCGCAAAATGCTTGAGGTGTGTTGTGAACTGGGATTTCCTGTGTTCATCCTGGAACGCGCAACTTTGGTGCTGCGCGACCTCGACTTGATAACAGAAATCAACCATAACGCACCTTCCGTGATGGCATTCAGTATTATTTCAACCCCGGATTCTACGCACTATGATCGAGTGCACCAGATCGAACACCTCGCGCCACTTTCCGAGAAGCGCTTTACTACGATGGGAGAGGTGGCCACATCCGGCCTGTTGACCGGTACTTGCATGATGCCAATCCTACCGGGTTTGTGTGACGATGAAGCCAACCTGGAGAATGTCGTGCGCTGGACAGCCGAACACGGTGGAAAGTTCGTCCTGGCCAGCGGTTTATCCCTTTCCGACCAGCAGCGCGAGTATTTCTTTAAGGTCTTATTCGAGCGCTTCCCAGACTTGCTCCCCTTGTACCAGCATCATTATCCTCCTGGCAGTTACAGCGCTACTGGGAACGAATGGCGAAAAACCGCCTTGCTTATTCGGGAATTGTGCAGCCGTTACGGGATAAGCGATCGCATACCACGCCCCATCATTCCTGGCGACAAGCGCACTCTTAATAAACGCATCGTCGAAGTGCTAGCAAACCAACTCTACTCGCTGGAGCTAAACACCACACCCACTGAGCGGGTGTGGGCGTATCGCAAAGCTGCCTGGGCAATTGAAGATTTAGATCAAGATATTGGGCTGGTTTATCGTACGCTGGGGTTGAAAGGATTGCAAAGCATACAGAACGTTGGTTCTTCTCTGGCGCGGATAGTTGAACAAATCATCAAAGGATCACCCCCCGATTGTTGATTGAACCATTTAGATTATGTTAATAGACTTATCGTAAAGCCTTTAATAAATATTTACTGCTCAATAATGACTTTAAGCCCATCGCGCCGTTGAGCAATGGTAAAAGCCTGGGCGGTTTCTGCCAGGGGAAAACGATGCGTCACCAGTGATCTCAAGTCCACCAGCCGGCGTTCGACCAGCTGAATGGCGCGCGGGTAGGTGTGCTTCATGCGACGGCATAATTTAAGGGTCAGCCCTTTACGCCGGGCGACTGAGGCAGTAAACCGGGTTAAATCATCTGAAGGGATTCCCACCAGGATCACACGACCACCCGGACGGGTGCAAGCTATTGAAGTTTCAACTGCATTGTTCGCACCCGCGCACTCAAAAGCCACATGCACTCCTCGGTTACCCGTTGCTGACCAAACGTCGTCGTTTTCCTGTCCATCGGATGATAAAAATACATCCGTTGCTCCGCAAGCACGCGCCGCTTCCAGGCGATGCGGAAGCCGGTCTGTTGCAATCAACTGAGTTACTCCCGCCGCGCGCGCCATTTGCAGCACAAGTAGTCCAATCGGACCGCAGCCGAACACCCCCACCCGCATTCCTGTCCATAGATGGGCGAGGTCAACTGCATAAATGGCGACACCCAGGGGTTCAAGCAAAGCTCCTTCGGCATCGCTAAATGTATCGGGCAGTGGGAAAAGGCAGCGGGTAGGCCAGGTCATATACTCGCGCAACGCACCGTCGTCTGCGCCATGGCCAGCGAAGCGCAGATTTTCACAAAGGTTTGGGTTACCTTCCTGGCAAAACTCACAAGTCAGGCATGGAACTGCTGGATCGACTGCCACGCGCTTACCACTTTCGGTCACAGCACTAAATTCGTGCCCTAAAATAAGTGGTTTATCCATACGAGCGTCACCGATGCCAGATTCTTCGAACCAGTGCAGGTCCGAACCGCACACACCCACCGATTTAATGTGCAGGAGCGCCTCCCCAGGGGCAGGCATAGGCATTGGTTCATTATGTAGTCGTAAATCATGCACTCCATGCAAACGGATAACATTCATACTGCTAACCTTCTACTCTTACTGTGTTCTCGATCCCGGTTTCCCGCAAATCATCAGACCAGAAAGCAGGCTTAGATAACTTCAAGAATTGCCGGCCTTTGGTACAGTTGCCCACTGACTTCGATTGTCAGCATCGGCCACTCCTCCATACGGGTTAACACTTCATTTTCTTTCTCGCCGACCAGAATGGTATCTTCCGATTTTGTACCGGTGATCGATGGGTTCCAGGCATAAACCTGCCCGGCCGAGACCAGATCTGTAGCCCCGGGTGTGACAATGAATTCGCGCGGTTCGTACCCGGCTGGACCGCCCTGGTGGTGAAGGCGCCATTCCTCAGGGAACCCAACCTGCGCGTAAGCTGCCACACCATCCTGGAAGACATCACCTAATGGACGGCCGGGACTAGTGGCTGCGATCAAGGCGGCATCCACATGGGCGGTTGCCTCCGCCTTGTGCCGAATCTCATCAGGTATTGGACCAAAATGAACCAGGCGTGTCACCGAGCAAACCAGGCCAGCCCGCCGACCACATAACACTAACATAACGTAACGCTCCAATCGTTTAGTGGTCGGCAGAGGATGGCGGAAAGCGAAGATCCGTCCATCGGTAGCAATCAAAGTGACAATTGGCTGCACACCGCGCCGTTCAGCTTCTTGAGTCAGGATCGCGGCAATCTCATGCTCGGTCATGTAAGGGCGTACAATGCGAGCAGCGGTATCCATGGCTGCTGCACACAAACGTCCTAACATACGAAAACGGTCGACTTCGTAACGCGTAAGATGACTGCGTAAACGAGCAATTTCTGCGGAAAGATCTTTCGCCCCAGGGTAAGACCCATCAGCGCCCAATTTTGATTTGCGAGTCAACCGGGAGATGAGATCGCGTTCGGCATACCAGGGAGAAACATGGAATTCCCAGCCCTGTCCCTTCAGTCGCTCTTCTTGTTCAAGGCGTGGGGCTTCGATGTTATTGGTAATCAAATGGTAGCCAGTGGGAGTAACTATCAATGAAGCTGATCCTTCCGTACTGGCGGTATTGACATAAGCAGCTGCTCCACCGGTAGCCCAGGCAAAGCTGCTCGCCCGTCGTAATAACAACGCCTGAAGTTTATATTGTTCTAATAAACCTTGGATAATATTTTGTTTTTGCTCGAGTTCGCTCATAGAAATCCTCATAATTTTGACAGAACTTCCTGTTCTGCGTTATTCCAGAGTTGGCAAAGCCAACTCCATCGAGATCCTTCTTATAAAAATACACACATCAGTATAACTTTCCAACGGCGCTTTCACGTATAACCAGCTCAGGTTTTAACAATATTGGACCTGGAAGGATTTCTGCAATATTTTGCCGGTTTGCCTCAATCATTTTGATAATTTCACGCACCGCCAAAGCACCCATCTCACCCAGTTGCTGGCGGATCGTGGTAAGTGGAGGACAGAAATAAGCCGCCTCGGGCGTGTCATCGAAACCGATGATTGCTAGTTGATTAGGTACTTGTCTACCGAATCTGGGAGCAGCTTGTAGCGCCCCCAAAGCCATCTGATCATTACACACAAAGACTGCGTCCATTTCCGGGAAGCGTTCCAATAGACAACCAAGGCTTTGCGCACCGCTGGCGGCCGTCCAATCTCCCTCAACGATTTGCCTGGCTTCTATCGCCCGGCTGGCAGTTACGAGCGCATCTTGCCATCCAAGTAAGCGTTCGCGGGCTTCCCACCAATCCATGCAGCCGGTAATGATACCCACCTGCTGGAAACCTTGCGAGAGCAGGTGTTCTGTCGCCAGCCGCCCACCGCCGCGATTGTCAATTGAAATGACTGGTAAACCAGGCCGTGGTTGCATACTTAAGTAAATCACCGGCACTGGCATCTGAGGAGTCTTCTGCTCTAGCCAGTTACGGTTACTGCCGATTTCCGGAACAGCCCAGATAATGCCTTCTACCTGCCGGGAGAGCAAGCGGTTTAAAATTTGTGCAACATCCTCTACTTCAGGACGTGGTAGTAGGTCGAGTAATAAAGAATATCCAATTGTCCGAATTTCTTGCTCAATTCCAATTAAGGTACGCGATGGACCATAGTGATCTAACCTGGCAACCACCACTCCCAACGTATGACTGCGTTGGCGGATCAGGCTGCGCGCCAAGGCATTCGGCTGGTAACCCAACTGGTCAATCACTTCCAGAACCCGCCGGCGCGTTTCTGGAGCAACATCTGGTCGCTCGTTTACGACGCGCGAAACCGTCTGGGCTGAAACGCCAGCGGTATGTGCTACTTGCCAGATGTTGACTTGCTTCTTAGGTGACATCATTTTGAACAGCGGTCGGGCGTTTCATGGTTGAGCGCCATCAGCACTCTTTCGCGAGGTTTCATCAGATATTGCTCATTCGTTAAAACATTAATGCCTTATAAAACTCTTCTGTGAAAGCAGGGTGGGTGGTCAGCTCGATATACTCGACTTGCTGGGCGATCCGCTCAGCTTCCTTACGACGAGCGGCTGAGATCAGCAACTGCCTGGCTCCCGTTCCAGCGGCATTCCCCACCTGACGAAATCGATCGATGGGTAGATCAGGGAACATTCCAATCCGAACTGCACTACCCAGGTCTAGATAAGTGCCAAATGCACCGGCGACAATGAATTCCTGGATATCGGCAGCAGTTTTACCTGCATCTTTTAATAATACTTCTACCCCGGCACGGATGGCGCCTTTAGCCAGCTGGATGGTGTTCACATCCGAGCGGGTTACAACGACTGCGCGGCCATGACCACTGGCTTCGGCATTCGCCAGGACGAACTCAACTTTACCGTTGTGCTGGCGGGTTTGGGGATGTTTCTCCATCATCCCACCTCGGCGATCGATTACCCCAATCCTCAGCAACTCGGCAATTGCATCCAGGATGCCTGATCCACAAATGCCAACAGGTGCCAACCCTCCGATCGTATGAATACGTACAATCGCATCCATTATCCGGACACGTTCTATGGCGCCCGGTGCGGCGCGCATTCCATCGTGGATATGCGCGCCCTCGAAAGCTGGTCCAGAGGCGCACGAACAGCTCAGGTGGCGGCCTTCGCTCACCAGGGAAATTTCAGTGTTCGTACCGATATCCAGGGTAACCACAGTATGCCTGGCGCGCGCCACGTCCATTGCTAAAAGCATGGCGACATGATCAGCTCCGACATAACCAGCAATGTTCGGTGGGAGATAAACACGCGCGGCGGGTGACAGGTCCAAACCGATATCACGAGCGCGCAGCTCGAGCGAATCGCTAACCACCGGGACATAAGGCGCAGCGCCCAACTGGCGCACAGGTAAGCCTGCGAACAGGTGATGCATCGCGGTGTTGCCAACAATCACCGCTTCAACTATCTGTTCCCGGCTGGTTCCCACCTCAGCGCACAATTCGGTCACGAGCTGATTTAAAGTGGCAACTAACCGTTCTTGCAACACACAGCGACCATCGCTGTGCTCATTGGCATATGCAATCCGGCTGACGACATCTTCCCCATAGCCAATTTGGGGGTTCATTGCTCCGGCTTTTGCCAAGGTCATACCATTCGTCAGATCGACCAGGTAGGCTGCCAATTTAGTGGTGCCTACATCGACAGCAAATCCAAGGAAAGTAGAGGTATGACCTGTTTCTTTTCTAAGGTCATCGGTAGGTAGCGGTAGAATCCCCACAACCTCACTGCCCAGTATCCCGCCGCGCATAGCCAGGCGAGTCGACCAATTCTGTGCGCGCAACTGTTCGGAAAGATCGGTCAGGATGGTTTGTTCAATCGTTACGGAAGGGTATCCTTGTTCTGCTAGCGTTGCCTTCAGGCGCGTGACATCAGAGCGCAGGTCATATAAACCCGGAGGGGCAACATGGATATCCGCAGGGACGACGATCGGATCCACACTTACATCAATTCCCTGTCCTTCCACCTGTAAACGCTGGGGTGCGGTAAGCGACTCGGGGGGGATATCCACACGAACATCACTGAGGGGGAGGGACTGGCAAGCCATCCGGCAACCAGACAGGATCTCTTCACGACTCAGTTCGCTTTCTTCGACAAGTGTCAATGCAGATAATTCACCCTGCATCAGCCGTACACGGCAGGTACCACACGAACCACTCCCGCCACATATCGCCACCAGCTCTACACCCGCGATTTGAGCGGCTTCGAGTAAGGTCAGACCTGCGGGTACTTCGACACGCCGTCCTACCGGCTCAAAGTCTATATGAAAAATTTTGGGATATTGGGTAGAATCAGTCATGAGTGCTATTATGATACATGCCGTGTAAGAGAAGAGGTTAGGGTTATGCTGTAACCAACGCTTTGGCAACACCCACCGCTCGACTGGCATCTACACCATAACCATCCGCACCAATTTGCTTGGCGTAAGCCTCGGTTACCGGTGCGCCTCCGATCATAATTTTCACCTGACCGCGCAACCCGGCTTCTTCGAGGGCAGTGACTGTGACCTTCATATTCGTCATAGTGGTTGTCAATAGAGCAGACATAGCAATTATATTCACACCAGCGCGAACAGCTTCAACAAACTTTTGCGGTGTTACATCAGTGCCTAAATCCATGATCTCAAAACCAGCACCTTCAAGCATCATTGCCACCAGATTCTTACCAATATCATGTAAATCACCCTTGACAGTACCAATGGCAACTTTTCCAGGTGACTTGATCTCCCCTTGCTTTAAATGTGGCTTGAGTAAAGCCATTCCACCTTGCATCGCACGCGCGGCAATCAGCATTTCAGGGACATAATATTCGCCTTCTTCAAAACGCTTCCCGACTTCAGCCATCGCGGCAATCATACCCTGATTGAGAATATCCGCTGGCGGAAGACCTGCTGCCAGGGCGTCCTTTACTTTCTGTTGGACAAATGCGTTTTGTCCGTTGATGATACCTTCATAAATTTCATTGATTGTTGGGTGCATAGGTTACTCCTTTGTAAAAAAAGATTTTATGTGTTTCGTCTCGCAGGGAACCCCAATCAGGTCACTTATCCTGCTAAACGGGATTAATACTAGGCAATAATTTCGTCGTCATAGGTCATCTTTACCTGTTGTCCAGGTTGAACCACCAAGAAATCGTTTTCCCAATCACCATCCACTAGACGGCGGATAAGGTTTCGATCACCAACCATCCGCTCAAGCGTCCACCCACGCCGGGTAGCTTTAGCCTGGGCTTCACTCTCGGCCAATTTTCCTTCACCAATTCCCATATCGATAAAAACAGCACGGCGGTAATGGCTTTGCCAGGCACCCATCACTTCCATCAGGTAATCAGCGTTGTCTTTACCGTACTTTAGCACATAATCATTATAGACCGTTTGTACCTCAAGGTCTGACCCAGAACCCACCGAAAGGACCCCCCCGCTGCCATCATCGCGTTCTACATAATCTTGAGTATACCAATATGTTCCTGGGTGATTAGTAAACTGATCCAGGTAACGCTGGCGACTACCCAGGAAAAGTGTTATGCAGTCATGGGCACGCGGGATTACCAGAGGTATATTACGAGCCATAAGACCAGCTGTCCCCTGACCACACAGCCCATAAGCTAATACAACCGCCTCATAACCCTCAGTATTATCAATCTGCTCCTGCAGTCTGGTGCATAGGTCGGATGGATCGTTATGTAACCCTCGGGGGTACAATTCCACATCCACAATGTTGGGTGAATACGCCGCGCACAGGTAGACCGGGCGAGCCAGGACTTCGCAAGTTAGGCACTTTAGATACATAGACATTTGCCAGTCAACCATCACTGGAGCCGGGTTACCGGTGGTAATATACCTCCCATCCCATGTATTTTCTCAACGCTTCGTATACCGGATCTGCAACTTGAGCCAGGTTAATGGCAACATGGTGTTCGAAACCGTTCTCGCAAATGAACCGCAGTAGTTCTTGCAGAGCAGGTACCCGAACCACCCCATATCCGCCGAAAGTCTTAAGCGGATCGTCCGTCAACTCACCTTCACCAAGATATGCCATGATCCGCCCGTTTATATCATCCGTGGAAACCCGTGTATAGGTGATGGGTGACGAACGCATCCGACCAACGATGGCACCATAGGTGTTATCCTTGCCGACTGAGCCTGCAATAATTTCTTGATAATCCATCACCGGGATGTCTTCGGAAGATATGGTCTCATTTACAAACACGTCTTTTGGTAAATTAGAACAATGAAAAATAACACTCTTATTGGGATCATTGCCATAATTGTTATTCCAATCCACCAGGGCGCTTGGTTTGCCAGATGCCAACAACATGGCATACATTGCGACAACCCCACCGATGTCGGTCTCACAGGCGGAGGGCATGAGGTTATTACTCATGATGCTCATCATTGCGCATGGTACTACACCGTAAAATTCTTCTACAGAAGTCCAGCACTGGATAGCGCTGGCGACCAGGTTGTTAGCTTCCATCCAGGTATCGATGACGATACCGAGCTTGGCCATCCTGATGAGTGCCTGAGAGGGTATTCTATCAGTGGGTACATAAGCTCGGATTGCCTCGAGCTTATTCTTAACACAGGTATCATCATCTTTTAGGTGGACAGCTCGTCCAAATATTTCAGAAAGGTCAATCGTTTCGACAGATATTCCTGCGCGCTCAAACAATTTCTCACTAAAACGGACCGTATTGAAAGCCGCAGGACGTGCCCCGATCGCTCCCAAACGGGCATTCTTCAAACCGCGTATAACCCGGCAGACAGAGGCGAAGCGGCGTAAGTCAGCGCGAAAACTGGCACTTTCAGGATCGACCGTGTGCAAAGTCGTCAGTGAGAATTTTATACCATATTGCACCAGGTTATTAGCGACTGACATCTTTCCACAAAATGAGTCGCGTCGGTTGGCCAGTGTCATCAGTTGCGGGTCGTCGGGAAAAGCTTGCAGCAATACCGGCACATTCAAACCTGACCAGCGCAGCGTGTTAGCCACCGCACGTTCATCACCGAAATTAGGCAGGCTAACTAAAACGCCGTCGATATCGTCGCGGTGAGCTTTGAAGAGTTCAGCACACTTTTGGGCATCATGAATCGATTCAACACTACCATACGGGGTATCTTCGGGTGTGAGCGCTACTGTCTGAATGCCTGCTTCAGCCAATACCTTCAGGATCGTTCTTCGCCCGGTCTCACACAGGTGACCAGGAAAAAACCCCCTGTTACCAACAATGACACCCAGCGTAGGTGATTTAATTTTAAGTTCCATTTTTTCCTCCAAATGCTGGCTTTTACCTGTTTGGTGCAATCTGGATCAGGATGATAAGACAATACCGGTTTAGTAGAAAATAAATAAGCTGTTATCGTTACCGGTAACGATAACAGCTTATCAGCGATTGTAACAAATTTCAAGTGATAGATAACACTCGACCCCATGATGAAAGTAATGGGATCAAATCTGGCAAGTATACCCCCTTTATTACTCGGTTACCACCTCTGTCTGTGTTACGAGTTTCTTATCTTAGGACAGGTTTGTTTCACCAACAGGCATTACCTCTTGTACTTCTACAACCAGAGGAGGATCTTCAACTCGCGGTCCAGGGATAATCCCAATTTCAGGTGGCTCAGCTGCAACCGAAACGGGCGTGACCAGGGATTCAACCACGCTAATAGCAGGGGTTACAGGCAGCGCGGGTGCAACCAGAAGACGGTAATCTCCTAGCATGAGACGGGCGAATCGTCCAGAAAGCCAGGCCAAGCCGTTGAAAATATGCAAGGATAGAAACAACAATCCTACCCCAATCAAGAAAAAGATCAATGCCTCGGAGATTGTATCAATTTCCCAGATCTGCTGCATGGTAATCCAGATTTGAGGTTTAACAATCCAATAATAAGCTGGCATTGTCACAAATGAGATTGTCAACGCACCCAGGCTGACGACCACGACGAATGATAATATACCTAATACAAATTTTGCGAATAAAAAGAAAAGGCTTTTCCAGGTCACCGGGTTCCTCATGTAGACCAAGACCATCTCCCACCAACCAGGTTTGAGGGGGCCCTGGCGTGCCATGGGTGGAATATCTTCTTTGAGTAACCAGATTGCCAGCTGGCGTTCGAAAGCTGCTAACGCCCACCAAACCGCGAAGACTAGAGGCAGGATTAACAAACCTATCCAGACAATGATCAGTGAAATTCCTAGTGATAACCCAACGACCAGGAAGATAAAGTAAAACAAACCCAGCGGAAACGCCAGAAGCAGGTAAAGGAGATTGAGATAGGTTTGTCCCCGGATTATCACCCCAAAGAATTGGGTGAGACGATTCGTTGTAGATTTCATACGCCCTCTACCTTCTCTACCACAATCGTTAATTTTACAACCAAAGCCGCAATCGCCCCAATCGCAGCCCACACCGGTAAGAGCAGTGCCCCGACCACACCCACGGTGAGTGGGATCTCAATCAACGTTTTACCTTCTTCATTTTTTAAAGTAATTCGACGGACATTACCTTCGTGTACCAATTCTTTGATTTTGGAGACAAGCGCATCCCCGTTTAATTGAAACTCTTCATGACGAACAGTGCTTTCAGACATTGTATACGCTCCTTTTTTAGTAACGCTTAGGGGCACGGTGGGATATTCTCGAAATTATATCTAAGGCGCTCTCCGCCGTTCCCTTACTTATAATACGGAAATAATTCGGTCGGGTTGCAGGGATGATCGAAGATACCTTATTGACACCTGCACTACTCGTTTGTACAATATACCCAAACCAGAGGTATCTGAAATCATT
>Ga0315286_10002783_pt1 | contig 16391 bp, 24 predicted proteins | sample YL17G10_0_MG_FD_205038 | JGI IMG/M metagenome (GOLD analysis project Ga0315286, IMG submission 205038) | Sediment microbial communities from Yellowstone Lake, YNP, Wyoming, USA - YL17G10_0 | ecosystem: Environmental > Aquatic > Freshwater > Lake > Sediment | place: USA: Wyoming | collected...
CGGGACAAAAGAACGCCGAACTAAAGTTCGGACGCCTTATATCCCCGGCCTAAAGGCCGAGGTTTTACGGCGCGCTGGATAAAATATTCCAAGCAAGATTTGGATCACTGAAATCCAGAAAATGGTGTTTCTAATGCGATTCATCGTATTTCTAATAGGAACCATATGATTTACCGTTTAAGCTTTTTATATGCTTCAAGCACACATTCCACTTGTGCGCGGGCGTCCGCAAGGGCATGATGTTGAGTACCTATATCACGTTTCATTTCAACGCGGGCGATATCGAATAAAGTTCGCGTATCACGAACATTGGAATATTTCCAAGGTACATTTCTTTTAGCTTTCAGGTAAGCCGCTTCTAAAATCGAAATGTCAAACGTCGCGCCATGACCCCATACATATTCGGCTGAATGATCATCCATCCATGTATAAAAACGACCAAGCGTATCTAAGATTGGTTTACGGTTTGTGAATAAAGCATTTCTAGCAAATTCAGATTGCTTGAACCACCATTCAATAGTGCTCACATCAATTTCAAGTCCTAAATCCACGCAAGATTGAAGGTCAATTGTTTCATAAAAATCTCCACCAAGTAACCCGACGTGTGGATCAAAAACCACCGCACCTAAAGCCACAATTGCACATCCGCTCGCTCGTCCCATAGTTTCAAGATCGATCATTACATGATTCATAAATTTTTATTTCCAAATATATCTAGGGCAACCACATTTATAACCAATTGAATTATCACTCGCCATATCAAATGGTTTCCAAAGTATCCCGCATTCTGAGCACCAACCATTATTCCAATCTAAACGTTCAAGACGGCGAACCCAAAATACCGAACCAAAGAAAGCAAGTACCAGTGTCAGAACGAAGATTTCAAGCAATGTGTACTCTCTTATTCTTCCCACAACAGTGACGATGTTTTCGAACGTCAAGATCGCGCCAAACCATCCAAAATAACTGAACGCCGTGGATAATGACCATGCACAAGAGTAAAATTAACTGCATTTATGAAGTAAATTCCGAGTATGATACATCATACGCGCTCGCATCTTCTTTGCAAGATCAGAACTCCCTAATTTTTCGGCAATCTTTGCGCATTCTTCATTTTCTTCTTGGGCACTCAATTTCTTTTTGGCTTTCTTAGGTACCTTTTGCTTTGTCATGGTAATTATTTTACCGGGTCCTTGACCACAGTAGGTTTTTTATAAACAAAACCCACTCGTAACATCTTCTCGATGTCATAGTTACAATCCCGAATAAATTCCAAAGCCCGATCAAGTATTATGGTTTGCTCAAGGAAGGACTGTTTACGGGATTCGGCATCCTGAATAAAAGACGTAAGCAAACATTTGAACACAAAATCTTTATTACCGCCTCTCACCCGTTGAACGGCTTCTAAACCTCGATCAACCAAAACTTGTTCTTTTCTTAAATTGTTCATGATTTCCACGCGTTTACCACCAAAAATAGTCCGCATCGTGTCAAAAACGTGGGTATGTTTAACATCCGTGTTCGATATTACATGCAAAAATGCTTCGGATATGAGGGCCATAACCTGATCTTCAATATTGACTTTTATATCGGAAATTTTCCGACCTTGGTCATATTTCTTCTTGTGCTCGGATTCGCTAAGGATGTCATAAGCTTCTTGTATTTTCTTAAAAAGTTCAGGATCACCTCCTTTGTCCGGATGGTGCTCTTTAACCTTCTCTTTATAAGCTTTTTTGATATCCTCTAAGGTGGCATTCCGTGTCACCCCGAGAACTTCATACAATGAAATTATTGACATATTGCCACTTAAACCCCTTATGGATTTTTTGTCTGCCGCTCAAACACTCGCATACGCTCTTAGCAGTAAAACCGCTGCGTACTGCATCCATAATTGCTTTAAACTCGATAGTCCATCAGTTCTCATTTCTGTTTTGATAAAAGGCTCTCTTCCATGAGAGCATTTTACTTAAAATTAGAACGAAGCAGCTAGACGAACGACCAGCGCGTTATCCACGTGCTTGACGTGTTGATAAAGAGCGGCAACATTCATGCCTTTAGCCAACATTAGAGTAGGTCCGGCGAGGAAACTTGCATGGTTCCCAAGCTTCCATTGGTCATCTCCACCCTTGTACTGACCGAACAAACCTACGTTTTCATACAAATTTGCATAAGATGCAGTCAAAGCATATTTGCTCATAGCATCGCCTTGTTTTGGGTCAAGATTGGCGAATTCAAATCCACCACCAAGATTTCCATAAGATCCAAAAAGAGCTGCGTTATAAGTCCACAATTTTGCGATCGGGTCATAATGAGCCGATCCTGCGAGTTCCATGTTTTTTGGAAGCGCATAGTGGGCAAGAAGGCTATAAGACCAATGCTTATCGCCTGGAATAGCATCATGAAGCTGCAATTCATAACCCAAACCGGACATGCTTCCGGAATAGGTCAACGCCATATCCTTCCCGTCGGCATCCAAACCGCCGCCAAGCCAACGTGCTTGCAGCTTGCTTTCAGCGTATTTCGAATAAGACAAAGATTGGTAACCTGCAGCCAACCCGTCATCATTAACCATCAAGCCTTTCATGGAGATATAAGCATCAAAGAGAAGATGGTGCTCTTTTGCAAAATCCCCGGCAACATGCAACGTAAAATTATCTACTGCATGGTCCATCCCAATCACAGCGCGATTGTCACTTCCCATATTGGCATCCATCGTGCCCGTAAAAAACTCACCATGTGCACCAGCAAACGCAGACATAGAAACCAGCATTGTAAACACAACAATTAAGGACTTCATCGGAAAAACCTCCTTAGGTTTTGTTAATAGTTCTTTCTTATGAAAGAACCTATATCCCCATAGGGGATTCTAGCCTAAAATAAGGCCAACTCTAGGCATTCTCGCACACCTAAAAACTTGAGTATTAGGGTACTTACGACGCAACTAGTTACTTACCGCGTTTTTTACGCGGTTTTTTGGGGGCTTTAGGGGCTTTAGGGGCTTTAGTCCCCTTTTTTCTTTTCTTTTTCGATTCGTTTTGGAAGGGCAACGGAGGCAACTCGGGCGGCATGGGCGGCGGAAGTACCAAAACTTCGTTGGATGGGGCTTCCGTGGCCACCGGAGGGGCTTCCTCCATTACTAGGGCTTCCTCCATTATCAAAGTTTCCTCTAAAATGGGGGCTTCTACAATGGGGGCTTCCTCCATTACTGGGGCTTCTACAATAGGGATTTCCACGGGAGCTTCTTCTAAAATAGGGGCTTCCTCTAAAATAGGGGCTTCCTCTACAATGGGAGCTTCCTCTACAACTATGCCCATCACAGGAGGGACTTCCATCGGAGGAACAGTTTCTACTATAACTTCTGTTACAGGAGAGACCACCTTAAATGTTTTTTCAAACTTGGGTGTCTTTCCCAAGTTGGGTCCAAATACTTCCATGCAACGGCCAACGTACATTTTAAGTTTTCTCATTATCCCTCTTATCATATCAATGACAGTCACTTTCTATAACCACAAATTTTATGATGAAAGATGCAACCCATTTTCTGACTCCAAAGAATAAGGTTCGCAAGTGAACCTGATTATGTTATGTTTAATTTCACCACGTCCGATGATTTCAAACGTAAATGTAGACATTCGACCTTGAGTAGCTGCGACTTCCATGGCTTGAAAAATGAGACCTATGAGTTCTTCGGTTTCCGTAAGATTTTGACTCACAATGTTTGTTCCATGTTGTATAGTGAAGACGCGTTAAACGAGGTGGAAGCATTTGTAAATGTGGTATTAGAAATAACGGGGTTAGTAGCTAATACATTAACTGGATGGTTAGTTAGTACCGAATTAACATGATTAAACTGAGCCTGACTAAGGTGCGGCAAATTCCGCTGGTAAAAGTCAGGCTTGATCAAAAAGGGCGGACAACAATCTCCACGCGATCCAGATGGTCGATGTTGTCAAATGGAATCTCACGGGCGGCGAGAATGCCAACCTGTTTTTCATCTGACGCAAGGACCGAAGTGATCTCCTTAAGAAGAATGGTCTTACCTTTCTCCTTTCCATGGACGTCCAATTCTGGATGAAGAAGCATTACATACTCAAACAATCTCATTTTCATTTGCATATCCTCCGTCTTTTAGTCTCATACAAGCACAGCCCCACAACTCGTGCAGTAATACCGGTCACAATCAACACAATACTTCACATGGTCACACTCTATTTTACTCATCAGAACTTTCTGAGTTTTCCCAACCATCAATTGAAAGATGCTTTACAAGTGCATACTTGTGATCATCGGGTTTCTTAAACAACTTATCCCAAATCCTGCCCATCGTCGAAGGTTTTAAAACAACTAAAACATATTCTTTTGAAAGTTGAGCACATTTCTCACTAGTTATAATCCCATCAACAACAAGTTGCCCAAGAAGAAGATCTTTGCCATTATTTAGACACGCAATTAGATCATCCTGACCAAAAGACCAAGTACTTATACTAGCCATATGATTATTTTACTGCCTCTCTGAACAACACGAGGACACCCATTCTGGATGCTCTTCAAGCATAGCCACGCGCATACGCGCTAAACAATTTACAATTTCATCATGATCACTCATTATTTCCTTAAACCAAGCCACACGAAATCCTTAAAACTTCGTGTGGCCCGAGTAAACCCGATACCGTACCTTTTTAACAATATCGGGAAATCATTCTTTGTTAATCCTGTGTTTAATACAAAGAGTTATAAACTCCTGAAATTCAGAAATTGAATATTTATTCCGGGCAAAATTTGCCATTTGACTAACAAATTGCACATTTCCAATATTATACCCACTTAAATTGTTTATTCGATCAAGACTGGCACGATAAGCAGGTACTTGATCTTTTGCAAAACCTTGTGAAGAATGTGGTAAGCAAATTGGAACACCTGTCATTGCACAAATCCCATTTTGTTTTTTCCACAAATCCGCTAGGTCTAATAAACTAATATTATAGTCTCGCCCAACATCCTTATTCCGAATCCGTGCAAGTTTTAAAAAGTATCTAAACCCAGAAAACTCATCTAAAGTACTTATACCTCTATTAAATGGTCTAAAAGACCTAGGTAATCTATCCGTTGTCGCAGCAGAAGAACATTCTAAAGAACAAAAAGTTGGGCGACCTTTTTTTAAAGAACGTTTATGCTCTTTGGCATCACGAGGAAAAGACTTTCCGCATTTCTTACAACGAAGAACAACTATACTCGTAGGACGAGACACTTTTGCTTGATTTGAGCAGTCCTTAGAACAATATATTCGATGTCCACGTTTAATACCCTTACGTTTATTTTTATCAAGGAAAATCTTGTCTTTACATAAATAACAACTAGACCAACATTCTAACATAATGTTCCAAAATTGGTGGACCTGGCGGGGTAATGCTCCCCGCGTCCAAAACCTGATTTGGTAACCCTCTACACGCTTATTCTCTGATTGTCTCCAGAGACGGGAGTCAGCCCGATCCGGCTTTCGCTAGATCGATCCACCAATGCGTTTGTTTTAATCGTAGGGACCGCATACCCCCGCTGGTACTAATTGCAGTGCGCCAGTACACTGTTTTTATCTCTGTTCTGTTTCTCGGCCAGAGATAGCCTCTTGCTTCTACTCTCGAAAGAGTTTAGGCAGCCTTGGCGACAGCCACATTGCTCTTACGAGCAGCGCGGACGGCATCCAAGGAGACAACATTGCTGTTGGCATTTGTTTGTTTGTGGTGATTGATGACCCAGCCTTCCACAATCTGGGGCGTGCAGGCTATCCTCCTCATGATCTTGTCGATTCTATTCAGGCCCATATACTTATTTTACCAGATTCTTACTATAATTTATCAAATTCCCGCTTCTTATCCTAACAGTTAGTCCTTTGAAAGTAAATGCCAAGCGTAACAAAGAGTTCCACATATAAGTGCTAATGCTGTTACGTGCTGCCAGGTCATGTTAATTCTTTCCCTTTATTTTTGCTTCTAGCGCTTCAACTCTCCGACCGAGATCAGCAATTTGATGTCCAATATCGTAGGTGAATTGGACCCACTGCTTTCCATCCCAGACATAACTCATGCCCAAATCATCTGCTATTATACCTAAACAAGTTTGTCCTTCTGGAGGTCGGCGGGTACAAAGTTCCTCCTCGAAAGTTGATACTTCAATGGCAGGTCCCCACTCTAGGAAAGCGTCTTCAAGTTTCATCGGCTTAATCCGCGTCAGAATCTGAGCCAGACTCTGGTTCGTACATGATAACGAGCTTTCCTGAACCGTCTGGGAGTGTCTCTTTTGAGTAGCGCCATTTTAACTAAAAACACGATTTACTCCGTAAATAAACTCTTTAATATCTCAGAATCATTTGCAATCAAATCTGAATCTGTTCCTTAAGACGGCTTATTGAAACACGATAAAGGTCATATTGTAAAGGCACGTCTAAATCATGTTGCACAAAATTATCTTTTGCATCTAACATTACGTTATAAAAGTCACCGCGACTGTCGCATAATCGCACCTTAATAGCGTGACTGCGTTTGCCCGCTTTAAGGCCATCCTCATAGGCTTGCAGGAGGGCATCCGCGATATTATTTCCGACATCCTCACTTGTTCCGTCCAGATACTTCAAGAAGATATCAGCGCCAATTTTAAATGCTTCCTGTTCGGTCATATCCTCATCCATATATTAAACACCACGAGATTCTGACTTACCTCATAATAAAACAAAATGCCCCGATAGCCAACGTTACTGCTCGATTGTTCGGGGCCACACAACCGAAGAAAAGGACGCGTCAGTGGGCGTCCACACACGTGGCCTTCATGCAATTGACTCCTGAACTCTACTGACAAAGCATTTCTAGCATGAGTCCTTATGTCTGTCAAGTGTAAACTTGGCAAAACCATCAAAATATGATATAACGGTATAATGCGTGACTATCCTGGAGAAGCTGGGTTTAACAAGTGGCTCAGATCCTATAAGAATAATGCTAAGTCTAGGAAATTAGAGTTTACTTTAACCAGTGAACAGTTTAGAGTTATTGTTCAAAGAAATTGTTATTTTTGCGATGCCGGGCCTAAACTACGAACATGGGCATCACCGGGACATGGACATAAGTCTAAGGAGTCTATAGAGCACTCCTCTTATAGATGCAATGGTATAGATAGACTAGATAATGACAAAGGCTACACACCAATAAATTCAGTCACAAGCTGTGGTGAGTGTAATCTAGCAAAAGGAACTAAAAGTTTACAAGAGTTTATTAATTGGATTCAAAAGGTCCATAATAATCTTGAGTTAGGATAAAAACATGATTGATAAACACCTCCATATGTCAGCAGCAACAGAACCAATGGTACTATTCGAGTTAATTAAGGAAAATGGACTAAAAATCAAAGCTAAAAACTATTTAGAGTTTGAAAAATCCACTAAAACTAATAATTCTAAAAACTTAGATGACTATTTGTCTGTACTCCATGCCATTGAAAAAATACAGCAATCACCCAAAGCAGTAGAAAGATCCACATATAGTTGTTTTAGAAGTTCTTACCTTTCTGGATGCACTGTTTTAGAGTTAAGATGGAATCCGTATAAAAGATGTGATAAATTCTCTATAGACATGGATTCTCTAATTTTGTCCAGTCTTTCAGGGATGTCCAAAGCAAAAAGAATTTTTGGTATAAAAGGTACTCAAGCTTTTTGTTTAGGTACGGACGTATCAGAAGAAGCTAACGAAGCTATATTAAAAAAAGCAATTCTTTATAAAGATAGTGGAGTTACAACACTGGACTTGGCCGGGCCAGTGAAGAATTTAAAAAGCATTACCGATACTGGTATCGATAAACACTTTAAAAAAGCCAGAGAAAATGGTCTGATGTTAACCATACATGCGGGGGAAGAACTCAGAGAAGACACAGAAGATGAGTTGAACTTTGTGATTGACCTTAAACCTGACAGAATTGGTCATGGTGTTCAATTACATAGATATCCGTATTTAATGAAAAGAGTATCTAATTTGAATATAGAATTAGAAATTTGTATAAGTTCAAATATAGCCACCAAATCTGTAGAATCAACAGAATATTTCAAACAAATTTTTAAACAGTTCAGTGATTATGGTATTAAGTATAGCATTAATACCGATGCAACATTCTCTTTAGATACCACAATTCAAAAAGAGCACGAAATTTATCAATCTCTTAAAAGTTAGACAGCACCAGATCCACCTTTAAAATAAGTGAGATAAATATCTTTATCTTTCTTTAGCTGGACTTTCTCGGAGTAACATTCATATAAATATACAAAAAATTTTGAAATCATGATTACCACCCCAGGATGTAAGCAAATATAAGCGGAGCACAAATCGTCGCGTCCGATTCTATGACAAACGAAGATTTCCGAGCAGTTTCAACAGACAACTTTCCCCACGATACTTTTTCGGATGGTGTACATCCTGAAAAAGACCCATAAGAAGTCGTCGAATCACTAATCTGACAGTGATAAGCCCAAGTAGGTACTGTTGGAAATACGCCACGGAAATCTTGGTTCAAAGTAGGGACCACGCAAGCCGGAAAGTCACCTGCAATTCCACCACCTATTTGAAACATACCGATGGTAGTCGAACGGCATGTTTCTATGTACCATTTCATAAGTTCCACCATGTATTCCATGCCGGTTTTAAGTACAACAGGACTCTTAATTTCACCAGTCAAAATCCGGCCCGCATACATATTACCAGTTGTACTGTCTTCCACCCCAGGTACAAAAATAGGAAGATTTTTTTCACAAGCTGCGACTAACCAACTAGTTGATGGATCTTTTTGATAGGAACTTTCCAAAGTCTTGGAACGAATGATGTTATAAAAAATTTCATGTGGGAAAAGACGTTTCGCACTTTTATCCAAAGCGGTCCAAGCGGCAACCAATTCGCGTTCAATCACCCGCATGGCTTCAGCCTCCGGAATGCACGTATCCGTTACACGGTTCAAATGTTGTTCCCAAAGAACATGATCAGATATAGGAGTTATTTCACGCCAGTGCGCAAGTCTTTCATAATGCTCCGCTGCCACCAGATGGAACATGTCCTCCTCAAGATTAGCTCCAGTGCAGGATATCGCATGAACTTTATCTTGTCTAATCATTTCAGCAAGCGAAATGCCGAGTTCAGCAGTGGACATTGCTCCGGCCAAAGTAACCATCATCTTTCCGCCAGAATCCACGTGGGATTTATAAGCTTGAGCCGCATCGCGCAAAGTTGCTGCGTTAAAATGCTTAAAATGTGTGTCAATAAAATCAGTAATTTTCATATGGCCTCTAAGTCTACAATTTTTGATTCGACTACCCGAAATTCTTTATTTCTATCTATAACCATCATCTCATAACTTAACAAACCAAATTCTTTAAGGTGGTCTGCTATCACTTTAGGACCATAATAACTGCAAGAATAACAATCAAGTTGGATCATAGCAGGGTTAGGTTCATCCCAAACATGGCAACTAATATGCGAAGTCTCTATAACCACTATCCCAGTAACTCCTGAATTTCCAACGGCAGAAACATATTTCGCAAACGGTCCAATTACAATCTTCATACCGATTTTACTGACCAAATCGGACAACCAGTTTTGAAGTTGTTCTTCACCCAGTGGAGGATTTCTAACAAAAGCTTTAATAATGGTATGTTGGTGAAAAAGTTCACCTACTAAAGAATCATCAACTTTTTGTGTATATTTCTCATGTAACTTTTCCATTTAAGACTCTTCACCTCTTTTTTAAAAGTTCCCGTATATAATCAAGATCATATTGTTTATATTTACTGTTACTATCGACTGCTTTTAACTTACCTGACTTTGTCCAAAGAAAAACTGTAGGTACACTAATCCCAAGTATTTTTGCAAGTTCAGAAGATTTTACTTGCCCATGCATGTCTTCTGGAATACTTCGTGGTTGGGAACACCTACGCTTACGCGTACGAGGTTGACCAGATTCTTCACATTCTCGTGAAGCAAAGTGTTGAAGTGACTTCGCCATAACTCGAAATCTCCGTCCACACTCACATTTACAAACCCGCTCTTCAAGATCGTCCGCCATATACTAAGTGTACACGCCTTTGTGCACATTTTATCAAACAAATACTCGATTAGTGGTCCGACTTTCGCTTATAACTTTTTGAAACGACGTACTAAATACCCGCCAACTTCGCCACGATCATTAATAACATAAACAGTATCGAATAAACTATATAATGGATTAGGAGTCTCTTGAAGGATATATACTTTACCTAATGTAAGTGATTTTTCACAAGCGAGGTTATCCGTACAAACAACCTGGTCATTAGGTTTCACGACATATTATCCATAAACTTTCTAATAGCCGCAAGTTGTTTAGAAGAAAAATCAACCTTACGCCAGTATTGCTCTTGAAGAGACTCCACAAAACTACGGGCAGAGTCCGATACTCGTTCCCCTAAATCTTCAAATAACGCGTCTTTTTCAGAAGGTGATAACGCTTTCCACCATTTGGTCAATTCAGAGTCAGTGTAAATCATAAATAGTGTTTCCTTATTTTGCCAATTTTGGGGGTAAAACTCCACCACGATCAGGACGGGCATAGCCCGGACCTAAACTACGAAAATCAAAAGGTTTAAGCTGGACATACTCAATTCCATATTCATCAAAATTAGAAGGCTGCACCCACGCACGATAGTTATGTTTGATGTAAATATCCGCAAAACGCGAAAAGGACATCTTGAAATAGTGTTTAAGCCATCTGTACAAAGTAGGTGGACTTATTTCAAGAGCATCGGCAAGTACATAAGGTGTTCTAAAATCTTGAGCGGTGCGAATAACTCGGGTAACCACTGATTCTTTATAAATAACTTGCTGAACAAGAACTTTGTAAGAGTGGAACTTTTTACAAACCTTACAAAATCGATACCTCTGGTCACGAAATGAAGACTTATGTGCTTCAAACATGCGACCACACACAGGGTTGTCACATCTAAGACGAATACGGCCTTCAATAACAGAATTTCCAGATTTCGATTTTTTCACTGAGGGGATGAATACTCTCTCCTGAATAATTCCACAATCACTATCCATGTGACTAAACCTTTCATGGTTATTCTCCGGTAACAGCTAATTTTTTACGTTCAGTATTCACCAAAAGCGGTTCTATTTCAGTAACATCAAAACAAGAATACATAAACTCTTTTGCCACTTCAAAATTTTTAGTAACGCTTTGCGTATAATCACACTTGCCATGACCAGCGGCAAAAGCAAGAACAGTAAGCTCATCTCGAAGCAAATCAGCAACCTGTGCCATAAAACGTCGAGTAAGATCCAACGATTTTGATACACCACACAACGATAAAATTTCTTCTTCAGTTTTTCCAGGAAAACGATCTTGAAGTAGTTTGTATTCTTCCGTGGCCCGAGCACGCAACCAATGCATCGGAACAGGGTCCATGGTCGAATGAGTACGAAGGAAGTGCATTCCTAACTCATACTTGGTACCTTCTTGTGCCTCGCGCATGTTTCTTTCAACTTCAACAGAAAGAACAGAACGAGCTTGGTTTTCTGATTCATATCCTGCTCGAACAAAAATAGCGTCACGAGTTTCCGATACTTTAGTTTGGATTTCGTAAACAGTCACCAAACCCTCAAAACGCTTGCCCGCATCGGCACCATAAATGTTTGGCAAGTGATCACAAGTTACAACGAACTCATCACCTGCTTTTTTACCAATAAGACCCATCCCTAATTCTTCTGGAAATATCGTATTTGGACGAATGTCAAAATGTTTATTTTCTACCGTACCCGCTGGCCAAGGCTTACCATCAAGAACAGCCGATATACTTACTTTAACCCGAGTACCAGTAGCAACAACGCCACCATCTTCTGTTGCATAAACTTCATGACTAGCAACTAAGTTATCAATTTTTTCATCAACCGCTTTAGCGATAAGACTTGGGTGAAGAGAATACAATTCAATTGGAATCTTATCAAAATTCTCAGCTATCTTCACTTCAGGCATCAAAAATACGACAGCAGCCACGATAAAAACATCTTTATCCCGAGTAGCTGCAACTTCTTGAACATCAAGAACAAACTTTTTATTAGTGGCTACACCTTGGGATATCGCATTAAGCCATACCGGTTGGTAAGCATTGGTCAGTCCTACCCTTTCTTCCCAAATAGGGCGAGCAGCATCTGATCCTGGTCTAAATCCCGCCCAATCTTTCGGAGTCAAAGTAGGTTTCTTTTTCTCCCAACACTCCACTAAAGATTCTGAAATTTGTTCTTGAGGAATTTCAAGACGAACCATATAAGGTGTAGCTTGGGCTTGAATTGTTACACTAGTTGTCTTTTTGGGAGTATTAGGATTTAAAGTAGTCATTTGCATTCCTTTGTGTCTATTTTACTAAAAAGTACTAAAAAGACCGAGTTCTAGAGCCGCTCGTCCTAAATTGATAGCATCCGCAACATCATCCTCACACGGACTCAATTTCAAATCATAATACTTATTAGCTATAATAACCGACAATTTTTTTGAATCAACGCGAGAAATAACTTTGCCATCTAATTTTGCAACACGCGCCCCGGCTTTGTTGGGTTTAGACTTACGTTTAATACGAGAATATCGCGAATTCCACTTATGATATTCAGGCCACTGACTTAAAAAACACTTAACATGCAATCTCCAACAACGTGTTGTCAAGTAACGGAATGGTATTATAGGTTTAAAACTTCTGATCGATTCTACCACACAAAAATGAATCCATTCAAGTATTTTTTGACTAAATCTTTGACGCGAAGTATTAGTTTCTTCAATTACCACTGCATTAGGCTTCGTAATTACAATAAGATCTGAAATTCGAACTGACATCAAAGTCGCGGCTTCAACAAAATTCCGAGGATAAATGGACGGATAATCCTTGTAAGTTTTAATCTCAGCTTTCCAATCCACCACAGGTTGCGAAATAACACCGTACCGAATCGGAACCCCATTCTCAAATAAAGCCCATCCAGTATTTGTACTTAAGTCAAGCGCGAGTAAGCGGAATTTATTCACCTCTTACTCCCAACGCATTCGCCTTGCTTCGACGCTTTTGATCTCTACCATTGCAAGATCCGCAGCGTTCTACTCCCTGATTTTGAGCAGTAAAGGTCTTGTCACAAATTTTACAACGAACTGTTCTACACAATCCACAATAACCAGTTTTATGAGGGGTCATACTCTTACATCCCAAGCATTTTGCATGATTACTAAACTTAGCATGTTTTTTAGGACCCATACATACTTTACAAGTCTTACAATTTTTTAGATACTGGTCAAGAGTCCGATCAATCCCACATTTTTTACAAATCACTTCACTTCCCACAAAGCTTTAGCAAAAATCGCCCAAACCGAAAGTCCAATAAACCCAAAACCTATACAAAGTCCTGATCCGCCAAACCAAAAAGCAAAAAGAGTAATAATTCGAGTAACTTCAGTTGTCGGATGGATCAAACCATAAATAAAATACAAAGCAACTTCGGGCCAAAAGGCAATGACCATGCAAATCAAAGTAATAACCACAAGTCCTAACACTCTTCTTAAGATTAACATCATTATCCCTCTCTAACTTCAATATTACTCACATGATTATATTTGACACAAGTCCAAGTTGCAGCACGACGACCTATTTGGCTCACTGCATCGGTATTATCAGAAACCACGACACATTTACCTAAAGAACCCCAATATTCCAAAAGTGCAAGTGCACGATCACGATTTTCTTCGCGGAGTAAACCAAAAGGTTCATCAATCATAAGTAGATTAGAACCCCCGCAACCAAATGTATTCGCAGTCTCCCAAAGCACCCCGAGAATCGCGAGCGAAATAAGAGTGCGTTCGCCACCTGAATATAGACCTACAGGCACTCCAGACTTCACCCCGTCTTGAACAAAAATTTCAAACTTATCGGAATAATCGTCGTCAGTCAAAAGTTCGGGTTTTTTCTTTTGCGCTGATTTCTTGACCACGCGGTCCTGAAACCATACTTGAATGGGTAAAGACATGATTTCCATGTACTTCGCGAGTTTCTCATTCATAAACCCCAAGCGATCAGAAAGCTTATAGCGTTTAATGCCCTTATCACCTAAATGTGAATCGAGAAACGCTAAGTCATCAACCCGCATCTCCAAGGCCCCAATATCGGCCCGCACCCTTTCAAGTTCGCACCTAGTATCAGATACCTGTTTTTCAAATAAAGCCGAATCGGATAAAAGCCGTTCTGACTTACGAACAGATTCTTCCACGCCGAGTATATGGTTTTTGAGAGAATTTCTTTGATCAAGATTTTTAAGACGCGTAGGATCGAGCTTGAGCTTTTCGAACTCGACGAGTACACGATTCAAATTCGTCTTAGTTTCCTCTATGGCGTCTTGTGTTTTCCCCACACGCTGCCCGTATGTGACTTCAAGTTCTTCTATTCGACTTTTCCGCCATTCAAAAACCAGCTCTTTAAGAATAGATTCTTCAATTGCAATCGCAGAGTCTAGAGTCTCCAACGCAGAAGATTCGGATGCGTCAAGATCTGAGAGTTGTTTATTTATCTGGGCAAGCTTTGCAGTTTTGAACTCATCAAATTTACAAAGAGCATATTTATGCGTGTCTGCGATAAGCTGGGCAAGCATTAGAATACTGTTTTGATCTGCTTTTAAATACCCAATGAGCTGTTCTCTAACTGAAGCAAGATGCTCTACATCAACCTGAGAATAACAAGTTGGGCACTCACCTACACCATCGTCTGGGATACGATCAATGGACGCTTCAAGAGAAACCGTACTTGCTTTTTTATTTGCTCGCTCACCCTCCGTGGTCCGCACCAAATTGAGTAGTTCGTCTACTTCTGGAGAGATACCTAAACCCAAAAGAAGCTTGGTGGTCGCTTTTCGCTCCTGTTCAAGAACGGTCCTCTTATCCCTAAAATCGCTGACTATATCATTTCTAGCGCAAATCTGCCGCTCAAGCTCCGTCCTATCTTGGGCAGGATAAGAGGCATTAATCGTACTCAAATCTATTGTCCTATCTCGGCCCAGAGAATCCAGGAGTTTCTTATATCCACGCAAGTCATTATCTAACCGCGTCCCATCTGCTTCGAGAACTAAAAGCCGAGACTCCACAGAATTTGACGAAGCAATGACACGCTCAAGTTCCGACTTTAACCCCGCTATCTTGGACTTATTAATTTCTAAGTCATCTTCAAGGTCTTTCTTTTTCTCAGGTACAAGAACGCTGTTTCGAGCATCCTCTAAAATCCGCTCTAATTGCTCGTAAGACCCTTTAGACTGAGCCAAAGCATCTAGCGTAGACTTAGAAAGTATCCGCACCTGCTTTTGCGCATTATCCCAAAGACCCAGCCCTAAAAATGGGGTGACCACTTGCATACGCTCTTGGTCGGTTCCGTTTAAAAATTTGGGTGCGGTCTGAACTCCCAAATATGAAGTCGCTCGAAACTGCTCATAGTCCAGATTCAAAATCTTACGAATCTCAGCAAAGGTCGCGGCACTGGATTCTTTACGAAGATCCGTACCATCTTCATCAAAAAGAAATAAATCAGTCACCCGCGCATTGGAGCCTTCACGTTTAAAACGACGGGCATATTCCGCCGTGTATGACTTTCCACTCGCTTCAAACTCTACAATAATATCGCAGCCTTCTTTAAGGACACTATTTGCAATCTCATCGCCATCCCCCGGCGTGTCATTATTACCAAAAAGAGCTTGGACAACCGAATTCATAATACTCGATTTACCACTACCATTTTCACCTTGTAATATAACAAGACCAGAGTAACCGAGTCGAAGTTTAGGGACGTCAAAGCCAAATGCGAATGCGCCGATGGGAGTAACTGACTTAAAATGAATCATTTTTGTCTTATTATTTTCCGTACATTTAACTTCGCTTTTTCTTGATAGTCAACACTAAAATTTCTAATGAATTCGCTTGTTTTAGCGTGAATTTGTGTAGACAAATATATGGCTTGTTCCACTAGAGCCTTATACTGCGCATGATTAGCACCCGTAATAGAACCAAAGCCATTAATCCTCTTTAAAGTTTCTTCAATAGCCGTAGCAAGAACCATTATGTCAGGCGTCTTAAGCATTAAAAACCTCTTTTCTAAGAAGATCAAGAACCCGTGTTTTACGAGATTCATCAAGTGAAGGCAATTTGTCTAAATAAGATCCAAAATCTTCAACCGGATCATCAAACGTTCGCACGACATCTCCATCTTGCTGTGCAATCCCAATATTAGAAACTTCATTTACCACAACAAGGTGTCGTACTACTTTTCTTACCTTGTCAAGACAAACATCAAGATCTACCGAAGATAGAACAGATACGTCGGC
>Ga0315286_10002784_pt1 | contig 16390 bp, 12 predicted proteins | sample YL17G10_0_MG_FD_205038 | JGI IMG/M metagenome (GOLD analysis project Ga0315286, IMG submission 205038) | Sediment microbial communities from Yellowstone Lake, YNP, Wyoming, USA - YL17G10_0 | ecosystem: Environmental > Aquatic > Freshwater > Lake > Sediment | place: USA: Wyoming | collected...
AGACATCATACTTTATCCAGGATGCGACCGGTGGCATCGATGTGTTCTTCTTTGGATTGACAACGACAAGCTACGCCATCGGGGATTCTGTCCGGGTGATAGGAACCGCCGCACAATACCGAGGGTTGGTGGAATTTATGCCTTTAGTGCTCGATACTGTGAATTTTACCATCTTGAAACACAACGCCAAGGTACCGACGCCGCTACGTCTGACACTTCACCAATTTGTCACGAATGCCGAGAGCTACGAAGGGCAATTGATTGAGCTCGATACGCTCTACAAGGCAACTGGAACATGGCCTGCGTCTCCTGCCAACGTGAGTCTCTATCTGACGAACGCCAGCAAGGCAGACACAGTACAAATGTTTCTGGATCTGGATGCGGCGATCGGTGGGCCCACGGAACCAGCATATCCCATCAATGTTGTCGGAGTCGTAAGCCAATACTCTTCGGGTTCAACGGTAAACAACAACGGGTATGAAATCGTGCCGCGCAGTGCGGCGGACATCATTCATACCCCGGGAACCAGTGCAGTGCAGGATAAGTTCTCAGGAATTCCGAAGAACTTTGAACTCCATAACAGCTACCCCAACCCATTCAATCCGTCCACCACAATTCTGTATGGACTACCGCAACAAAGCAGAGTTTCCGTAAAGGTCTACTCCCTGCTTGGACAGGAAGTAAGAACGTTGGTGAATGACATCCAAAGCGCAAGTTACTATCGCATTACCTGGAACGGAAGAGACAATTACGGCATGCAAGTGAGCAGCGGTGTATACTTCTTCCGAATGTCTGCAGAGCCCGTAAGCGGCAATGACCAGCCGTTCGTGCAGGTTAAGAAGATGATGTTGATGAAGTAAAGGACGACTTCTGTTCCACACTGATTTGCTTTTGCGCACACATGGTCGAGGTGGTGCGTGACGGAGACGAAGGAAGTTGAATCTTCAATGAACCCCCGTTCTCGATTTGAGGACGGGGGTTTTCTGCTGTGATGCATGGAATGATTCCCATCTCCATAGGAATCGTATATGGAGGACCTAGGTTGTTCTTCGGAGCTTCGTTGACCTTCATCGGATGCGCTATTCTGATCAGAGTCTCGTTCAAACATGATTGAGCGAGTCTGAAGGACGTGCGAGTCCAGCGCGAACCTTGCACGTGATGCATGGATTGTTTTACATGAACCTCCCTACATCTCTTCCAATTCCCAAAATTGGAGATTGCATTACGAGGAAAAGAGTGGGAAATTTTTATCATGAACCAATGGCATTGGTCTCACTTGAATCTTCTCACTGTGGTCCCTGCGAGGATGATGAGGCGGTCCTTCGTGAGTGTCAGTAGTTTGCTTCGCGATTGCACGTGACCGGGCTGACCAGGTTATCCTTCCTCAACAATAGCCATACTTTGACGATGATAGCTTCTGTCACATTGCCAGGTGAATTTCAATCCGTTTTCGGTGTTTCGATCCTTTCTTCTGCTGGCACGACTCGTCGATGATCACATATTCTTGCCGTCATACTGCCCTGCGTGTGAAAGACTTGTGCCGACGAACAGGATTCTTGCTGATGGGAATCAGGGGAGGAAGAGGACAAACGGGGGATTGCCAACCGGAGATTCGCTGTCGCATTCTCATTACGGGTTTGCTTTTCCTTGCTTCGGGAAGTAATGCCCAGCGTTTGAGCAAGACGACAAATGACGTCAACACGAACTACACCAATGTTGGAAGGATTGCACTCACGATCACGAATTTCGGCACGTTGGGCACACGGAACGCACTCTGGCCGAATCAGCCCTCGTGCGAGTATCCCATAGGATCGCGGATTGAGCATATGTATCAAGCGGGATTATGGGTAGGCGCAAAGCCCAGGCATTCGAATCTAGCGGCACAAGTGTCCACAGGTGCCACCGATCGATCAGGCAGCTCAGGTGAGGGCTATGAGTTCACGACGGAAAACGGTTCCACGATGATTCTTCGCTCATCGTTATCCGATTCGCGCGATTTTCAGGAAAGTGCCATCAGCCACCAGGATTTTGTGGCCGATTACACCGACCGGCATACACGCGTGCCCGCGACAGGTGATTCCATTCCCAATCACTATCCGCTTGGGTTGACCGTCCATCAAGAAAGCTATGCATGGAATTTCCCGTTTACGAATAGTTTTGTCATTCTGAGTTTTACGATTCACAATGCGAGCTTGGACACTCTTGACGATGTGTATGTCGGACTTTGGATTGACAACGTAGTGCGCAACACATACTATGTGAGACCCGGGACGACAGGATATTTCTCCTATTGCGGTAATGGATATGATTCGCTTGCGCGAATGATGTACACATTTGAAGGAAATTCAAGTCCCGGGAATACTCCCGCTAACAGCTATATAGGCATTGCCCTTCTCGGAACGACACCGTTTCCGAATGATTCTTCGAGATCAATCCGTGTTGATTCGCTGGGAGATCTCTACCATCAGACATTCTTCAATGCTTGGATCTTTCGCAACAGTCAAGGGGTTCAGGCGCTCTTTTCGCCGACGGATTGAAGGTGGGTGACCGGCTTGTTATTCCTGACAGGTAAGTTCAGTTCGGCTCCCCCGCTCCAATCCCCCACGTAACTGTTTTCTCAGATTTGACATCCCAAAAGCAGCATCGTCGCAAGATTCATTTCCTGGAAAGTCTTCACAATTTCGTAACGAGGAATTGTTGCTTTTTTCCAAATTAAACACAAGATTGTTGCAGATCCTTCCGCCATTCGTACGTCAATGCTAGCACGATCCGACCGATGCTGAAAAAGACTCCACGTATTGTCTCTTTCCTTTTGCTGTTGTCTCCGTCGTTGTACGCTCAATCATTGCAGCATTTGGGCAAGACCGAAGGCGACGACAACTCAAAGTACACGAACGTTGGCAACATCTCCATCACGATCTCAAACTACGGAGTTGTCGGGCATGGCTTCAGACTCTGGCCGCAACAGCCGTCTATGCAGTATCCGCGGGGTTCCGGCATTGAACATATGTTCGTGGGAGGCCTTTGGTTTGGGGCAACGACGCCGAACGGCATCCGTGTCACCACCGCTGCAGTGGATGCTGGGTCGGTGCGGGCTGTCGCGGAAGGGTACGAATTTACGACAGGAATTGAGTCGAGAGTCGTCGAACGCTCGTCCCTCGCTGACAACAGGTTTTATGATCCCAAAGCGATAAGTCATCAGGATCTTATTGCTGATTTTACGGACGTCAACAGCACTAACCCGAACCAAAACAACGAGCCGATCCCCAATCATAATCCCATCGGCATCAATGTCCATCTCGAAGCGTATGCATGGAATTTTTCTTTTGCCGACAACTTCGTTCTCCTGAATTACTGGATCAAGAATGTCAGCGGCGGCCCGCTCGATAGTGTGTATGTGAGTTTTTGGGCCGATCTCGTCGTTCGGAACACGAACATCACGCCTCCGACCGTTGGGTCTCCGTTCTACAACAAAGGGGGACTCGGGTACATCGATTCGCTCAGGCTGGCCTATGCCTATGACTACAACGGCGATGGAGGGCTGGCGGATACCTATGGTGCGATGATGTTTCTTGGTTCCACTCCGTTCAAGGACAAAACGACCTATCAATCATGGCAATTCAGGAACGGTTCTGACCCCGTCTATTTCTCCCCCAGCACGGATAACGACAAGTACACCAAGATGGCGATCGGCCTCACGGCCACTCAAATTGGTCTCATTACGAAACCCAGCAACAACATGACGATGTTGTCCATGGGCCCTATTTCGCACATCAACGCGGGGGACTCTGTCAATATCGTTTTTGCGTTGATTGGTGCCAAGAAGAAATCTCCTTCACCGCCCGATGACGATTCACCTGCACAAAAGGTCAATTTACTGCAGGCGGCTGATTGGGCTCAGAAGACCTACAATGGCGAAGACAGAAACGGCAACGGTGTTCAGGATTCGAACGAAGTCTGGACGAACAATGGGAAACCGAAGCGATTCTTTCTTCCGGCCCCTCCGAATGCTCCACGGATCAAAGTTGTTCCTCAGAACAAGCTTGTTGACGTATATTGGGACGGTTCCTCTGAGGCTTCGGTCGATCCCATCAGCAACAAGAAAGACTTTGAAGGGTATCGAGTGTATTCCACCAACGCAGGCGTCGATCTAAGGGGATCGCAGGATCTCCTTTCCGGTTTGGTTCTCCTCGGTGAATTTGACCGGGCGGACGACAATATTGGATACAACACCGGATTTGGACGGATCAAGCTCGGTTCTCCCGTCCAATTCCTACCGGATACAATGCATTATTTCTACAAGTTCTCGGTGCCTGGATTGCTGAACGGCTTCCAATATGCTTTTGCTGTGACAGCGTTTGATTCAGGTGATGCGAGCGCGGACCTGGCGAGCCTGGAAAGCAGCAAGATACAAACGCTGAAGAGAATCGTCCCCGGGACTCCGGCAAACACCACATTCGAAAAACAAGTTGGAGTCTACCCTAATCCGTATTATGGAAAGGCATACTGGGACGGCACGGGAGAACGAGACCGGAAACTCTATTTCTATAACTTGCCTCCGAGGGCAGAAATCCGGGTATACACGTTGGCAGGAGATCTTGTCGACGAATTTGCGCACGAGAGTGCGACGTATGTCGCGAGCGATATCCGATGGTTCCAAAAATTCTCTGACGGCACCCAGCAATTGGCGGGGGGAGAACACGCGTGGGATTTGATTTCGCAGAGAGATCAGGCCATAGCGACCGGTCTCTATTTGTTTACCGTTAAAAACACAGATACAGGCGATATTCAACGAGGTAAGTTTCTCATCATCAAATAAGTGATGTTTTAGCACACTCAAAAGAGGAGGTCCACATGAAGACCCGTTTGGCACTTTGTTTTATCATTGCGTTCACGTTGATTGCCGGAATTTCCACAGCACAGGCGCAAATCAAGAATGTGACGATTCCGCAACTTCAACAAGTTTCGTTGGATTCATTGCTGCGCCTCGATACGTTGCAGATCGGTACTGCGGCAGCGACGCTCGATAATTCGCCCTATTGGCACGGCGCGGACTCGAAGGCCGATACGGTCAGCGTCACCGGTGTTGTTCTCGTTAGAACTCGTATTCTGACTTACACACAGACCCGATACAATATCTTCATCCAGGATACGACGACGGGTCAACTGTGGGGCGGTCTCAATGTGTTGACCAATGATACTACAGCCCAGGCGCAGAGCACACTGATCACCGCGCTCGATACCGGGATGGTTGTCACGATTGTCGGTCGGGTGACGGAATTCGGTTCACAGCCGAACTCACTCACGGAGATATTCGCGTACAATGTGGGATTCTTTGAAAGTCCTCAGGTTATCTCGATTGGCACGCAGCTCGCGAAAAGACCTGAACCAGTTGAAATCACAGTCGATAGCCTCGCCGTTGGCACAAAACCCATGCCCTCGCGAGGAGAAAAATACGAAGGGATGTACGTCGTTGTCCGCAACGTGACGGTCAACACCGTGGACGTCAGTTCGGGTCGGTTTACCTATGTCGATGCGAACGGCAACCAGGGATCCGTTTATGACGGTTCAGGTTGGTACACCTTGCGGGGACATAAGATTACAGGATCCAAATACGCGCCTCCTCCGGTTGGAACTCAGTTGAGCTACGTGCGGGGAGTGATTCTTCCGCAGTCGAGGACCGGAACGGCAGGTGACTACACGATTATGCCGCTCTATCCGGGACCGAACGAACAAACGGGTTCGACCTACCCAGGCGACATCAAGATCGGAAAATTTGCTCCGTCCATCACACAAGTCTTTCGTGCCTCAAGTCCATGGCGCCCGACCGATGCTGTCAACGTTACCTACCGCGCGAAGGATCTCAACACGAATGGAAACGCTGATAGCACATTTTTCGTCTACAAATTTGGAACGGGACCTTTGGTGCGAACAAAGGTGACGTTGGCCGTGGGCGATTCACTCTATCGAGCCACCATACCGGCGGCCGGCGGCGACAGTTTGGTCAGCTACTATGTTGAGGCATATGCCGGCGGCGTTTACGGCGCTTCTCCCGATCCGACGACTCCGCTTTTCTACCAGATTCGTACGGCCGGTTTGGCGATCAAAGATATTCAGTTTACCCCGTATGTCGGCGGAAGGTCAGGTTTTGCATTTGACACTGTTACTGTTCGAGGCACTGTTACCTGCGATACGAGCGATTACAAAGAGATACCTGGAAGCGGCTTCGGAGTGAACCGACCGCGTCTCTTCATGGCGTCAGCGGCAGGCGCTTGGAACGGTATCTGCATCTTTGGCAACGCTGCGGCCGTCGGTCTGGACACGCTCGTACGGGGCGACAGCATTTCTGTGACTGGTATTGTCAGCGAAACCAATTCTCGAACAACGATTCAGGTGCTTTCTCGGACCGTCCTTGCGCGCGGGCGTACAGTCCCTGTTGCATCGGTGGTTTCGATTTCTGGATCTGGAAGCTTAAGCTATGCACTCTCAAATCCTCCCGTGAACGGCGCATCGCCGTTTGAACAGTGGGAAGGACAGCTTATCCAAATCAACAATCCGTTTCTCGTCCAACGCAACGCGGACGATGCCTCCAACGGCGCGAATTCCTGCTTTGGCGAGTTATTCATCGGATCGACTGCAACGACGGGATTCGGTCTCAGGGTGGGTGATAACGGAATGAACAACTTCTACGCAGACACCAACACGTACTACCGAAATACACGGTGGCTCCTGGATCATCCATGGAGTACGTCGTCATACAAGTCGAACCGGATCAATGTCGGTCAGAAGATCGCCACGTTGACCGGAATACTGGACTACTCCTTCAGCAATTACAAACTCGAGCCGCGCAAGAACTCCGACTTCGGAGCCATTACCGGTGTGTATCAGGTAGCGGATGTTCTGCCGAAGCAGTATGAGCTGACGCAGAACTATCCGAATCCATTCAACCCGTCCACGACGATCCAATTCTCGATTCCAGAGGCGGGAAGAGTGTCCTTGAAGGTGTTTAACCTGCTGGGACAACACGTGGCAACGCTGATGGATGGAGTTCAGAATGCAGGACGCTACAACGTACGGTTTGATGCCTCAAAACTCTCAACGGGAGTCTATTTCTATCAGCTTCAGTCTGAGAATTTCAGAAGTATCAAAAAGATGTTGCTGTTGAAGTGATCGGTGTTGATCCCCGGGAGTCGAGAGATCCCCGGGGGTCCGAACTTTTGTTTGCTTCCACTTCGAGGCAGCGACGTTGTTGAATAACATTCGTTTAATACTCCTACTGTTGGTTGTGCTCTCGCTCAGTTGCGTGCGGGAGTTCACCAATGCCCCGGCGGGGAACATTCCGCCGAAGACCTATTTGGCACTGAATCCCGATAGCACGCTTCGGCGCACGTCGAGCCAGCAGCATCTGCACTGGTGGGGTGTCGATCCGGATGGATTTGTCGTCGGGTATCAGTTCTCGTTTGACAATATCCTCTGGAACTTCACGGCGAGCAATGACAGCCTCTTTTCGTTGCGGTTGAATAGGACCGATACGGCGTATTCCTTCTTCGTGCGGGCTGTCGACAACAACGGGGCAGTCGATCCTGCTCCCGCTTCGGTCCAGATTCCAATCCAAAACACTCCTCCTGCCATATCGTTCGTTGTTCGGACGGACGTTCCCGAAACGACCTACACCGTCGCTACATTTCAATTCAGCGCAACAGATGTGGATGGGAACGAAACGATCATGAACATCTTCTACACGCTGGACGATACTTCCGGCGCGGCAGTCTGGAAGAATCTTCCGGGCAGCTCGAATCGAGCCACGTTGTACAAGAGCGACGGACTCGTCGAAGGGAACCACGTTTTCTATCTTCGGGCTCAGGACATTGCAGGAGCATACAGCAAAACAATCCGCATGCCCGACAGCGGAAAGGTATGGTATGTCAGGGAACCGAAAGGGGATTTCCTGATTGTCGATGACTATCAGCCGGCTGATTTTGCGCCGACGTTTTACAAGCAGATGTTCGACACACTGTTGGGAGGACGGCTTGGGACCAAAGACATTTGGGATATTAAGAAGGGAGCTTCGTCTGTAAGCAGAGCGAAGTTTGTTCCCGCCCTCATCAATCCGACGTTTACGGAAACTCTGAAGCTCTTCAAATACGTGTTCTGGTATTCGGACAATCAACCGAGCCTTGAAATTGCCCAGAGCACGCTTCCTGCATTCAAGCAGGCTGGCGGCAAGGTTCTATTTACGTCGGGTTTTCCGGAAAATGTCGTCGCGCAAGGGAGCCTCGTTGATTTCGCCCCCATCGACAACGTAGAACAGTCTTACTTCACATTGATCCTGTTCCAGAGGGACACAATCCTGACGGACTCCGATCCCACCTATCCCATCCTGGTTCGGGATACACTCGGTAGCGCCTATGGATTTCCACGAGGCATTATCCCGAAGCTTGGGGCGCGAATACTCTACCGTATGGCACGGTCGCCGCGATGGACCGGCCAGCCCATCATGGGCGTCAAGGATGGTGTGCAGGCCAATTTCGTTCTCTTCGGGGGTATTCTGCACCGTTTCGGCACTCCTCCAAAGAACGCTGCGTTGTTTCTCCGAAAAGTCTTCAAAGACGAGTTTGGAGTCCAATGATGAGAATCCAACAATATCTCTTGCTCGTTGTGCTACTGCTTGGGTTTGAGTTGACAGCTCAGGCGCAGCAGAAGGGAATAATCAAAGGAGTTGTTCGCGACTCAAAGACGAAAGAAGGACTGCCGACCGTCAACGTGAAGGTCAAAGGTACGTACTATGGCGCATCGACAGACATTCAAGGCAACTACGTCATTCAGAACATAAACCCGGGCAGTTACACAGTTGAGTTCTCCATCATAGGTTACACTTCGGTTCAGCGAACGGATGTTCGGGTTGCCGAAGGACAGGCGCTTGAGATCAACCAGGAAATGGGGGAGACCGTGTTGGCGATCGGTCAAGAGGTTGTGGTGGTCGGTGAAAAGCCGATGTTCAACCTCGAGGAGACCTCCAGCCGTCGATCAGTGTCGGCGGAAGAAATGAAGGCTGCCGCCGTTGTGGACGTGAAAGATATCGTTTCCCAGCAGGTTGGCGTTGTCCAGACTGACAATGAAATTCATATCCGGGGAGGACGGTCGGGTGAGAATGCGTATCTCATCGACGGCGTGTCTGTACAGGATCCTCTTTCCGGAACCGGGTTTGGCCTGCAGCTGAGCACGGAATCGATTCAGGAGATGCAGGTCATCACGGGGGGCTACAACGCCGAATACGGACAAGCGACCTCCGGCGTCGTCAATGTGTCACTCAAGGACGGCGGAGAACGCTACAAGGGCGCCTTGACGCACAAACGGGACAATCTGGGATTGGGTGACAAGCCATTCAAGAGTTTCAATACCGATATCTACGAGGCGACGCTGAGCGGACCTGAGCCGATCACGACCTATCTGCTTCCGATGCTGGGTCTGGAGCCATGGGGAACGCTCACCTTTTTTGGGAATGCCTACGTCGGCCTCTCCGACGGCTTTACCAAGATTCGAGCCAATCAGCTCATTTCGTCAACATTCTACGGCTCCCGGTTCGCACCCAAAGAAGAGAACAACTGGTTTGGTCTTGCTAAGTTGACCTGGAAACCAACCCCGCTGATCAGAATCACATACTCGTTCAACAAGTCGGTCGCGATCAATCAGAACTCACAGACCCTTCAGACAAATCTCGAGTATGTCGAACCGAGTCCGGGTTTTCAATACGATTTCCAGAATATTTTGGACAATGCGCTCACGTATACTCACAACAACACGCTCAATACGATCGGCATCACGCACACTCTCTCCACCAGTACATTCTATGAATTCAAGATTTCACATTTCTTCACGAACCTCCGGGGAGATGCGAACGGCAGGAATTATTCGGAGTACACCGAGCCAAAAGATGTCGTGACATTTCCGATCAACTATTACAATCTGGGGCACGATACGGTAGGAGTTATTCCGGGCGACGGATTATTTGACTTTGGGAATGGGTATACGTGGCACGATCACTATGTCTCAGAGTACACGTTGAAGTTCGATGTCACGAGCCACTTCTCTGAAAAGAGCAAGTTCAAGGCCGGCATAGAATTGACAACCCAGGAAATGCAAAATATCGACATCTATCAGCCCTGGATCGGGACGCTCGGACTCAACAATGATATCTACAAGGTCAAACCTGCTTTCGGTGCCCTGTATGCTCAGGACAATATCAACTTTAGCGGAATGATTCTCAATGTAGGACTCCGCCTGGACTATTGGGCTCCCGGCAAGTATGTCGACGATGCGGTGGAAAATCCGCTCGTGACGACGATTCCAGATCAGATCCGTGAGGACTATCGCAACCAGACATTCTCGATGTTTGGAGAACGGTGGAAGGCGAGATTAAGTCCGCGCATTGGCATCTCGCACCCTGTCACCGACAACCAGATGCTCTTCTTCTCGTATGGCCATTTTTCCAAACGACCGAAGCCGCAGTTCGTCTACGCAAAACTGAGCCCGACTTCGGCTCAATCGACGTTCCAGAAATTTGGAAATCCGAATCTCAATCCGGAAACGACAGTATCGTACGAACTGGGTCTGCAGAATCAATTCAGCAATAATGACGTCCTGACCATTACCGCATACTACAAGGACATTTTCGACTACGTATCGACCCGTCAGGCGCGTGTCACGACATCGCGCCTCTCGTCAAGCAACTTCGTCACCTACGTGAACTCGGATTACGCGAGTTCCCGCGGCCTTGAGGTTGAATACCGAAAACGAGTAGGCAATTGGTTCAGGGGCTCGGCTTCCGGATCGTATTCCATTACGACGGGGAAGAGTTCTTCCCCGGACCAGGGCTTGCTCGTTGCAAGGGGTGTGGAAGATGAGACTATCAAAGAGAACTATGTCATTTGGGATCGCCCGTGGCAATTCAATCTCACGACGACCTTCAATGCTGTCAAAGGGGAACCACTTTTTGGCGTTGGCGAAGGGATTTTGGACGACATGTCACTCTACATTCGCGCATTTTATCAATCCGGGAAGCGCTACACGCCATACTATCTCGAGGGTTACTATCTGACAAACGGCCGTCCAATCTATATTGCGGATCTAACGAATCTCAATGGAAGCATTGGAAATGACTGGTTCTGGATAGATCTCAACCTCGAAAAGGTATTCAGTGTGCTCAGCCTCGAATTCACATTCAGTGTTCAAATCAAGAATCTCCTGGACAACAAGAACTCCGCTATTATCAATCCGGTCACCGGAAAAGCGTATGAATACGGCGATCCCACGCCAAGCGGATGGAATGATCCACTGTATCCCCAGCTTCAAGCTCCGGTCTCTCCATATCCGTTCAACGCGGCACGCTATCTTGCCGGTAGAAACATGATCGTCGGAATAGGAATGAGATTCTGATGATGAGACTTCGGACCATACGGGCATTCATCGTCATTCTGAGCCTTACCAGTGCCGCGCACTCGCAGCTTCTACCGGTGCTCGGTGCGCAACGAGCAGGGACGGCAACGGCGCAGTTTCTCAAGATCGGTGTCGGTGCACGCGCCTCGGCGATGGGCGAGAGTTTTGTTGCTGTCTCGAACGATGCATCAGCATTGTTCTGGAATCCGGCTGGATTAGTTCAATTCAAGGAAGACCAGGCGTTCGTTTCCCATACAAGTTGGCTCGTTGACATCAAGCATGAATTCTTCGGTGCCGTCTATCATCTGACGACAGAGGATGCTGTCGGCTTGTCTGTTATTGCCTTGCAGACCGATGACATGCCGGTCACCACCGAAGTGCAGCCGTACGAGCATGGAAGCTATTTCCGCTACGGAGACGTGGCTGTGGGGATTAGCTACAGCAGAAAAATGACGCCGCAATTCAGTTTTGGCGGAACCATTCGCTATATGAATGAAACGCTCGATGTCCTGCGGATGAGTGGTTTCCTGGTCGATTTTGGAACGTATTATTGGACAGGCCTTGGAACAACGCGGTTCTCCGCGGTGGTGTCGAACTTCGGCAACCAGATGTCACCGCGAGGCTCGGTCACTCGGCTGAACGGATCGACGCTATCGCAATTTCAGGAATTTTCTCCGCCGACGACGTTTAAGTTCGGATTTGCCTTCGAGCCGATCAATGAGGATGACCAGAAACTGACTGCTTCCTTCCAGCTCAATCACCCGAACGATAATTCCGAGAATCTCGCCATGGGTATGGAATATGAGCTCCTCAATACCTTCTTTGTGCGTGGCGGCTATCGATTCAATGTCGATGAACAGAGTTACTCGTTTGGCGCGGGAGTGGCTGCCTCGGTCAGCGTTGTTCACATGAATGTGGATTACGGCTACTCGGCGTTTGGTAGATTGGGCGGCGTTCATAGACTGTCAATCCTGGTGGGACTGTAATGAGATCGCACATTGTCATCGTAATGATTGGGAGTCTCCTCACCCTCGCGTGCCAGGAAGCAAAGTTTCCGATTGATTCGCTGCCGGTGTCCGTTGTCAACAAGAATATTGGCGATACAGTCTACGTGCAGCAGTATCCAATATGGAGTGGATTCAATCATCCCTCCGCAATCATTGTAGGCAATGACTTCCTGATCTACGTCGCGGATACGTACAACGATCGCATCGCGATGCTCGATTTGACGGGTCGAGTCATCGGCTATTCAAAGACCATCAAGAGGCCCATTGCCCTGGCTGAAGACAAGAGTTTGAACTTGATCGTTTGCGCGCAATTTGATACACTCCTGCCGGCACACGTGTCACCGACAACGTTTGGTGCTGTCTACAAAATGGATCTCGTCTCTGTCGGACATGATATCGCGGCAGGAAACTTCAAGAAAGTGTTCTATGAACCGACCGACTCGGTGAGGAGATATACGGGTGTCGCGGCCCTCTACGACAATCGCTACTACATTACGCGGACAGGTCCGAAAAATGAGTTGACACGAATCGACAAAGACATCGCTGTCCTTCTTTTCTCCGCAACCGATCAACTCATATCGCCGGTCTCGAATTTGACGCCAGAAGGAACCGGCTTGCTCTCCATCCATAACCTCACGGGCATTGCCACCATGCCGACGGGAAGAAGCGTTGAGTTTGTGATTTGCCAGACTGGCGACGTCGCTCTCTACAAGGTTCAGTGGATACGGCTGATCGCCGAAGGACAGACAACGAATTATCTTTCCAAGTTCTATCCGAGCGTTGACGGTGATATCGACTTTCTGCGGATAAACCGCTTCAGCACTCCCCGGGGTGTCACGCTGGATCCTTCGGGAAACCTCTTTGTTGTCGACGCTCGACTGGACAGTCTGTATCGCTTCTCACCGCGTGGCGTGGAGCGGTTTTCGTTCGGAGGGACGGGGAGCGGCGAGCGGCAGTTCCGAGAACCCAGCGGCGTGGCATACTTTGACAAGACAATCTTCATTGCCGATGCGGGGAACAACCGCATCGTCCGATTCAAGCTTTCAACAGACCTTCGCTAGATCAATTCCATTCTTGAAGTCCTGCCGGGACCATTCTTTTCAGCCTGAGCAATAGCGGCAATCGGAGTCCTGCCGATCTTGCCAGCCCAGCATGAGTCACGATGTCTACGGGCTTCCCATCGTGGACAATGCGGCCCTCCGACAGGATGATCATTCGTGTCGCAAGAGGCACAAAGACATCAAGGTCGTGTGAGACGACCATGAGAGTTTTGTTCGCTTTCCGTAGTTCCCCCAACCCGTTCAGCAGGATCAAGCGCTCGGTCTGAGAAAGCGACGCACTCGGTTCGTCGAATGCGAGGATCGAAGCGTCGGATGCGACAGCGGAGGCGATGGTGAGAAGTTTGCGTTGTGCGGGGGGAAGGTCATAGGGATGCTTTGATGCCACATCTGTCATTCGAAAGAGGGCGAGACTCTGCTCGGTGAGATTCACAGGATTGGGCTTTCCCAGAATTTTCGGGCCAAAGAGCACCTCATCCCGCACGGTGGATGCAAAAATCTGATCGGCAGGATTTTGGAACGTCACAGCGATGTGAGCCGCAAGTTTGGACGTGGGAGTGACCGTGGTTTCTAGCCCATTGACGTGAATCGAGCCGGAGTGTGGTTTCAGGATGCCGTTGAGGAGTTTCAGGAAAGTGCTCTTGCCAGCTCCATTCTGGCCGATTAGGAGTACGAACTCCCCTTGTTGGATTTCCAGGTTGATATCGCGGAGGACGGTCACTTCCTTCGAATATCCGAAAGTGAGATTTCGGACGTTGATACTCATTGGATTCCCAGGACTTTTTCGATCCGACGCCGATAGGTCGATTTCTTCACCGCTGCCCGAGTCTTGACCCAATCATCGGTGGGAAGCAGATGAGAAAAGTCCGCAAGTCGTTCGAGCAAGCTCCGCCGATTGCCAGAAAACACTATCCTTCCTGAATCCAGCACCACAAACTGATCGGCAATTCCCAACACAAATTCAAGCTGATAGTCCGCTATGACCACCGTTGTCCGCTGTTTGAGAGCGCGTACGACACTTCGGAGGCGATGTTGTGCCGTTCCATCGAGGGAATTGCATGGTTCATCCATCAGTAGAACAGCGGGCTGAGCGACCAGAATGGTGGCCATGGCCACTCGCTGGAGCTCTCCGCCTGAGAGTGTTGAGGGCTTGCGCAGTGCCAGATGACTCAAGCCGAGCGAGAGCAGGAGACCTTCCACGGTCTTTCTGGCCTCTTCCAATGGTGTGCCGAGTGTCTCGAGTGTGAGCAGGACTTCATCGAACACCGTCTCCCGGAGTCCGGAGACTTGAGAATACGCATCTTGAATGGTCAGGCCGACGGCAGGGAAGAGGACATTCGGCGGCAAGGGGGCATAGGTCTGATCCCCGATCCTGATCGTGCCGGAAGAAACGGAATCGCGATGATGACTTGCCAGAATTCCCGAGAGCGCGTGCAACAGCGTTGTCTTGCCGCCATTGGTGGGACCGAGAAGAGCGCAGACACTGCCGGCAGGAATTGTCAGACTCATATGGCTCAGCGCTTCCGGCGCTTCCTTTCCGTACCGAAATGTGAAATCGGTAATCTCTATCGCATGAGCCATAGATAGACTGAGCGTATGATGACAGTTATCGCAAGTGTCATGAAAACGTAACGCCACAACGAGAACCGAGTGTCCTTGCCGTCGATGGTCACGGGCTTGTAGAAATGATATCCGCGCAATTCCAACGCAGCTCCGCGTTCAAGGCTCTCGACGATGGAAGAGAGAATAAGGGGGGGAAGGACCAGCAAGAGTGCCCTGCCGCGGCTCAGGATTCCCGCCCGAACCGGCGCTCCACGTGCCTCCTGAGCAGTGAAAATTTGGGCAATGCGATGCGGCAACTGTTCGAGAAAATGAAGCGTCAACAGCAAGATCGATACGAACGAATTCGGCATTCCGACAGACTGCAGGTATCTCGCAAAGTCTTGTATGCGTGTTGACCCAAAAAAGAGGAGGATCGACAACGATAGTAGCACGATCCGAACGGACACTTCGAGGCCATAGATGATTCCTGCGTCGAAGAAATTGAGAAACAGGATAGAGAAGCGGACGGATCCTTCCCTGATGAGAAGACCGTTTACAAGGGCGAGAACGAGCGTGAGGACAAGAGCATAGGCCACGAACCGGCTGAAGTACCTCCGCGATGATTTGGAAATGGGCCGGAATGACGGCGCGAGTACCTGAAGGATGATGACGAAACCGATGACGGCGGAGTTCCATTGCCACGGAAGAAGAAACGCGCAGATCCAGACCAGAAGAACGAACGAAAGCTTATCAGGAATCGCCATACGCATGGTGCGTTTCCCTAGCGTGCCAGTCGAAAAGTGATGCCACGAGGACACAAAGCCACAAAGGTTTTTGAACGTGAAACAAATTCAATGATTTTCTTCCTGTCCCTGCCTGTGTGCCGCTCCTCAACTCCCCGCCTGCGTCTCAGACCTTCAAGGGCGGGCAGGCGCTCACCATGACGGCGGACAAAAAAAGTCCCGACACCACCTTTCCATGATGACGAAGGATCTATCCGCATCCTGCTGGTGTCTTGTTTCTCAAGTTCCTTGAGTAAGTCCCGTTAGGGACGCTCTATTTGTAGCTTCGAATTCAGCGAAATTGCATCAAGCTCCGTCAGGAGCGGCCTATTTGTTTAACATTCCACACGAATAGTAACTCAGAAACCGATGGGTATCCTGCTGGTGTCTTGTTTCTCAAGTTCCTTGAGTAACTGATGTTACGCAGAGGGGTGATTCATGTCTTTGCTCCAAAGATAGCTTGCGCCTTCTTTCTCTCCGAGAGAGTCCCGCTCCTTGGATCCCGCCCAACCTGCGGGATCCTGGAAGGCGGAAAAGAAGCAAAGCCCCGCTCTACGGGATGGCG
>Ga0315286_10002785_pt1 | contig 16389 bp, 11 predicted proteins | sample YL17G10_0_MG_FD_205038 | JGI IMG/M metagenome (GOLD analysis project Ga0315286, IMG submission 205038) | Sediment microbial communities from Yellowstone Lake, YNP, Wyoming, USA - YL17G10_0 | ecosystem: Environmental > Aquatic > Freshwater > Lake > Sediment | place: USA: Wyoming | collected...
GCCCGAGTCCACTTTCGGATCCCACCAGATCAGGTCTTTGCCGCCCGGCCAGGGCTTGCCGCTCGGGTCGGCCGAGCAGCGGTTGTAGACGATGCGACGATTGGCCGGCCAGGAGAACGCATAGTATGGATAGGTCCCCAGACCACCGGGGTCCTTTTGGCCGCGGCGCTTGCTCGCGGGCATGACGTTTCCCTCTCCATCGGGCATGGGATAAAAGTAGCCGGTGAAGATCCAGGTGCCGCACGCCGTCTTGCCGTCGAGTTGGAGCTTGCCAAAGCTGTCGAGGGTGTCCCCCTTCTTGACGATCACCTTGCCGTCCTTGTCCAGGACATCGTCGACCGCGTAGCCGTTGATCTCGCGGGCCACCTTGGTTACATCGACCAGCTCCCCGACGACGGGGTGCAGCGGACCGCCGGCATAGTCCCACGTCAAGTGCAAGATCGGCTCGGCAAACGGACCCGCCTCTGCCGCGTACAGCTCCTTGAGCTTGACCGCTACCAGCGAGATGATGTCGTGGTCGGGCAGAGCCTCGCCCGGCGACTCGGCCACCTTGGGCCGCCACTGGATGAGTCGGCCGCTGGTGACGATGCTGCCCTCCTTCTCCATGGCGTCTGCTGCCGGAAGGACAAACACCTCGGTCTTGACATCCTTGGGGTTGACCCCGGGAGCCTGCCAGAAGGCCACCGTCTCGGTCTGGAACAGCTCCTGTATGACCAACCAGTCCAACTGCTTCAGCGCTTCGCGCTCCATCCGGGCGTTAGGACCACTCACAGCCGGGTTCTGGCCCAGCAGCCAGGCGCCCTTGATCTTGCCGGCCAACATGGCCTCGAACAGAGCAATCCAGTAGTGGTTGGCGGCGCTGTCCACCTTGGGCAAGTAGTCGTAGGCAAAGCCGTTCTCAGCGGTCGCGTGCTCGCCCCACCAGGCCTTGAGCAAGCTCGTGATGAACTTGGGGCCATTGCTCCAATAGCCGCCCGACCACGGGCCTCCGGGCTGCGTCTTGCTGTCGTTGTACGCCTTTAGGTCCACGTCCGTGACGGTGGGGACCGGCAGATACCCGGTGAGAACGTGGGCCAGGAGACCCTGGTCGGTGGAGCCTTGCACGTTGCTCTCACCGCGCAGGGCGTTCACCCCACCGCCTGGACGGCCGGTGTTGCCCAGCAAAAGCTGGATCATGCCCATCATACGCACGTTCTGGGAGCCGACCGTGTGTTGCGTTTGTCCCATGGCGTACATGATGTTCGCCGTCTTGTCGGGTGCACCGGAACTGCCGTAGAGCTTGAAGGCCGCTTCCAGCTTGTCCTTGGGGCAGCCGGTGATCGATGAGACGGTGTCCAGGTCATAGCGCGCGTATTGCCTCTTGAGAATCTGGAACACGCACTGTGGGTCCTGGAGGGTCTCATCTCGCAGCGGCTTGCCTTCGGCATCTACCTGGTAGCCCCAGGTGGCCCGATCGTATTTTCCGAACCCGTCCCCGTTGTCGTCTACAAAGCCGGAGAAGAGACCTTCCATGCCGGCGTCTTCCGGCCCCTTGTACTCCGCATGGATGAGGGTTGCGGCGTTGGTGTAGTGGACCACGTATTCCTTGTGGTGCAGATCGTTGTCCAGGACGTACTTGATCAAGCCGCCGTAGAAGGGGATGTCGGTGCCACTCCGGATGGGAACATACAGATCGGCCTTGGCCGCGCTGCGCGTGAAGCGGGGATCGACGACGATCAACTTGGCCTTGCGCTCCTCGCGCGCCTTGTTGATCCAGAGCATTGAGGCTGGGTGGTTCTCCGCCGCATTGGATCCGTTCATCATGATCACGTCGGCATTCTTGAGATCCACCCAGTGATTGGTCATGACACCTCGCCCGAATGTTGGGGCCAGACCGGCCACCGTGGCGGAGTGTCATATACGGGCCTGGTGTTCGAGGTAGACGATGCCCAAGGCGCGGGACAGCTTGGAGGCCAGATAGCATTCCTCGTCGTTGTTGGCCGCGCCGCCCAAGAAGGCCAGGGCCGGAGCACGATTGACGGTGACCCCGTCGGCGTTGGTTTTCTCAAAGCTCGCGTCGCGGGTCTTCTTGACTCGCTTGGCGACCTCGTCGATCACCCAGCCCCATTCTTTCTCTTCGAACTTGTCGCTGTTTGGCGCCCGGTAGAGGGGTTTCCTGAGTCGCCGCGGGCTCTGAGACAGAGTGCGCACTGAGATCGACTTGGGATCCAGGGCGCCGCGGTTATTGATGGCGTCGGGATCACCCTCCGAGTTGATGATGTGTCCGTCAGGTCCGGTGGCGATCAGCAAACCGCAGCCGCAGGAGCAGTAGGGGCACACCGTTGCCGCTTCGCCAATGGGCTTGTGAAGCGGGAAAGCGCTTAGCTCACCGGCCATCGCCTGGGCCACAAAGCCTGCAGGAAGAAAGAGCCCTCCTGCGGTCGCCCCCGAAAGCTTGATAAAGTCGCGTCGTGAAAGATCCATGGTTGCTTGCACACCTCCTTGTGTCTTCAATATCCCGCTCGGAACAAAGCTCTTCCCGCCACCTCCTTTCCGGCCCTTCCACCATCATCCCGTAGAAAAGGGTGGACAGCCGACACCCTATCGACCATCGATCCCCTTTCCGCAATGGGCAGTACTGCCCTTCCCAGCAGAGCCCTCTCGGCCTTGCGCCGTGGACCACAGCCTCCCCGTAGGCGGTCAGGCTCGGCGATCCAGCTTTTCCGAACGGTCGCATACCAACTGAACGGATTCTAGCGCAGGATCGAGACAGTGTCAATCTGATCACAACTCAACTCCAGTCAGTCGCACCAGTTGAACGTGGCACGTATGCGACACGAGAAAACACAATTCACGCCAAGAACCTGCCGGTTTTCGTCTGCCTGGCCCTCTGGACTATGGTATTTCGACGGATAGAAGCCACACTTCACCGCCGGAAGAAAACGCGAGCGGCCCCTGGCACCCATGTCACCTGGCAGTTGACTTGCCAGGAGTTGACTTACTGGCCGTTTGCCTATACAATGTCGCCCGCCCATCCAGAGGAGGAAATGCAGTGACCGACAAATCCGCCGACTTGCCCAGCATTGCCGTGGCCCACCCGACCCTGCGTTGGCGCAGCCGGATCTGGAAGTATGTGGAGGTCACCAAGCCTAGCACCGTCGGTCTGTTGGTGTTCACCTGCTTGGGGGCAATGGTGGCGGCCGGTGGGGTTGGCGGCTTGTCGCTGGGCGGCTGGTTGCTGGCATTGCTCGCTATCACTATGGGTTGCGCTGCCGCTGATACGCTGACCTGCTACATCGACCGGGACATCGACGCGATGATGGACCGCACCCGGGCGCGCCCCCTACCTGGCAAACGGATCTATCCACCTGAAAAAGCTCTCATTTGGGGTCTCATCCTTGCGGCCGCCTCATTGGTGCTCTCGCTTTTGTTGCACCCCCTGGCTGCATTGTGGATGGCCATCGGCCTGTTTGACAACGTTGTCATCTACAGCCTTGTGCTGAAGCGCCGTTCCTGCACCAACATTCTGCTCGGCTCGATCAGCGGCGGCATGCCGGCCCTCTTTGGCTGGACGGTGGTCCGCGGCGACATCACCTGGACCCCGTTGCTCATCAGCTTGCTGGTGATCACCTGGACGCCCAACCACATCTGGAATCTGGCCATACGCTACCGCGAAGACTATGCCCGGGCCAACGTGCCGATGCTGCCTGTCGTGACTACCCTGCGACGCGCCGTGAACCTCATCGTGATGAGCGTCGCATTCATGGTGACCGAGTCGGTGGCGTTGGGCTTCATCGGCGATTTCGGCACCATCTATTTCGCCCTGGCGTTCCTCGGGGGCGTCGTTTCCCTGGCCGGACATCTCGGTCTGTACTTGCGGCCCACCGAGCACAACGCCTGGCTGATGTTCAAGCTGTCGAGCGCCTACCTCGCGTTGATCTTTGCGGGCATAATGATTGACCGGCTCGTTTAGAGGCGAGCCCGGACGTTCGAGGGCCGTGGAAATGCGCAGACACTCCCTACGGTTATGGCCGTGCCTATTGAGCTTTTTACTCGGCACCACGATGGTCGCCTGCGGAGCAGGAAAGCCGGTGCCCACCCCCGCGGCGAGCAGTCCGGGACCTACAGTGACGGTCCCGTTTGAGTTACCCGTCGTCATCTCCATTGCCGGTCACTTCGACGAAGCAGCGCTGGCGCTTGTCGATAGGCAGATCGCTGCTTTCGAAGAGGAGAATCCGGATGTGAAGGTCGAGGTTGTCCGCGCACCCAGGCTGAAAGACAAGCGGAGAGAGACATTCGCCAGCGCTCTGACAAACAAGGACAACAGCGTGGATATCTACGTCGTTGACCCGTCGTGGCTGTCCGAGTTCGCCTCAGGCGGATGGCTTGTCCCACTCGACGCGTTCGCTGCCTCGACCGGCAACCTGGTCGATCGTTTTCCGCTATGGCAAGTGCAGGCCAACACCGTTGCCGGCTTTCTCCTAGGCTTGCCGTGGGGGCACGGGCAAAGCCTGGCCCTGTCAGCGTTCAGCCTGCAGCCAGACCGGTCGTTGCGCTTAATGGCAGCTCTTCTGACAGAACGGTGACGACAAAGGGCGCTGCCGGAGCAGCGCCCTCGGAGGGTCAATCTGAAGCCAACTAGTAGCGGAGTAGCGAACCAATCGAGCCTGCTTCCGCCAGCTTTTCGTTGTCGCGTACGATCTCGATCTCGACACCCTGCTCCAACGCCCGATGCACCATTGTTTCGACCAGATCCTCCACGCGCTCTACCTTGCCGCCGCACAGCGGGCACTCTTCTCGTTCTGTGAGCATCAGGAAGCGGCAATTCTGGCAGCGAACTCCCGAAGCCTCGTACCCCGCTGCGACCAGTAGGATCCAGGGACGGTGCTCCTGGAGTGCCAGGAGGGTGTCGGACAAGCCAGCCGTCGCTCCGCTGCCCCGCTTCCAGCCCGAGATCATCTCGTCCACGAGCTCGATCTCTCGGTTCTCGGCCACATGCTCAATCAGATCCAAGGAACGTGCCTGGACGTCGCCGACCGACGCCGCAGCATCGACAGCAAACGAACCGATCACTCTGTCCTGCAATGCTTTTGGCAACATGTCTCGGAACTGTCCCAGGTTGGAGTCGCTCCCGGCCAGTACCAGACGGGTGCAGCCGTTCGCGTTGCAGAATGCCTCCGTCGCCTCCACGACGTCCTTCAGATTCCGATGGACCACCGCTTCGCCACGCCGGGCGGAGTGAGCCGATGTCCCTCCGCGCATACCCGCCACACCCGAAGCGCCGCCATGCTTGACGCGGCGGACCTCCTCGCCCAACATGCCCTCCGCCTCGATCAGTTCGCCCAGGTCGAACAAGAACATCCTGGCACCCTCACGATCCACCAGCACAACCCCGTAGCGACCATACGCATCGAGCACATCGGTCAGCGGCTTGATGTAAGGCCTGTGCGAGACGTAAGCATGGTTTTGCACGGGTACAGCCAGGGAGTAGCTGCGCCAGAAACCCGCGTCCCTACACGAAAATAGAACAACTCCCTTGCCCTGCCAGGCATATTCAAAGTCAAAGTACCGCTCCACTGCCTCTACATCAGCCGTTTCTGCTTCGCCCGCCACCCCCTTGAGCAGGGACCGGAGCGTCAGCCTGTACTGGTTGGTCGTTTGCTGCGTGGGATCGACGTTCAGGTAAAGGCTTAGAACCGGGGGCTGTTCACTCCGGAATTCTACCAGGTCCTTCAGATCGTATTCTGTAAACATCAGGCCCTCCTTGCGTATTTTCTGGGAACGGATCCCCTATCATCCTTGGGTCCCTCAGCGATTGCTGGGTCGTTCTTCCAGGGTCACTGCGATCGACATCTGCTGCCCATTCCGCACGACGGTGAGCGTCACGACATCACCGACGCTGGTGTGCGTGGCCAAGTAGTTGATCATGTCGTCAAAGCGTTTGACGGGTGTGTCGTTGATGGCCACCAAAACATCGCCTCCCGCTTGCATCGGCAGCCCGGCAACGTTGACCGTGCGATTCCCTCCGAGGATGCCAGCTTTGTCTGCCGGACCATTCGGTTCTACGGAGAAGACCAGAGCCCCGTTTTGCAGGGGAAGGCCCATGGCTTCGACCATCTCAGTAGTGATGGTCGTCCCCGTAACCCCCACCCACGGGTGCCGATAGCGGCCCTGTTTGATGAGTTCCGGCACCACCCGTTTGACCAGATCCACGGGAATGGCAAAGCCCACCCCCGAGTTCGTGCCCGTCTCGGACCGAATGGCCGTATTGACGCCGATCACCCGCCCGTGCGAATCCAGGAGAGGCCCGCCCGAGTTGCCGGGGTTGATCGCGGCATCGGTCTGGATCACCTGCGCCAGGAGAAAGTTGCTGTCTTCCCGCGGCAAGGTCCGCCCCAGGGAACTGATGATGCCCGTCGTCACGGTGCGCTCGAGCCCAAAGGGGTTGCCAATGGCGATGGCCCTCTGTCCTACCTGCAAGGTGGAAGAATCCCCCAAGACCACGGGCGTTAGCTCTTCCACGGGAGCGTCGATCTTGAGCACCGCGAGGTCGCTCCCCGGATCGGCGCCGATCACCGTGGCTGCAAACGAGTGTTCGTCGGCCAGAGTAACCAACAGGTCTGAAGCAGCCATGGCTACGTGATTATTGGTGACCACGTACCCCTCAACATCAATCACGAATCCCGAGCCGATGCAGCCCCCCGGATGGGCTCGAGCCAAGATGCACACTACGGCCGGGCCGACGTCGGCGTACGCTTTGATGACCAACTGCTCTTCCACATCGACGACGGGTTCCGCTCCTGCGGGGATCGGAGCAGAGGTTGCCTGCGCCGCGACCGGTGTTGCCACCGCCGTCGCTTCGGGGGGGGTAGGCGCTGTGAGGAGCGTAGACAATTCAGACAGGTTACAGGCCATCAGACTCAGCCCAATCAGGCCGAGGACCATCCACCTTACCAGTCGATGTACGTGTTTCAATTGAATGCTGTTCCTCCTGGAAACGTGCTCTGCGAACTCGATCGCGCTTCCCCATTCTACACCCGTTCGCCCGAAAAATCAAGTAAGCGCCTGCACCCTTGTCTCTGATCGTGCCGGAGCACAGCCCGGCACGGGGGTGCGCAGCTTACGATCCGCGCCGAGCGAGGATGGAGGCTTTTCACATGCTTTCCCCCTACCCTAATCGCCCTCGACGATGCGCTGGAAGGGCGATGGGCTGAGGAAACAAGGTTACGGCCGCTGGCTTGAATTCTCTCCGCTGCACGCCCCATTGTACCACAAAGGGAGAAATCTGTCTACACCCGGATGCGCCCCACCCCACGATCTACGAAACCCCTGCGCCGTGCAGTTTGCGTTTGCTGCATTCGGATCGCCAGATGCGGCCGTATTCGGCGCGTTTGGCAGTCAGGAAGGAGCTCAAACGGCGCGGGCGCGTAGTCGGCACCAGATGCGTTTGCACCGCCGGGCGGATGGCAAGCGGTTGACGCCCGCCAGCAGCCGTTGTATAATGGACACCGTAGAGACCTGCATCGAGAGGAGCGTCCCGTGCCGCCGTTGGTTCTGGTCGCCGTCGCCTGGGGCCTGGGCTTGGTCGCAGCGCACCACTGGTTGGTGCCGGCCGGCCTGTCTCCTCTGTACCTCATCCTGGTGAGCCTCTTACCCCTGGCCACCATGGTCTTGTGGCGCAGGGACAGCGCCCTGCGCTTGAGGAGCACTTGCGCCGTTGCCTTCCTGTTGGCTTGCCTGCGCTACCAGGCGGTCCTTCCAGACCTGAACGATGCCAGATTCGTCGCCCACTACAACGACCAGGGGTGGGTCACTGTCGAAGGGGTGGTGCAGACATACCCCGACACGCGTTCTGCCTGGACCATCCTGACGGTCGACAGCGAGTGGATCGAAGTCGTGGGGCAGCAACTGCCCGTCAAGGGCTCCGTCCTGGTACGCGCCCCGCGCTTTCCAGAATACCGGTACGGGGATTCCCTCAGAGTATCCGGGCTGCTATCCACACCACCGGAACTGGAAGGGTCCTCCTATCGTGAAAGCCTCGCTCGCAAGGGCGTGTATTCCATCATAGATCGCCCTCACATCGTACAGACGGGCACGGGCGAGGGCAATGCTTTCTATAGGGCGATCTTTTCTGTCAGAGAGCGCGCTCGTCGAACGATCGCTCGGCTGATTCCAGATCCGGAGGCCTCCCTCCTGCAGGGCATTCTATTGGGTGTCCGGTCCGGCATCCCCACCGAGCTTTACGATGACTTTAACGCCACCGCCACCAGCCAGATCATCGTCATCAGCGGCGCGAACATTGTCATTGTTTCGGCGCTCATCGCTCGGGTCTTTGGTGGCCTCCTGGGAAAGCGCCGCGCAACGTGGTTCACCTTGATGGGTATCTTGCTGTTCGTTCTCTTCGTGGGTGCTGAGCCACCTGTGATCCGTTCTGGTTTGATGGGAGCTCTCTACGTGGTGGCCCAGCGGCTTGGCCGCGGATCGAGTGCCTTCGTCTCACTTGGTGCCTCGGCCATGTTCTTGACCATCCTCAACCCATTGGCACTGTGGGACATCGGCTTTCAGCTCAGCTGTGCCGCGACCTTGGGCCTCGTCCTGTTTGCATCTGGCTTTGAGGGCTTGGGCAGGCGAATGCTAAAGGCTGGGACTGACCCGAGAGGCACACGGAGGCTGTTTTCGTATGTCAGCGATCTGTCCGCCATCACGTTGGCTGCCCAGGTGTTGACGACTCCGTTGGTCGTCTTCACATTTGGTCGCCTGTCGCTCGTGGCTCCCCTGGCCAACCTGCTCATATCGCCTGTCCAGCCATTGATCATGAGTTGGGGAGGTGCAGCCATTCTCATTGGTCTTGTGCCTTTTCTGGAATCGCTGGCCCGCGTCGTAGCCTGGGTGCCTTGGCTATGCCTGACCTATACCACGGCGGTGGTCCAGTGGATGGCCACTTGGCCCATGGCATCGCTCGCAATCGGCCCCGCCGCTGCAACCTGGCTCGTCGTCGGCTGGGGAGCATTCTTGCTGGCCGTGTGGCTGGCACGCCATGGTCGTGAGCGCGTGCTCGAGCTTTGGAGCCAAGCCAAAGGTCATTGGCCGGCCACAGGCATCGCCGGTGTCCTTCTAGCCGCCGCACTCTTGGTCTTTCTGGCCATCCTGCAACTGCCGGACGGCCGCCTTCACGTTGCCTTTCTCGACGTGGGCCAGGGCGATGCGATCTTGCTGACGACCCCCCAAGGGCAACAGATTCTGGTGGATGGCGGTCCCGATCCCGCCGCTCTGACCTCTGCCTTGGGTAGGCAGATGCCGTTCTGGGATCGTTCGATTGACCTGTTGGTGCTGACCCACGCAGACGGCGATCACTTGACCGGCCTGGCAGAGGCACTGGAACGCTATCGGGTGGGTGCCTGGCTGGACAACGGTTCTTCTGTCGACAATCCTTTGGTCCACCAATGCGAGGCGCTCTTGGACCGCGCCAAGGTGGCGCGCCATTCCGCGGCTGCGGGAGAGAAACTGGCACTGGGAGATGGGCTCACCCTGGAGGTTCTGCACCCGCCCCAAAGCCAGGTGGCTGAAATGGCCGGCGATTCAAACAACAACTCGGTCGTGTTGCGCGTTGCCTGGAACCAGGTCAGTTTCTTGCTCACCGGTGACGTCGAAGAGGACGGAGAACGACAACTGGTCGAGTCAGGACTTCCCCTCCAGGCCACGGTCCTCAAGGTAGCTCACCACGGCAGCGCAGGCTCGTCGACCGCCGAGTTCCTGCAAGCCGTGCAGCCCAGCTTTGCCGTTATCTCGGTGGGGGCTGACAACCGCGCCGGTCACCCCGCGCCTGCCATGCTGGATCGCCTGGCGCAACTGGGCAAGGTGGAGCTCCTACGCACTGACGAGCGAGGTACCGTCGAGTTCATCACCGACGGCCGGCGGCTGTGGGTGCGCACAGAGCGCTAGAGTCAGGGCCGTGCCGGGTCTTCCTGCCAGGCCCAGATCACTGGCGACGGACTGCATCGCACCCAACACCAACGGCATGTGCTCGGTCCACAGGTCCACCCCCATTTGCTGGCAGGCGCGCTCGATCTCGCGGCGGTTCACCGCTGCCGCGAAGGCGCGGTCTTGCCACTTCCTTCGAATCGAGCTGATATGGGTAACCTCGCGAATGTCCTGGGTTGGGCGCACAAGCGCCACAGCCACCAGGAACCCACTCAATTCGTCGACGGCGGCGAGGGCCTTCTCCATGCGTGATTGGGGCTGCACGCCGGTGTACTCGCCGGCATGGGCAAGGACCGCTCGGATGATCACCTCTGGCCAGCCCCGTTCCCGCAGGATGCGGGAGCCGACCACAGGGTGTCCCTCTACCGAGAGATCCGGGTACCGTTCGTAGTCGAAATCGTGAACCAGGCCGACGATCCCCCACAGTTCCTCGTCCTCAGCGTACTTGCGGGCATAGGCCCGCATGGCGGCCTCCACGGCCAGCATGTGGCGCACCAGGTTTTGGCTACGTGTGTATTCGTTCACGAGTTGCCAGGCTTCTTCACGTGGCGGCATACAACTCCCTCTTTGTTCCAGGTCCGATCGAAAAGCCCCCGGTCTCAGTGACCGGGGGCTCGTGGGTTTTCTACTTCTTCTCCAGTTCGACCGGCAACTCTAACAGATCTGGGCCGCTTTGGCCGATGCACACGTCATCTTCGGCGTACGCCCAGTATTCCTTGGCTCCGATGATCATGGTATAGCACTGACCTCGTTCGACCAGGTCCGGTAGCTTGTAGAAGCCCGTCCGGTCCGCTTCCGCAGAGGTAAACACCTCGCTATCGGTCCACTGGAAGCTCTTGAACGTGATGCCCGGCTGCAACACGATAAAAACGGCTCCCGGGATGGGCCGCCCGGTATCGAGATCGACAATCGTGCCCTGAATCTGCACCCCGTTCTCCGGTTCTGGTGTCGGAACAGGGGTCGGCTGGGATCCTGTGCCTACAGTGGTGGTCCCCTTCTGAAGAGTCTGGCCGGCCATCTGCAGCTCGACGCTGTACTCGCCGTCGGGCAAGGGGCCGCTGCTCGAGTAGATGTAGTAGTGCCAATTCCCCAACGCGCCACCAGTCCACTGGGAGGAATCATCGACCACCTGCTGGCCGTCGATGAACCAGTTGACGGTGAAGTCGATTCCATCTTCCATGTCCGTATAGTCGGCAAAGGAGTGCAGTTCGTTTAGCCCCGAGGCGAAGCTCTGGGCCGCGCCAACCGGCTTGCCCTTTGCGTCGATGCCTGAAGCAAACGAAATCGGTCCGAAGGACGAGGCCTTGCCCTGACCGCCGGTCAGCCAGAAGTTGGACAAAGCGGCCAGCTTGCCATTGATCGAAAGACTCAGGCGGTACGCCCCCGGCCCCAGTCCCCTGGAATCGGTTAAGGTCAGCGATGCGCGTCCAGACGGTCCCTTTTGCCAGGTCTCATCCTTGGTGGCGAGCACCTGGCCATCCTTCATCCAGGTATGCGTCCATTTCAGGCCGTTGGACATGCTCGCATGGTCAAAGAACCCGGAGATTGCCTTGGTGCCAGCCGGGAAGAGGACTGCTGGCTCCTGCGCATCGCCTTGGGCGGTGGCCCGTAGGCTCAGGACCATGTTCGAGAATGACGCCTTGACCTGGGGTTGTCCGCCGATCTGGATCTTGGCGCGTCCAACCTCCTGGCTGTCCACGTACAGCGCCATCTCGTAAGTCCCATCAGCAAACTGGGCATCACCCCATCCTATCCACCACGTCCCTTGTGCATCACCCCCCCATGGCCCCGCCGGGAGGCCCCAGTCCGGGCTGTCCTGGCCGTTGATGGACGCCTTCATCTCAAGCGTTTTGCCCTGGTCCATCTTCTCGTAGTCGAAAAAGAGGTACAGGCTGCGAGCGCCCGAGGGAAGGCTGGTGACAACCGTCGTGGGTTGGTTGAACTCGTTCACCCCAGGCGCAAAGAAAAGGTTGCTGACCCTCGCCTGGCCCGAAGAGGGGTCGACTGGCTCCGGCAAGCGGTCTCTGCCCGGGTCGGGCAGGCCCCGCCGAGCCGCCTCGATGAGGGACGCGGCCAGGTTGACGGGACGCAAGGCATTGATAAAGCCGCCGACAGGGACGCAGTCGTCCGTGTCGTCGATGCGGCCGTCGCCGTTGGTATCCTTCACCGGCCGGCAGTCGACCAGCGCCGTCTCATCACCAACACCAGCCCGCGTGGGCACGCCGACGAGTTGTCCGTCTTCGTCCACGCCTGTGCCACCGCTGTTGCCCCCAGAGATGCTGGCATCGGTCTTGATCCATGCCCGGCCATTGATGGCCGCTTCCTGGGTAAAGCCACTCACCACCCCCCGGGTAAAGGTTACCGTCTCGCCACCAATGCCCGGATAACCAAAGATGTTCAGGTCATCCCCGACCTCTAGCGTGTCCGAGTCGCCCACCTCGACGAACGGCAGGTTCAGATCCCCGGGTTGCACCGGTTTCAGGTCGGTTTTCATTGTTATGCGCACGACTGCCAAATCCAGGACGGGATCGGCCTGGAGTACCTCAGCCAGGTAGGTAAGCTGAGGTGGGCGATCCGACTTGACGGTCAAACTGACGCCCAGATAGTCAAAGTCGGGCACCTGGTCTGGGGGAAAGCCAAAGCGGACCGGATCGGCCACGTGGCAATTGGTCAGGATCAGCCCATCTGAGGAGATGATCGTCCCCGAGCCCCAGGGAAGATAGTACACCTGGCCCCCTGTTACCTTGACCAGGGATATCTCGACCACCCCCGCCATCACGCCCAAGCGCGTTTGCTTATCCATGGCCAGGGAGGGTCCCAGGCTCGTGAGCAGCAACGTCACAAGCAGCGAAACAGTCAACAACCAACTTGCTCGTCTCATGATTCCAATCCTCTACTTGAACTTAGCCGATTCGACGAACCGACGGAAGGCCGGCTTGGCAGCCTCAAACACGGCCTCGGACGCCAACAGGCTGAACACGTAGGCTTTGTCACCCCGGGCCAGCGCTACATCCAGTGCCTCGACAACCGCCGGCATGTGCTGGACGAAAACATTGTTGCCTTCCACCACGTACACGTAGCTTGACTCCATGGTAGGCCGGCCGCCGGCCTCTTGGCCCTCGGTTATGTCGAACAGGCGATAGGCAGTGCCCTCCTGCGCCCGCGACAACGAACCATCGTTCAGTACCGAAGCCAGAGTCGGCGTCAACGGGGCGGTGGCATCGATCGGCCAAACGCGGACTTGATACGTCGTTCGAAACGGCCCGGAAGCCGAATTCTGCACCTGAAACGCCATCTGCTCGTCGCTCTTCACAAACCAGCCCTGCGGATAGCGAACCGTCAGCCCTGCCTGTTCATCGGTGTACGTCTCACGTTGACCCTCGGCATAAGCCATGACGCCCCAGCCAAGCAGCAATGCCAGGGCGAACACGCCGATAACGGCCCAATCGGCCCACCGGTCATGACGGGCTCGAGTTGATCTCTTCTTTGCCATGCGCTTATCCTCCTCTGTTCCCCCTGTCACCTTTAAGCACCCTGCGCGCCGGTGATGGTTTTCCGGTTGGCGCGCCGAATCAGCAACAGGAGCGCCGCCAAGGTGAGCCCGGCCACGACAGCCGCCAGCCCCAGACCGAGCCATGGGCTGTACGTCTGTTGCTGGAGCACCGATCCAGTACGGCTGATGCCGCCCAGCACGACGGTGAACAGGCCGTTGAGCACCGCCGCTATGGTGAGTCCAAGGGGCAGCCACCACACGGGCTCGTCCTCGAACTTGGCCCGCGCCAGGAAGTAGCCGGTAATGCCCGCAAAGCTCGCCTGTGCCAGGGCCGTCACCACAATGCGAAGGATGCCGATGCCAAGGTCGACACCGCCATTCTCGACCACATAGTTGATGTTCAACAGGGTGGCATAGCCCAGCCCGGCGGCAGTGCCGTACAAGATGCCGTCCATGCGCTCGTCGAACTCGGGCAGCAGGTAGACGCTATAGCGCACCGCCGCGAATTTCAGGAACTCCTGGACAAACCCGACGACCAGGATCGAGCCCAGGATATTCACCAGCAGGCCGCTGCTCAACCAGTCCTGAACGTGAAACAGGCTGCGCACCAAAGGAATGCCTACGGCGCTGGCCAGGAGAGCACCCAAGACGGCGACGCCAATGACGAGAGGCTTGGGCTCTGGCTCCAGTACGTCCTGGAAGTAGAAGAAGGCAAGCCAAATCACCGCCGGCACCAAGGCCAGCACTACACCCACCAGCACCAGGGCTGTACCTTTGAGCGCCGGCTGTGTGGCTTGGACAACAATCGCCACCAGCGCCGCAAAGACCACCAGGGCTACCAGCGTAACGAGAGACGAACGCCACACACTCGCACGGTCACGGCTGACCTTGGCATAGTGCACATCGCAATACGCCCTGCGGCCCAGCCGTGGCGCGCTGCTGCCCACCGGCTTCTGGCAAACACAGCACACCAATGACTCCATGAAGGATCCTCCTTTCGCTTGGCAAATTGATTCTACTGGCACATAATTATCATCATTTTCTACGTTTTGTCAAATCGCCAACACAAGCGAAATGCCATTCAAGAACGGCACGGGCTGGGAACTGCTTGACATGGGTCCCGCTGCATGGTACACTCTCTTACGCCCCTATCAAGACTAAGGAGGTACCACCCGTGTTTATCGCCAAGGATTATGATCTCCATCTGGATGCTCCTGCTTGTGAGCCCGGCGCGGAATACTGGAACGCGACCGCCCGATTCGAAGATGACATCAGCGCAGTCTTCCCCTATCTCAATGCCCAGTGGCGTGATGCCATCTACAGCCCTGCCGCAAACCAGATGACCTTGCGGTTCGAAAGCCACGCCGTTGCCCTCAAGCCACACGAGATCACCATCAGCAACCTGCCCGATCGAGACACGGCAACCGTCGAGATGGAAAAGGTCGTCGCTGCCATCAACCGCATCTGGATGAATCGCGAGAACCTGACGCCTCTCCTTGGCGCTCGGAAACGGCTGGTGGCGATGGAGATCTATCGGTATCTCCCCCAGACCAACTGCAAACTGTGCGGTCAGGCCACCTGTTTTGCCTTTGCCAGCAAGATCACCGTTGGTGAGGCCGACGCAAGGGCTTGCACGCCCCTCTTTGAAGAAGCCGAGTACGCCGAAAAGCGCCTGGCTCTCCTGGCAATGCTGTCCGAAGCAGCGAGGTAGGCAGAGGCTACCCCAACGCCTTCATCCGGGTCTCGATCTCGCCCTTTAGCCGTTCGATTTCGGCTCTCACGTCCGACTCGTGTTGTGCCAGCGTCTTGAGCTGGTCTTCACTCGTCCCCAACTGTTCGACGTAGCGCGCGCGCAGGGTCCCCTCCTTGCCTGCCGTCGAAAGCGCGCCCATGTTCCCCTGGATCTGTTGCTGCGCCTTGTAGATCCTTTGCCTTTCCTGCTCCCCCTCCACCAGGCGTTTTTCGTCGGCGAAGATCCTTTCCCACAGCCGCAGCAGCTCAGCCAGGACGTCGTATGTAGCCTGGTCCAGCAGCCCTCGCCGCACGTACGCCTGCAATCCCTGGTACGATTGCTGGCGCAGTTCTTCCCGCCGGCTGATCAGCCGCCGCTCTTGCACACGCAACCGGGTCTCGCTGTGTGCAGGCACCTCCACCGTGAAGCGCAGGTGCTCGCCGGTGCGCTCCTTCGGGTCGGGGCTGTCGAAGAGCTCGTATTGCGCTGTCCAGAGATGCTCGACCAGCACGGTCATCGGCTGGCTGGCACTGCTATGGAGCTGATACTCTCTCCAGCGGACGTCCCACTCCTCTACGTGCAGGTATATCCCTCGCACGTTCAGGCCTCGGATCTCACGGCTCGCACCACTCTCCTCGCGGATCTTGATGCCCAACTCGACGGCGTAGGGCACTACCACTTCGCCTCCAGTCAGTGTGAAGGGCAGTACCGCCTCGCCGACGTACTCATCACCCTCGATGACAGTTACCGGGCCGCGCTCCAGCACTAACCCCGTGTCGTTCTTGAGCCGTAGAGTGGCCAGGGGCCTGGCGGGCATCTTGTCACCGTTGTAGATCAGGTCCTTGTGGTAAGCGAGGTTCGAGGATACGATGGGCACCATCGCCGAATGCCCTCGCTGCACGGTCACCGGCGTGCCAATGCCATACTGGAACAGCTCGCCGAGCGCCTGGCCGGTTGTCGACACCGGCGCTGCCCTTTCCAGCGCCTCACGGCTGATGGCCGACCGGGCATCGTAGGCCGGCAAGGGAGGTGGCGCAGGCGCCTTCATCATGGCTGCCATGCCCAGCCCTGCACCCGGAGCCAAGCTTTGCGGCATTTCAGGCACCCCTAGCGCCTCGGCGAACTCCACCGGCGCGGCGGCTACGCGCGCTTCCTCTTCCACCACGGGGCGCTGCGGCGTGAAGGGTGTGTAGTGCCCATAGGC
>Ga0315286_10002788_pt1 | contig 16381 bp, 15 predicted proteins | sample YL17G10_0_MG_FD_205038 | JGI IMG/M metagenome (GOLD analysis project Ga0315286, IMG submission 205038) | Sediment microbial communities from Yellowstone Lake, YNP, Wyoming, USA - YL17G10_0 | ecosystem: Environmental > Aquatic > Freshwater > Lake > Sediment | place: USA: Wyoming | collected...
CTTCAGGCTGACTTGGGCCAGATGGCCCTGTAAGGCTTGCATCGCCACCTGGTGGTCTTGCCTCTCTTTGGCTAGCAAAACCCGCCGTTGTCCAAGCTGGGTTAGCCGGCTGCTGCGCTCGGCTGCCTCCGCCGCCAGGTCGACGGCCCGGGCTTGGGCCTTGGCCATCTGGCGGGAAAGCTGACCTCGCTGGCCTTCGAGGATCTCGATCTCATGCTCAGCCGCCTTCATCAGCGCCTCTCTCTCCATCCGGACGGCATCACTGGCAGCGACTTCCACCTCGCCTCCCTGAAGCCGCTCTGCTGCCGCCTGTCCGTGAACCTGCAAGTCGGCCAGCTCGGTCTCCAATTCGTCACTCTGTTTTGCCAGCAGGCGCGCCCTCTCCTGCCAAACGGCCAGATCTCGTTGGACCTGCTCCATTTGGCGATGAAGCTCGCTGCTTTCGCGGTGCCATCCTCCGAGTTGCTCTCGCACTTGTGACTGCTGCGCCCGCACGGTTGCCGTGCGCTCGTCAAGATCCTGCAGAGCCTCGCGGCGCCGGGCCAAATGCCCTTCACGGCGAGCCACGGCGTCACGGGCGCGGCGCAGGTCCAACTGGATCTGATGCCAGCGATAGCCATACCAAGTGTGCAGCATCCCCTCAAGCTGTTGGCTCAGAAGCCGATGGACCTCCGCCCGTTCCACCTCCCGCTCCAGGCGGCGCAGGCGCGGGGCGATTTCGTTTACGATGTCACCGACCCGCAGCAGGTTCGCCCGGGTCTCCTCCAGGCGAACCAGAGCATCCGAGCGCTTGGACCGGTACACCGCAATCCCGGCCGCTTCTTCGAACAGCGCGCGACGGTCCTCGGGGCGAAGGCTCAAGACCGAATCGACTACACCCTGACCGACTACCGTATACGTGCGCTGCGCCAGCCCCGACTTGGAGAGCAGCTCCGTGATGTCCGTGAGGCGGACCCGCTGGCCGTTCAGCATGTACTCGTTCTCGCCAGAGCGGTAGGCACGGCGCGAGATGGTCACTTCGCTGAAATCGATCGGCAGCCAGCCGGTTTCGTTGTCGAGGACCAGCGATGCGGAAGCCATGCCCAGGCGGGCACGTTGAGTGCTGCCAGAGAAGATCATGTCCTCGGTGCGCTTGCCACGAAGGGAACGATAGCTTTGCTCACCCAGCACCCAGCGAAGAGCGTCTGCAATGTTGCTCTTGCCGCTGCCGTTGGGTCCGACGATGGCCGTGATGCCGCCGTCAAAGACAAAGCTGGTACGGGAGGCGAAGGTCTTGTAACCGTAGAGCTCCAGGTGTTTTAGGCGCATGGATCCGTCTGCTTGCGAGTTGTTGTCGTCAACACAGTATAATGGTTTTCCAGGGGGATGTCAATTCACCGCAGGGACACAGAAACCAAGACCACCGACCACCGAGAGTCCCAAAACCCCTCTTGATCGACGAATTTGCCAGACGCGCATCGAGTGGGGTAGAATTGAGAGGACACGGCACGTAAGCAAAAGAGGAGATGGGTCCGATGCCTGAGCTGCCCGAGATCTATGTGTTGGCCCACGATATGCAAGTGGAGTTGGTCGGCAAAGTCATAAACGGCATTGAGGTGCTGCAACCCAAGTGTCTGAACCTTCCCGTAGACGAGTTCAGGACCCGGGTGATGGGTGCGCGGATCTTAGGCGTCACGCCCCACGGCAAGTGGCTACAGGTGCAGACCTCGCAGGGTTGGCTGCTGCTTAACCTGGGGATGGGGGGTGAGATCCTCTGGACCAATCGGGGCCGACTGCCCGAGAAATGGCGGCTGATCTTTGACTTGACTGACGGCACTTGCCTGGCCATCAATTTCTGGTGGTTTGGCTATGCTCACTATTCCTCCGACCCCGCCAGCCACTCGATGGTCGGCAGGCTCGGACCCCACGCCCTCGACCTATCACTAGATGAGTTTCGAGCCCTACTGAGGGGTCGTCGTGGCGCCATCAAGGCCTTCCTCCTTGACCAGGGCCGCATCGCCGGCATTGGCAATGTCTACGTCCAGGATGTGCTGTTCAAGGCCGGAATTCACCCGTTACGTTCCATCCAGACGTTGACTCAGGACGAGATCACCGCCCTATGGCATGCCCTCCGAGAAACGCTGCAGCAGAGCATAGATCAGGGAGGAGCTGCGTTCGAGTTAAACCTGTACGGGCAAAAGGGCTCTTGGGGCGAGCAGTTCCTGCTCGTTGGATACCGAGAGGGAAAGCCCTGTCCCGTGTGCGGGACGCAGGTGACCAAGATCAAGACCGGCAGCACGAGCAGCTATGTCTGTCCGGCATGCCAGCCATTCACCTTGACCTAGCAGCAGGACCGGTCAGGCAGACGGAAAAAGCGCGGCCCGGCAAGGAACCGGCCCGCGCTATCTACGCACGTTGCCAGTTCCCCGCTCGCACGAGCGGGGAACTGGGCTCGTTACATTGTCTACTTACCAGCGATACCGGCGGTCGTCATCCCGTCGAGCGCCGCCACCACGCTGGCCACCGCCGCCGGTCCTCTCGGCCTGGGGCCGTGCCTCTGCGACCTTGATCTCCCGCTCGTCCACCGTCTTGCCATCCAGGCCCGTGATGGCGGCCTGCGCGGCTTGCTCGTCCGCCATCTCGACAAAGGCAAAGCCCTTGGGCCTGCCCGTGTCACGGTCGGTGATTATGTTGACTGACTCGACGTCCCCGAACTTGCCGAACAGGGTTCGCAGGGCGTCCTCGTTTGTGCCGTAGCTCAGATTGCCGACGTACAGTTTCTTGGCCATTGGTATTCTCCTTCTCTTCCTCTATAGCAGGACGATGTTCGTCGCCTGCATGCCCTTGGGACCGCGCTCGAGCGTGAATTCGACTCGCTGCCCCTCCTCCAGGTTTCGGTAGCCATTACCTTGGATGGCAGAATAGTGGACAAAGACGTCCTCGCCGTCCTCCCGCGCTATGAACCCATAGCCCTTGGCTGCGTTGAACCACTTCACAGCGCCTGATACTCGTTCCGACATTTTCCAACCTTTCCATGTGTTTCGTTAGGAGGAAGGTGCGGCTGATCGGGGCACACACAAACGCCCAGACTTGTGTGCCTGGGCGTACGTACTACTCTGCACTAACCAGGTTTACTTCATCCTACGGGACTATGGTACCACTCCCTTGCCCGCCTGTCAAGTTCGTTCATGGGCTAGACAGTCTGGCCGGGATCGGGTTTGGCGGGCAGATCGGCACCGGATACGTCGGCCGCGAAAAGCCAAGCAGGCCCAGGCCGTCGGCCTGGATGCTGCTGTTCTGCTGCGGGGCCGACGTTGCGATGGCCTGGCGAAAGCCAGCGACCATCAGCCTTTGAAGCCAGCATCGCGCTCCAGGCAGGGTCTGCACGGGTCCCCGTGCTGCCTGGCGAAAGGCTTCCTCTTTGTGATCGCCGATCTCGGCTACCAGGCGACTATTTGCGTCCGGGCCCACAAGCATCGCCAACGCCCCCGCGTTGTTCCTGCCAAACGTGGCCCGCAGCCATTCGCGGGGGAAGGGAATGCCATACTCAGGCATGGATGTGCATCCATGCCTGAAGTTGTAGCTCCAAGGGATCCACCAACACACCGTCGAGGTCCGAAAGAACGCCCCGGTCTGCCGCTAGTCTGCCCGTCCCGTCGCTCCCAGCAATCGTATTTTCTGCTGCACCACCTGCCGAGCGCCCTCCTGGGCTGCGGCCAGCGCCAAGGGCAGGTGACACTGCTCCAGCGGAGCGGACAGTTGCTCCTTCAGCATTGCCACCATCGCCAGCGCGACTTCTGTCCAGAAATTGACTTTGCAGATACCCCCCGCGATCGCTTGCCGGATTTCGCCGTCTGGGGTACCAGAACCCCCGTGCAAGACCAACGGGGCCGGCAGGGCGCTTCTCAGTTGCCGCAGCCGTTCCAGATCCAGTTTCGGCTGTGCACGGTACAGGCCGTGGGCGGTTCCGATGGCCACGGCCAGAGCATCGACCCCCGTCTCGCGCAGGAACTGCTCCGCCTCCTCAGGCTGAGTCAGCCGGCGTGCGGCCTCCTCAACAGTGAGCACCTCGTCGCCACGACCGACGTAGCCCAGCTCCGCTTCCACCGAAATGCCGCGCGGCTGGGCCTGTGCCACAGCCTGCCGCGTCAGCGCGACGTTTTCTGCCATGGACAGCGTTGATCCATCGACCATCACCGACGTAAAGCCGAGGTCGAGGGCTGCGCGAACCAGTCCCAGCTCCCTCGCGTGGTCCAGGTGCAAACAGGCTCGCACGTCAAGGCGCTCAACTTCGGTACGCATCAGCGCAATCAACCCAGGCCAGTGCTCGACCGGGGTCAGGCTCGGGTAGACCATCAGGATGACCGGCGCCCGCTCAGCCGCTGCCCCTTCCAGGACGGCCAGGATCGTCTCGCGGTTGATCACGTCAAATGCAGGAACCGCCCAGCCTTGACTCTGGCACGCGGCCAGGATCTCTTTCAGGCTGATGAAAGACAGCGTGCCCCCCAGAGCCCACCTGTCATCCTGAGAAGCGAATAGACGAAGGATCTGTGCGATCCCGATAGGCAGGATTGCAGGTGAAGCAGGATACTACCCCAGTAGCAGGTATGGCTCTTCGATCAACTGCGCCACGCGTTCCAGGAAGCGTGCCCCTTCCGCCCCATCCACCAGACGATGGTCGACCGACAGCGTCAACCCCACTGTCGGCCGTATGACCACAGCCCCGTCTTGGGCAATCGGTCGCTCGCGAACCCGGCCGACGGCCAGGATGGCTGCCTGGGGCGAGTTGATGATGGCCTGGAACTGGTCGACACGGAACATCCCCAGGTTGGTCAGCGTAAAGGTGCCACCTTCCAAATCCGACAGCGTAAGCTTGCGCGCGCGCGCCCGTTCCACCAGATCGGTGCGGCGCTGCGCAATCTCGGCCAGTGACAAAAGGTCCGCCTTTAGCACGACCGGCACTAGGAGCCCGTCGTCTGTCGACACAGCCACTCCCACGTTCACGTCCGGCCGGCGGATCGCGCCGCCCGGTCCATCCGGCTCACCTTCGCTCCAAAGGACATTGATGCTGGGGAAGTCGGCCAGGGCCTGGGCACAGACCTTGACCAGGATGTCGGTCACCGTCAGGCGTACCCCCGTTGCCTTTTCCACCTTGGCCAGGAGCCCCTCGCGCATGCGCATCAGGGCCGACGCATCCACCTCTGCGGACAGGTAGAAGTGGGGAGTGGAAGTAAAGCTGTGGGTCATGCGCTCTGCCACCACGCGCCGGATCCCCTTAAGAGGCTCAAAGCCCTCTGCCGGTGCCAGGGTGGCAACTGGGGCTGCCGGATGCTGGGCTTCGCTCCGTGCCACGTCCTCCTTGGTGATCCGTCCTCCAGGACCTGTCCCCTTGACCGACTTGAGGTCTATGCCCAGTTGCTCGGCCAGTCGCCGGGCCACCGGGGTCACAGCCGGCTCAGGCGTCCTGACTTGGTCGGCATGCCAACGTACGTCGGCTTCCACGACCCGTCCGCCGGGTCCGCTGGCCTCGACCTGACGGAGGTCAATACGCAGCTGATAGGCCAGCCGCCTGGCACGCGGCGAGGCGACGACATGCCCTTCCATCGGCGGCTGCTGCAAACTCGCACCGGTCGCCGTTACGGCCACTGGAGCCACAGTCTTCGACGGGATGCCTGCCACGGTCTTGCTTGCGCCAGAAGGTGGCCGTTCACCCAGCGCCAAGACATGGGTGACGATGCCTCCGATGGGAACCGCCGCGCCTTCGGCGACCAGAAAGGGACCGAGGATGCCGTCGGCCGGCGCTTCAATCTCGGCCGTCGTCTTGTCGGTCTCGATTTCGAGAACCGGCTCTCCCTTCTTGACCTGATCACCCGGGGCTTTGAGCCAACGGGTGACCACCCCTTCAGTCATGGTCAGGCCGAGCTGCGGCAAATAGATCTCTACGGCCATGATCAATACCTCCGCCCGAAGAGGCCCTTGACCGTCTCGACCACCTGTTGTTCGTTAGGAATCGTTTCTCTTTCGAGCACCGGCGCCATAGGTACGGGTACGTCCAAGGCCCCGATTCGCTTGACCGGCGCGTCTAGCGCGTCGAATGCCTCGTCGGCGATGATCGACGCGATCTCGGCCGTCGCTCCATACTCCCGGCACCCTTCATCGATGACGACGGCCCGACCGGTCTTTTTCACCGAGGCCAGGATCGTCTCTTTGTCCAGAGGTTTAAGGCTGCGCGGGTCTACCACCTCAGCACTGATGCCTTCTTTGTCCAGCATTTCAGCTGCTCGCAGCGCGACTTGCACCATGCTGGAGGTCGCAACCAGCGTCACGTCAGTCCCCACCCGCTTGACATCGGCCACCCCTATCGGGACCAGGTATTCCTCGCTGGGCACCGGCCCCTGGATGCCATAACACATCTTGGCTTCCATGTAGATGACCGGGTTAGCGTCTCGGATGGCCGCTTTGAGCAGCCCTTTGGCGTCGTACGGAGTGGAAGGTAGCACTACCTTGAGCCCAGGCACATGCGCCATCCACGCCTGAAAGCTCTGCGAGTGTTGGGCGGCCGCGCCGCGCCCCGCGCCCAGGGCCGTGCGGATGACCAGGGGAACACAGACCTGACCGCCGGTCATGTAGTGCATCTTGGCGGCTTGGTTCACGATCTGCTCCATGGCCAGCGTCAAAAAGTCGTTGAACATGATCTCAACCACTGGTCGCATGCCGGTCATGGCAGCCCCCACACCCAGGCCGGCGTAGCCAGCCTCCGAGATCGGGGTATTCATCACCCGATCCGCACCAAACTCCTCGACCAATCCTTTGGTCACCATGAAGACGCCCCCGGCGCGCCCGATGTCCTCGCCCATCAAGAAGACCGTCGGATCGCGTCGCATCTCTTCGGTCAGCGCTTCGCGGATCGCCTCTGCTATGGTTAGTGTTCGTGTTTCAGGCATATACGTGCTCCGTTATTGTGTCAGGCCCAGGCCAGGGAGAACTGTGAACAAAGTCCACCGCCTCCTGGATCTCCGACTCTACTCGGGCGTCGATGTCGTCCAACTCTGCCTCTGCACAGCGGTTCGCCTCCAGCAACCACCTTCGGAAGCGCCCAATGGGCTCCGCCTTCCACCGTTCGTCCATCTCCTCTTGGGTGCGGTACCCACGCACAAAGCCAACATCGCCCATGTGATGGCCGCGGAACCGATAAGTGCGCGCTTCGATGAAGCTGGGACCTTCGCCTGCCCTGGCGCGTTCCACCGCTTGCTTGACCTCCTGGTAGACGGCAATGACATCGTTGCCATCCACCTGCACAGCCGGGATGCCAAAAGCCTCAGCCCGCGCGCCGATGGGCCGACAGCCAGGGGTAACCTCCTCGCAGCGCGTATACTCGCCAAAGGTGTTGTTCTCGCAAAGGTAGATAACCGGCAGTTGCCACAGGGCAGCCATGTTCATCACTTCCATGAAAATGCCCTGATTGGACGCACCGTCGCCAAAGAAGCAGACAGTCACCTGACCCGAATCGCGCTTCTTGGCCGACAACGCGGCCCCCGTGGCAATGCCGAACCCGCCCCCAACGATTCCGTTGGCGCCCAGCACCCCCAGGCTCACGTCGGCCGCGTGCATGCTGCCCCCCTTGCCCCGGCAGTAGCCGGTGGCCCGGCCGCACAGCTCGGCCAGCAGCCGCTTAGAGTCGCCTCCCTTGGCCAGCAGGTGACCGTGTCCCCGATGCGTGCTGGTGATATAGTCGTCGTCGTTCAGGGCCACGCAGGCGCCGGTGGCTACGGCCTCCTCGCCGATGTACAGATGGAGCAGGCCCACCACGGTTCCGCGCTTGTACAGCTCTTCAGCCGTCTCCTCAAAGCGCCTAATGCACTTCATGCGATAGTACATCCTGAGCAAAAGCTCTTTATCCAACTCCATAGCACCTCCAGAATCCTTGGTCACTTATCGTTCTTCCACACACGGCAACACCGAACCGCCCTCTGGCATAATCACCACGGTTGCCGACGGCCCTACTCGCTTCAGGGCCGACTGGACGGCGTCGTCCAAGCTGGTGAAAGGTGAAAAGCCCATGGCCCGCGCCCGATCCTGCGGCAGGGCTGAGACCAGGTAGACGGCAGCCTGCTTCATCGCGGCGGCCACGGCAGCCGCCTTGTGACCCCCCAGCACGAATTCCCGCTGGATGCGGGCGATGATGGCATCTGGCCCCTGAGGGTCCGACATCCACGTCTCAAACGTCTGGTTGCCCGTGCCTTCGGCGCATTCAGCAACCAAGAGAATGACCCCTCCTGGCCGGACGACTTGGCGGGCGCTGTCCAGCGCCTTCTGTGCCTGGTAAAGGTTGATGTCCTTGGGGTAACCGCCGGCGCTGACCACCACCAGATCGGCAGGCCGTTCGATCACCACCCGACCAAAAGAGTCCAATCGGGCACAGCCCGTGCGGTGTGCTACCTCGGGGTGCCCCGCAACAGCACTCACGACATGCTTCGAGCTATCGAGGATGACGTTCAGGACAAAGTGGACCCCCACCATCGCGCCAGCTTCGTCAATGTCCTCTCGAACCGGGTTGCCACCGAGACGGCCCGGCGCGGCACCCGGCTCAATCATCATCCGGTGATTATGTTGAATCGTCTCCGCAGTACATACTCCGGGGACGATGGCTTTATAGCCACCGCTGTAGCCAGCAAAGTAGTGGTATTCGAGGGCTCCCATACACACACGTACGTCGGCATCGAGCACCGGCCGGAATATGGCGACGGGTGTCCCGCGCCGGGTGTGGCCGACGAGTTTGACGTCTGTTGGATCGGAATCGATGCAGCGCACGCGGCCATAGACCGCCTCGCCTGCCAGTTGTTTCTGCTCCTTGGTGGTGTGCGGCCGGTGGTTGCCCAGCCCAAAGACCACCACAATATCCTCGTCTCGCACCCCCCCCCGATTCAGCTCCTCCAACACTGAAGGAAGCAGGCGTGCCGAGGGACAGGGACGGGTCACGTCGCTGGTCACGATGACGACCCTCTGCCCTGCGTGCACCAAGCCGGCCAGGGGCCGGGAGCCAATCGGGTTCGCCAGAGCGTCCCGTACGATCTTCGGCTCATCTCCAGCCGACAACGACCTGGCTGGCGCCAGGACGAGCGGCGACGAGGCAAAGCCGCTCAGATCGAGGTCGAGCAGGGTTTTTCCGTATCGGAGTCCCGCCAACGCTTCTTCCATTCGCAGAAAACCTCTAGCCACCGGGTATGGAACCCCGGCCTACATGTGGATTGGCTTGCCAAAGACGCCGTGCGCGGCCTCCATCAGCGCCTCGCTGAGCGTAGGGTGGGCGTGGACCGAGCGGGCGATCTGCTCGGGCAGCAGCTCAGCGTTGTGCGCCAGGACCAACTCGGGCAGCAGCTCCGTCACCTCCGGTCCCACCAGGTGGGCGCCCAGAAGCCAGCCGGACTGTTCTTCGACCACCAGCTTGACAAAACCATCGTAATCTCCCAAGGCCAGAGCCTTGCCGATGGCCCGGAATGGGAACTGAGCCACTCGGACCTGGTATCCCTGTTGGCGCGCCTTGGCCTCGCTCAAGCCAAAGCTGGCGACCTGGGGCTGGCAGTAAGTGCAACCGGGCATGGCGTTGTAGTCCAGGGGGTGTAGCTCTGCTCCGGCGATGTCCTCGGCCGCCACGAGCCCCTGGGCAGACGCTACGTGTGCGAGCGGCATCTTGCCGGTGACGTCGCCTATGGCCCATATGCCGGGTGCGCTCGTCCGCATTCGTGCATCCACGGTCACCCAGCCGCGCTCCAGCTTGACCCCGGCAGCTTCCAGGCCCAGATCTTCACTGTTGGGTTGCACGCCGATGGCGACCAGCACCTTTTCGGCCTGAAGGTTTTGAACCTCGCCGGCCTCTGGCCGTACTCGCACCTGCACTGCATCGCTCCCCGGTTCCACCGACTCCACTCGAGTTGAAGTAAGGATGCGCAACCGGCGCTTCTTGTAGGCCCGTTCTACCTCCTTGCTGATCTCTTCGTCCTCCAGGGGCAACAGGCGAGACATCATCTCCACCACGGTTACTTCAGCGCCGTAAGTGTGCCAGACGTGAGCAAACTCCATGCCGATGGGTCCGGCACCGACGACGATCGCCGACTTGGGGAGAGTGCGCATCTCCAGAGCATGTCGAGCAGTGAGGATGCGTTCTCCGTCCACCTGTAGGCCCGGCAGGCTCCGCGCCCGGGCGCCGGTGGCCACGACGATGGATCTGGCTTTCAGCGTCAGTTTCTCGCCAGCATTTCCACTGACCTCCACCGTGCCGGCCGCCGCGATGCGGCCCGTGCCGTCGACCACCTGGATCCCATTCTTGCGCATCAACGCCGCCACACCCTGGACCAGCCGTTGTGATACCTTGCGGCTGCGGTCCACCGCTGCGCCGTAGTCCGCCTGGAAGCCCTCCAGAGTGAAGCCGAAGGCCTTTCCTTCGGCAAGCAGCCCAATCACCTCGGCATTGCGCAGCAAGGACTTGGTTGGGATGCAGCCCCAGTTCAGGCATACCCCTCCCAGGTGCTCCTTCTCCACCAACACCACCTTTAGGCCCAGTTGGGCTGCACGGATGGCCGCCACATAGCCGCCCGGGCCGCCCCCAACAATCACTACATCCAACTCCTGGCTCGTCATTGCCCGTGTCCTCCAGCGACTTTCGTGGCCACCGCCACTTCCCGGCAGTGGTTCAACAGCGTTCCAATCAGGTCGATCTTGACTGCGACCTGATCCCCATCTCTGAGGAAGACCGGCGGCCGACGGTAGTTGCCGACCCCGTGGGGCGTTCCGGTCAGTATCACGTCCCCAGGGAGGAGGGTGATGCCAGCGCTGATAAACTCGATCAGAGTGGGGATGTCAAAGATCATCCCAGATGTGTTCGACTCTTGCAGGATTGCACCGTTCACCCGGCACTGGATACCCAATTTGCCCGGATCGAGCACCTCGTCCCTGGTCACCAGCACGGGACCGAGCGGGCAGAAAGTGTCCAGCGATTTTCCGCGCACCCACTGCCGGTCGCCCATCTGGAGATCTCGGGCTGTCACGTCGTTGGCGCAGGTGTAGCCAAAGACAACGTCAAGGGCCCGCCCTCTCGGCACTCGTCGGGCCATTTGACCGATGACTACCGCCAGTTCAGCCTCGTAGTCGACCCTGGCAGTGAAGGTGGGATCCCATTCGATCGCCTCATCTGGTCCGATGACGGCCGTCGGAAACTTGGCAAACAGGATTGGCGAGCTGGGCCGTTCCGTTCCGGTCTCGCGACAATGGTCCAGATAGTTGACGCCTACGGCGACGATCTTGGGCGGGTTGGGGATCGGCGCCAGGCGCTGCACATCGGCCAGAGCCCAGAGGGCCGAGGCGGGACATCGCGCTTTCGACCAGCGGGCAAGCACGGCCGAAGCACCTTCCAGCGCGAAAGGCCCCGCTGCGATGAACGACAGCATGTCCGGTGGGATTTCCGGGTCCGCTTGATTCAGATCGATGACCGTGCCACCCACCAGCATGCCCACCCGAGGACTGCCGTCCCGCAAGAAGCTTATAAAGCGCACCGATCCATTTCCCCTGTAAACATATTCCTTCAATAGTACCCTTGAACAGCAGCATCGTCAACAATCAGAGCACCGTCCGCCCAGAAAAGAGGAGCCGCGCCCAAGGGAGCACCGGCCCCCCTTGGACGGCTCCACGTCTGCATGGGAGGTCTATCCCCGCGGCGAAACCGCTACTTTCTCCAAATGAGGTGAACCTGGTTCCCTGCCGGATCGGACTGCTTGAGCCATATGGCCTTCAGATCCGGAAAGATACGTGGCGGCTCCAGTTCGATCCCTTTGGCCTGAAGGGCCGCCACCGCCGCCTCAAAATCGGACACTTCGATGGCCAGATGGCAGCGGTTCGTATCCCCCTGCTTCATGACTTCGATCCGCCCTGGCCCTGAACCCGAAAGGAAAAAGCCGGTAGGTCCTTCAACAACCTCGAAACCGAACATCTGAGCGTACCACTCTGCGATCTGCCCGGGCGCTGCTCCTCCGTACGGGTACAACCCTGGATGCTCGAGCCCCCTGAACACGCTCAACTGCTCTCCGCCACGAACGTTCAAGGCATCGAGAATCTCTGCAGCCATCTTCTTTGGAGTCAGCCCGTAGTGGTCCAGCAGTTCGTCGGCAGAGCCCGACTGACCAAAGCAGTCGTGTACGCCAATCCGGAGCAGCGGAGGCACACCTCGGCTTTCGGCGAGGGTCTCGGCGATTGCACTCCCCAGTCCGCCGACAATGCTATGCTCTTCCATGGCGACTGCCAGCCGCTGTCCGGCGGCAGCGGCCAGGATCGCTTCCCGGTTCAGCGGCTTGATGGTGGGCACGTTCAGGACCGATGCTTCCACGCCGTGGCCGGCCAGGATGTCGGCGGTATCCAGTGCCATGGCCGTCATGATCCCGGTGGCGAAGAGGGCCACGTCTTTGCCCTGGCGCAGCACAGGAACGGCCCCGATCTGGAATCGATACTCCTCACCAAAGATCACCCGGGTGGGATAGCGGCCCATGCGCAGGTAGACAGGTCCCCGCAGGTCCGCCGCCGCCAGGACCGCCTGGTATGCCTCGGTCGCATCGGCTGGAGACAGGACGGTCAGACCAGGCAACTGGCGGGTCAGCGCTATGTCGTCCAGGGCCTGGTGTGTGGCACCGTCTGGACCCTGGGTCAACCCGGCGCTAACGCCCACGATTTTCACGTTGGCCTGGCCGTAACCGAGCTGCAAGCGGATCTGATCGTAGCAGCGCCCGGGTACGAACATGGCGAAGGAAGTGGCAAAGACCGTCATGCCCGTCGCGGCCATGCCGGCTGCGGTGCACACCATGTCCGCCTCGGCGATTCCCATGTCGAAGAACCTGTGTGGATACGCCTGACCAAACGCGTACGTCTTGTTCGACCGCTGCAGATCGGAATCCATGACCACTACGTCGGGCCGGCGCTTCCCCAGATCGACCAGAGCGTCGCCATACGCATCCCGGGTCTCGACCCGGTCGCCGACTTTCCACTTCACGGTGCTGCCTCCTTCTCTGGGGCCAGAAGGCGCATGGCTTCTGCCCACTGATTCTGGCTGATCGGGGCATTGTGGAACTGGAACTGGCCTTCCATAAAGGGGACGCCCTTGCCCTTGACCGTTTTGGCCACAATGACCGTAGGCTTGCCCTTCACGATCTCGGCTTCATCCAGCGCATCGCAGATCTGCCGCAGGTCGTGCCCATCGACCACGATCGCATGCCAGCCGAATGCCTCCCACTTTTGCGCCAGGGGTTCGAGCGGTTTGGCATCGTCCACCACGCCCTGGCTTTTCAGCAGGTTACGATCGACAATGGCGCACAGGGTATCTAGCTCTTGGGCCACGGACCCCAGGGCCGATTCCCAGACCTGTCCCTCGTGAAGCTCGCCATCTCCCAGCAGACAGTAAACCCGGAAGTGGTCCCCGCGAAGCCTCGCGGCCATGGCAATCCCGTTGGCAAACGACAGACCCTGCCCCAGGGAACCGGTGCAGGCTTCGAGTCCCGGCGTCATCTGCGGATTGGGGTGCCCCTGCAACATGCTGCCGAGCCGTTTGAGCGTGGGCAGTTCGGACATCGGAATCACCCCCAGTTTGGCCAGAGCCGCGTACTGAGCGGGGACGCTGTGCCCTTTGCTCATGACGAATCGGTCGCGTCCCTCCCATTTGGGGTTCGACGGATCGTAGCGCATCTTGTAGAAGTACAAGGCCGTGACCAACTCTATCGAAGACAGAGAGCCACCAAAATGGTGGGCCTTGTCTGCGCCCATCATGCGCATAAGGTAGTAGCGCAACTCGCGGGCCGTCGCCTCCAGCTCGGCCAGTTTCTGTTCGTCAACCATGGTCCTGCCTCCACGAGGAATCGGGGGTTTCGCGGATTGCCTCACTCAGTCGATGGGAGTGAGATAAATCTTGCGCGCCTCGAGCAACTCTAGCTTCTCAAAGGCTTCTTCCCAACGCGTGATCGGCCAGATCGCGCTAAGCAATGGACCGGTTTGGATCCGGCCCAGCCGCAACAGGTCAAGACAGGTCTCCCACGTTTTCCAGGTGTGGCTGAACGCACCCTGGTAGGTGATGGCCATGGCGACGATCTCGTCCAGGGTGAGGTTGACGGGAGCCAGGGACCAGCCCAGCTTGGTGATCTGCCCATTCCGGCGGACCACCTGCAACGACTGCCTGATCGCGGGGGGAACGCCTGCGGCGTCGATCACCAGATGTGCGCCCAGACCGTCGCCCAGGCCATGGACGACCTCGGCCGGGTCTTGCTCGCTGACGTTGACGATGACGTCCGCACCGAGATGAGCCGCCAACTCCAACCGCGTCCGATCGCGTGCGGTGCCCGTCACCACGACGGTGCCCGCACCGGACAGCTTGGCCACCTGGAGGGCGAAGAGGCCCACCGGTCCAGGGCCGATGACGACCACCACATCGCCAGGACGCACGTGGCTCTTTTCGACGACGGCGTTGTAAGCCACGCAGATCGGCTCGATCATGGTAGCCACCTCATAGCTCACACCCTCAGGGATGTGGTGCAAGAGCTGGTATTTGGCGCGGACGTAGCTGGTAAACGCCCCATCTACGGCAAAGCCAAACGCCCGCCGCTCAGGGCACACGTTGTACTCTCCCGACCGGCAATAGGCACATGTCCCGCACGTCTCGGCTGCAGTTTCGCTCACCACCCGGTCGCCGGCTGCAAAACCTTTGACTCGCTCCCCAATCTGTACGACCTCACCAGACCATTCGTGCCCCAGGACGACGGGTGGCCTGGCCAGCGCGTTGAGCTGTCCATGGTACATGTGCAACTCACTGCCGCAGATACCGCAGTACTTGACCTTGACCAGGCATTCCTCAGGGCCGATCGTCGGCACCGGCACGTCGCGGATCTCAATGGCCTTCTCGGCCCGCTCGTAGTAGACCACTGCTTTCATGAGCTCGCTCCTCCGCAGCGGACCCCCGAGGTCTTGCCCGGCCTCGGAGGTCCATTCTATCAGGCTACCGTCCAGCCACCGTCCACGTACAGCGTCTGGCCAGTGATGAAATCAGAGGCCCGCGAGGCAAGAAAGACGGCCGCCCCAAACAGGTCCCAGATCTGCCCGACGCGACCCATGGGGATGCGGCCCAAGACCCACTCCCGGGTAGCGTCATCGTCCAGCATATAGGCGTTCAGGTCGGTGCGGATGAAGGTCGGGGCGATGGCGTTAACGTTTACGCCATTCTTGGCCCACTCGATGGCCAGCGACCGGGTCAGCAGGTTCACGGCGCCTTTGCTGGCGGCGTAGGCCGGGTCTTTGGCCCGCCCCTGCAAGCCCCGTACCGACGACAAGTTGATGATCTTGCCGTGCCCTTCTTGGAGCATCACCTTGCCCACCTCTTTGCAGCACAGGAAGGTGCCCTCCAGATTGATGCGGATGACCCGCTCCCATTCCTCCACCGTGAACTCGATCGTGGGCTTGATGATCACGATCCCCGCCGAGTTGACCAGGATGTCGATGCGTCCAAACTGGTGGACCACACGCTGCACCGTCGCCTGCACCTGTGCCTCATCGGTCACGTCGGCCGCTACCGGCAGCGCCTGGCGACCCAGCGATCGGATTTCCCCGGCCACGGCCTCCAAATCGGCCTCGGTGCGGCTGACCGGGGCCACGTGTGCGCCGGCCGCCGCCAGGGCCAACGCTATGCCCCGGCCCAGACCCCGGCTGCCCCCGGTCACGAGTGCGACCTGGTCGGTCAAGGCAAACTGCGAAAGCAAACCATCGAGTTTCTCTCTGGGGATCTGTTCCAAGGGTTACTCCTCCAAGACTGCCACGGCGCGGATGGGCGAGCCGCTTCCATTGCGAATCTTGAGGGGGAGACCGATGAACTGGAAGCGTTTGCCCACGACCGGACGCAGGTCGCCCAGATTCTCGATGTTCAGCGTCTGCATCTCACGGCACACCTGGTGCGCCGGATAGCTGGTGGTCCCGCCACAGTCGTGGCTGGGCGCATCCTGGCCGATGTTGATGGCTCCGGAACCGTAGATGTACTCGGCTGCCTCGCGGCTCAGGCCGGGATACTCGGTCAACCAGTCCGGCGTGCCGTAGGTACGCAGATAATGGCCAGAATAGAGGAGAACGGTATCCCCCTTTTTGATTTCGAGATCGTACTTTGCCAACGCCTGTTTGATGTCTTGGACAGTGTAAGGCGTTTTCGGCGGAATGTGCGACAGATCAATGCAAATGCCCCCGGTGTAGAACCAATCGAGCGGAATCTGGTCAATGGCGGGCGCGCCCGGCCTGGGGTCAATGTGGGCTACCGAATCCACGTGTGTCGTGCCGTGCGTGCTCATCTGGATCATCTCCGAGCGGTAGCTATAGTTCTCGGTAAAGCGCCCCG
>Ga0315286_10002790_pt1 | contig 16380 bp, 27 predicted proteins | sample YL17G10_0_MG_FD_205038 | JGI IMG/M metagenome (GOLD analysis project Ga0315286, IMG submission 205038) | Sediment microbial communities from Yellowstone Lake, YNP, Wyoming, USA - YL17G10_0 | ecosystem: Environmental > Aquatic > Freshwater > Lake > Sediment | place: USA: Wyoming | collected...
AATGTGCTGGCTCTGCTAATATACCTTCCAGCCATACATATTTTCTAAAACCCAAGTATTACTTAGTGACACACCATCGGTTGCACCAAACTCTACATAATAACCATTCTCGCGATTATTTGTCGCCCATAAAACAAAATAATCCTGGTGTAGTTGAGCTTTGGAATTTTTCTTTATTTCGTTTATATCGCCTATATTAAACACATAGTCTCCAAATTAATTAGTAAAAAACTATAACAAAGTGATTCAAAACTCTAGATGTACCTATTTTGGTGTACCAAGGATCAAAAATAATCTTCGATCCATCTAACCTACTTGTCCATGTAGCTACTACAGATTTAGCATCTAAATAACCACAACCAACAAGCTCCGCACCAGCATGTGTACCACAACCTAACGCACGATCTAAAAGCGTCGAGCCATCTGTTCCCTTATTTTGGCAAAGATTCTTAGGTGCGATATCTTGAGCTAATTTAAAAGCGGCACAAGTTAATGCCTCATCCATTATTACGGGCTTCATATCATAATGAGCACGCACAGCATTTATTTCATTAACAAGATCACTTGTAGTAAAATCAGAACCATAAGAAATAGTAGAAAACATAGTAAATAGTAAAATTAATACTTTCATAAGATCCTCAAAAATGTGGATTTAAATCATGTCTGTAATACAGTTATATACTCTATTTAGATCATTATCTAATTCAAATATAAAAAGAGCCTCGGTAGTTAGACCATAAGAAAAACAATTCTCCGCCATATTACCTAAAGCCAAAAATTTTTTATTCTTGTCAGATAAATTTATCTTAGTATTTGTAAAGCAAAATGGACCTGAATTTCTTCCAATTATGAAGTCGCAAAAAGTAGACAAGTATGAAATTTCATTCAAATCACTTGTTTCTGCTTTAATAATGTCTGACGTGAATAATATATTTTTATTTTTAGTCTCAAATTTATTAGTACAAATAAACAATTTTTCAGCATTATTATCAGCTAACTTATTTATTATTTCCGTCAAATCAGTGTTGTAAGACTGACCTGATAAAGCAGGACCGTTAGATATCAAAATTTTATATTTTTTGTTATCCGAAATAAAATTATCTACGTTCTTACAATCAAAATATGAATGATCAATATCAGGTATACAATCTTGTACATTTTTTAATTTTAAATTAAGGTTCAAAACCGTATTTATTTTAGCATAAATAAAAGACCACATTGCATGATATGTAATCCAATTACATCCAAATATATATCCGTTGCAGCCTTGCTTCAGGGCAGGTAATTTAACTTCTGAATTCGGACGGCAGCTCTCCTGCATATAAATACCTATCCAGGTATTTATATATAAAACACCATCCTTAAAAAATATTTTTTGCTCTTTAGTTACGTCAGGCATTTTACGAAGATCTAAATATTTAAAATATTTAGTAACATTTGGTGGACATACGTGAGCAAAATAATAATTTGTGGAATGCTCCTGTATCAAATTATCAATGAAACCTTTAGAAGCAAATAAATCGCCATTATGATAATGGTTATAAAAGCATATATCCATACTTAAGAGACACCTTTATAGAATTTTACAGACTCTTCTAATAAACTTTTGTTTTTAGAAATACTGTTGCTAACCATTAAATTTATAGCTTCAACATATTTTGGTCTTTTTACTTTGAAACAAATATCAATTTTTCTTTTAAGAGAAGCAATTTCTTCATCAGTAGCAGCCGCCTGAATTGCATCCTCTAACATCCAAGTTCTTATGTGCAGGATAGTAAGTTTTTCGATTACCTCACCAAGGCTATCTGTTTCAATATATTCCACGTCTGGAATACCATTTTTATCAGCCAAAACCCTGTTAACTGTTTCTTTAATGCATTTTTCTATCTCTAGACCTATCATAAACACCCCACTAAATTTTGTAATTTTTTCATATGATTTTCTGTAACAAATTGATTGTTACCTATGTAAACACCTAAATTATTTAGTTTTTCAACATTTTTAAATTTATAATTGCTGCTTACTTTATTAAGTAAAAAGGGCTGTATAAGCAAATTTCCGCTTACAATAGGTCTATATTCTATATTTTCTTTCTTAAAAAGATCTATTAACTTGTTTCTTACACTTATTGAATTTCCTATTAAAGGAAAGCAAAAAGAACTATTTCCTTCATGGAAGGTAACCGGATGTAAGTTAGAGCATGAGTTGTTAATATCAACAAATAACTCATAATTAAATTGTCTAATAGCAATAGACCGATCCAGTTTTTTAATTTGAGATAAGCCTAAAACAGCTCCCATTTCAGTATTTCTAAAATTATAACCATCAGTCATAAACAAAAAAGATTTTTCAATATTGGGGAATTGGGAAGCAAATAAATCAAAATTCTCTGAGTGTCTTGCCATGCCATGGGAACGCTTCATCTTCATAATATCGTATAAAGCACTATCATTAGTGCTGATCATACCGCCCTCAATAGTAGTCATGTGATGACCATAATAAAAACTAAAAGTCGCTCCTAAACTATTAGCTCCCACTTTATCGCCTGTTTCATCTACACAGCCATGAGATTCACAAACATCATCTAATATCAGGGCGTCAGGAAAGTATTTCTTAATTCGGCTATGATTAACCGGAATACCAAGTAAATGTGTTAAAAACACTATTTTTATATCTGGATGTTCTTTTGCTAGAATTTCAAGATGCTCATCATCAAAACTATAATCCTGTAAATTAATGTCACAAAAGACAGGCTCCATACCTAATTGAATAGGAGGAGCAACATTTGTCATCCAAGTACAGGCAGGCAAAAGGACTTTGTCGCCTCTTTTTATATTAAACTGCTCCATTACAGCAGCAATTAAAAGAAAATTAGCAGTACTACCAGATGTGACAAAAAGTGAATGTTTACACCCTAACCACTCAGACCAAACTTTCTCAAAAAGTTCAACTTGTGAACCTTGAGTATAACGATCCGTTTTTAAAATAAAATTTATTAAATTAAATTTATCACGCCAAGAGATCGCATTATTCATTAAATGCCAAGAAATCATTTATATATCTCCCTGCTGATTGTACCATTCAAAAGTTTTGGATAGACCTTCGTCTAACGATATTTTAGATGTCCATCCTAACTTATTTAGCTTTGAAGTGTCGAGTAATCTGCGACCAACACCATTGGGTTTACTAATGTCCCAAATAATGTCACCTTGATAGCCAACAATATTAGCAATCTTGCTCGCTAAATGTTTTATACTTATCTCTTTATTTGTCCCTACGTTAATTAGATCTGGTTCATCGTAATTCTTCATCAAAAAGAATAAAGCATCAGCTAAATCATCAGCAAAAATAAACTCTCTAAAAGGACTACCATCCCCAAAACAAGTTACATTTAGTAAATTATTTTTTTTAGCCTCAGAGAACCTCGCTATAAAACTAGCAACGACATGACCGGTTTGTGTATCAAAATTATCATTAATACCATAAATATTATTAGGCATTACCGATATGCAATTAAAACCATACTGTTCATAATATTTTTTACACATTATGTAACCTATGATTTTAGACATGGCATAACTTATATTAGTAGGATCTAAGTCACCAGCCATAAAAGAAGATTCACTTATAGGACTTTCAGCATTTTTAGGGTACACACACGCAGATCCTACAAATAATAATTTTTTGCAACCAAAACGGTACGCAGCATCTATAACATTTGTTTGTATTAAAATATTTTCTCTTAAAAAATCGGCAGGATAATTTTTATTATAAAATAACCCACCAACTTTAGCGGCTGCTAAAAATACATATTCAGGTCTATTTTTCTCAAAAAAATCATACACCTGAGACGACTGAGTTAAGTCAACTTTATCACGAGTAGCCGTCAAAATATTTACATATCCCTCGCTTATTAATTTGCCCACTAAGGCAGAACCCAATAATCCCTTGTGTCCTGCTATAAATACTTTGTCTTGGTAATTCAAATGATTAACCATTCTTTATATTAATATTGTTTGGAAGTGTTAGGAACATTTAGATGTCTCTAGGATCAAACCGCCAGCGTTTTTTACCACAATCATACACTCTTAAATAGCCTTGTTCTAAGCGTATCTCATGCTCCGATTTTTTTGATTCTCTTTCTTCTTCATTTTTTTTCAAACTTTGTTTGCTGAACACACCTTTATTACTTATATAAAAGTAATCAGGTTTTAGACTTCTATCCTTTAGGGCGGGGAGGATGTCACATAGGTTTCTTTTTCTGGGTGGTACCTTTAGCTGGACCTACTGATTGACGCCTATACTGACGCGGATAGCCAGGTCTTAATAAAGGACATCGCTTATGTCTTCAAGAAAGATCTCACGCCAGTTTTTAATGATACTTATTTCACGAGACATTTGTACCCTGCAAAAAGATCTTCCGACCTCGAATCTATTGTTTGCCTGATCCTATTGTCTAAAATACTTCAGATCCTTTTCAATCCCAATGAACTTTAGATGTGTTTTACAGTTAAAAGTAGTTTGTTCGTAGTACCGCATATCAGGCATTCGACGTTATTAGGAACTACCCTCATTTTTTCAAACGATCCACCGTCTACAATATACTCATTCGGTGCATGACATTTTTTGCAATTGAAATTAAGTTCTCCAAGATAAGTCTCACTTTTTACTTTATATTTAGCCTGTATTTTTACTAAAAAAGACATCACATCTCCCTCGATATGGTAATGATAGACTGAATCTTATCTGCACGATTATCTTGCTATCCGCAGTTGTTCAAATTTAGGCAAGTAGCTTGCCTTAAGCTGCCTAAATTTGGTGTTCATAAACCAGGGATTAAACAAGTCGCGCTGATAACCGTTGCGGTGAGCGGTATAAAGCCACAAGTGTTGACGTAGACTATGTATGTCCTTAGTTGTCACGCAAGTCCTGCGCCTCATCCGACTAAGATCGTGGCGTATAGAGGCACAAGCCTGATCACCCCACCACAAAGGTACTCTATCGCCTTCATGGCGACTTGGCTGACGTTCACGCTCCGCTTTACTAATCGCCCTATGAATTGCCATCGGTAAAACTCGCTCTACATAAGTCTTATAAGCGGGTTTAGCGTCAGTTTGTAAAATTATTCGACCGCCTGTAGCTATGCCGACATTGTTGAGAACAGTCTGGCAAACGTAGGGACGCTCATCAGGTAGAAACCCAAAGCGAGCCTGACTTAATTTTGCGTTGCGACCGCGAGCAGGCATCATCGCTACGTCAACATCAATAATTTTTCCGCCCAGTGCATTATGCTTACCGTCTACAGCAATTGCTATAGAAAGAGGCATTTGTTTGGTGTGCATGAAGGTTTCTTGCTCATCAAAGTGGACTTCACCAGTATCAAGTTTTCCGGTGATTAGTTCGCAGGCATGAATCATGCGTGATTTATTGGCGAGGAACCTGAATTTCCTAACGGCAGTGCCGCGAGTGATTTTGAGATTTTTCGCTATCCGACGAAGTGTTGCACCAGAACAGTACCAGTTAAAAATGTGCTTATTGATATGCGGCTTATGTTGTCGGTAGGTGTCGCGGAATGTGTTTTCTGAAAATTTGGTGCGGCAGACCTTGCACTGAAAGCGTTGTATGTATTTGTTGTTATTCTTGGTTCTGTAAAATCCCTTAAAAATAAACCAGCGACCTCTAGGATTCACATGATGAATACAAAGTTCATTAATACAATAAAGTGGTTCAGCCAATTTTGTCATAGTTAGTGCCTTATTTATAATAGACAACTAACTCATCGACAAGTGCTGCGTCAGAAAGTGACTAACGTACTATGGTTTATGTCATAACATACTTATATTATTGGGTTAATGTATGAAAAAGACCAGCTAAAGGTGCCACCCAGTTTCTTTTTTTAAAAATATATAAGGTCTTGCTATAGGATACTTCTCCCAACCCTCATGAATCCGGCGCTGTATTTCTTCTATCGTAATCGCAGCCATAGTTACCTTAAGATTAAATAAGTAATACACATTATAAGGATATAATATGTCAATATTTCAACTGCCGCGCCATCATGAAAATCGATTACCGGTATATGCCAGCAGCTATTTTTCTAACAACCAAAAAGACTACAAAGAGTCTATAAGAAAAATAGATAGAAAAAATATTGATAAAAAAACCTGTACCGCAAACATAGGCAACAGCACTATCAACTATAGCTGGCTTAAAGGTGCGGCAGAAACCTACAAACTGTCTGACAAAATAGAAGATTTCTGCATCACTGAAGTCCCCATTGTAACAATAGGGATACCAAATCGCAACCTTCATTGTTTTCCTTTCGATGAAATTTCGTATTTTGATCCACGCTTCGGTAATTTTGTTTACAAGACGTTCGTGGGTAAGCCGACTTACGCAGATCATAACAATAAGAACCCAGCCGAGGCTAAAGGTGTACATTTTGACTCGTCGATCCGAAAAGTGCCGGGCTGGAATATTTGGAAAATTTATGTGCTGCTCGGTTACGACAGGACTAAAGATGCAGGACTTGTAAAAGCTATTGAGCGCGGACAAAGACGCTCGTACTCTATGGGCGCTTGGGTGTCGTATTTTATTAATTCAGTTACAGGTCAAATTTCTAACGCAAGTCAAGCTGTAAAGTATCCAAAAGGAACTGTCCATCAAGGTGTTCTGAGTTATGATATCTGTTCGGGTTGCGAATATTTTGAAACTTCGAGCGTTGAAGGTCCCGCTGATGTTTCGGCAGAAAGCCATCAACTGTGGTATTTTTGAGGTAGTTCTCCTCACCCAAAAGGTGAGGTATATTTAATTTTCCCGCAATCATATATTTGCCAAAGATTGTCTTTTATTTTTGTGCGGAAAATCTGCCTACCATTAGCACTCAGGATTTATTTGTTTTAATTTATGCCATCCTGCTTGTCCATACTCTGAACCATTTGACCATCGTAAATCGCACCAAGAAAAAATCTCTTTTTCCATTTTCTGTGTTAAAATAGTTAAGCCATCATTTAATGAAATCCCTTCTTTGCATACTAATCCTTTAAGGGATATTTTATTTTCAGTTTTATTTAAAACGGCACACGCCACAATATCTTCTTTATGTTTAAAACCTAAATTAAAATTTCCTTTAATTTTCTTTTGTATATGGTATTTTTTAATGAATTCAGACGCTTCCCTGTTTGTTAAGGTAACTAATTCGCAATTTCGTTACAAACACAACGCAATGCAATCTTATCTAAGCCCTTTTTAGGGTACATATAACCAAAGGTTTCAAAAGTATCTTTAGAGCTATAGCCTAAGAGACTATCCGCAATAACAGACCAATCTCTCTTACATCCACCCCGCAAAAATTCTCCTCGACTTTTAGCTGCACATTCCTTGCAATTAAATCCTTTATCTAAAAAAGGACGCAAATCTTTAACTTTTTTATTAAAAATATTGTTACAATTTCGACAATTAACAACCACAAAATCAAGAGATTTACATGGTGATTCATATCCGTACAACCGAAAGGTTTCAGACTTATTATATCCAGGCATATTTAAAATTTTTACTGTGAGCAAAATTAATATCCTAAATTTTATATCTACATACCATAGTAGATTCGTATATGCCAATATAGATGGAACGAACCTGTGGTATTTCCGCTTAAATATTTATATTTATTTTAAGTTGTATAAAAATATCATACTGATTACTTAGGTCATAAAGTATGATATGATCATTTTTTTTTATTGGTAGGATTAAAGTTGTTGGTGCTTCGGGCATAAGACCAAAATCAAGGTATAGATTTTCGACTATTGGAATTGATATGTTGAAATCATCCACTACTTGTTAATTTCATTAACGATAACTTTTTTACAAATTTCCCACATTTCATCTTTTCTATCTATTTTGTTTAAAATGGCACCTAATCTGTGAGCCATTACACCTATAAGTGTTTTTACTTCGACATCATCGTCGGTTATGTGTTTTATCAAAATACGATCAAACTCATCGGCAATATGCATTGCTTTAACATCTGCCTTACTTGCTGTATTGCGACGATTGAATGGTAGTTTTATTATGTTATCTTCTTTACTCACATCATTTAATCTAGGGCAGGTAAGATTAATCAAGCAAGGAGATAAATGAGATTTTTAGAAAAAATTGTTGCTGAAACACAATCAGAAACTAAACTGATTACAACCGAAGTTTACGGTGAGGCTTATGTACGCAGCAAAAAAAAGACTAAAGAATTGAGTCATTCGGTTATTATTGAAGTTGTCGGCAACAAAGTCCTAACCAATGTTGAAAAATCGCCTGCTTTATGTAGAAGCGTAAAAAACATTATGGGAGATATTTCTGTTTGGTCTAAAGATCCACCAACTTGTTTAAGGTGTTTGACCAAATGGGAAAAATTGGTAAAGGAACACCCAGACTATTTAGCTTGGGATGATTTGCATCACTAGGAGTATGTATGCGCTTTTTGAAAAAAGTTTTAGCCAAAGTTCCAGTAAAAGAAATGCCTTACCCTGATTTAATTAGAGAACATGAAAAATTAGTACAGGATTTAGAGGGTATTGAACGTATCAGCAAAGATGAACTAGATGAACAAAGTAGCGAGCTGAAAAAATACAAAGAGGAATATGAGGCATTGAGTGATTAAAAAATTTATTTTTTTAATGTCTCTCATTAGTTGTGGCAAACCGGAAGTAATACCTACACCACCTGTAGAGATTCCAGTTGAACCAGTGCCACAACCAGTCCCAGTGCCTTCTCCTGTACCTGTACCGCCTATCCCACAAATATTACCTGTGGCTGCTTCACTTGCGATCACGGAGGCATGTGCTGAAGGTCACAAGGATGTAAATTTAAGTTTAGACGAGTGTATTTTAATATTGAGTGGTGCTTCTCTTAAGGAATCCGGCTGGAATGTAAATAAAGAGTGTCAAGCATGGGGTAACGAATTAGATCCTGCTTGTGGTCTAACTCAGTCTCGTAAATCGGATGGTGTAGCGGTTGGGCTTACTTGTGATCCTACCCTAAGAAACCCCGAAGGCTATAAGTGTAATGCACTGACGGGTATAAGAAACCTGCGATGCAAAGCCGATAATGGTTTAACTTGCGACTTAATTAGTCCTGGTAGATCACTTTATGTAGGTATTAAAAAACATTTAGGGCAAAATTTATCTGCATTGCCCGAATATCTAAACATTATGCAACAAGTGTATAATAATAAAGATATTCGCCTATCTTTTAGGATAAATGAAATAAAGCCTTGGGTTGTGATTCTTTTAGAGGAAAATTTGTAAATGTGCAAAGAAAAAGATTCATCATCATTTTTTGATGAACTAGCAGTCCTCAACAAAAAAGTTAAAGAAGCACTAGACAAAATTAATCAAGAAGAAATCCCACCAGGGCGTCACCCATCAAAATAAGAATCGTAACCATTTTCCTGCATAATTTCCCACTCAGCCATAAAATCTTTTTCGATTTGGCTAATGATATTCTCAGGAAGAAAAGCCGTTATATCCAATTTTTCTTTAGTATTGTTGTCAAGTAAGTAGACATTTAGATCCGTGATAACACCTTTTCGACAATTGGGGTTATGTATAGTGTGTCTAGTGACTTCGACATAAGGAGTTACTTCACCTTCGATGAAAACTTCTAGTCCATTTATTGTAAAATGCATTTTAAACCTACCTTTTACAAAGAGTACAGACACAGTCTCGGTGAGGTGTCATGGTGCAACACTTTTTGCAGTATTTAAAAGTCATAAAAACCCCATCTAAATTTCTCAGTCGTTTAATTTATCTTTTACGACGGTCGAGAGTATCTGTACTTCATCACAAGCGACAATAGCCATTTTTTTCAACAACATAGCACTCGTCTTTAGATCATGATTTTCATTCAAAGCTTTGGTTGCTAAAAAAGTAATTAAGGCGGACAAAATTACAGTTTTCATAATACCCCCTGAATATGTATAAATACTTATCGGAACACCTGTAAAAAACTTTAGTTATTTTTGCTTTTTTTGTTATTTTTAATTTAATGTGTATCATAGATTAATTTTATCAATTAGGGTGTCTATAGGCATAAGCGTCCCAAAACGCTCGTAATTACAAAGCTCCACTGCACTGCACGGGCTTACCATACTAATTAATATATCGGGAAGCTGAAGCAAATTTTGAAACAAATAATGGTAAGAAAATAGGAGATAATTTAAAATGAAATTTAACCGTGCAAAAGTCGGCGCGAATTACCGCCCGAAGCTCCCTGTGACGGAATTCCGTCCGAAAGGTAGCAATCAGCGTCTTGCAAATGGCGCTGATATCGATGCCTATGACAAACAAGATCTTATCCGTAAAATCGGCGAACTCTACCAAGGCGTTAAGTCTGGTGTTATCGCTCGTTCTGAAGACGAAACCATGTCGTCTGATGAGCGTCGTTTAGTTGTCGAAGCTCGTCATGAAGCCCTGGCTGACGCTCTTAATGATCGTACAGGTGTAAAATGGCAAGCTCTCGGTGAAACTGTTACCGAAGAAATTTATGAAGCACTCGGTCGTGAAGGCTTTACCCGTAAAATTCTCGGTTTCAAACCGATTAAACGTGGTGACGTTGCTCGTATCGCGGTTCGTAAAAAAGACGTTATCGGATACTACATCGCTCACACTTCGCCTACTGTTGTGGCTTCGTCGGTTCGTCAAAGCTACATCACGCCACCAGATGCGTACCTTCTTTTCCGCATTGAAATCGACAACTTAGAGCTTGAACTAGCAGACACAGATCTGTTAGAGCACAAGTATAATGACGGTCTTGAGCAGATTCTTCGTGAAGAAGACCTTCGTACCAAGGCTCTTTTGGACGCAGCAGCTCCAACCTATAACGAATTGGTGTTCTTCAACGCCTTTACGCCTTCGGTTTTCCAAGCTATGCGTACTCAAATTGCTCGCTGGACGATTCCGGTCGCCCATGCATTGATTGCAGTTGATTTGTGGAACGATATTTTAACGGATACGGAGTTTGCTTCGTATTATGATCCAGTCTCGAAGCATCAAGTTATCATGGAAGGTAACTTGGGTTCGTTCTTTGGCGTGACGCTCCTTACGGACGGTTTCCGCGAAGAAAACTTACAGGTGTTGAATCCTGGTGAAGTTTACTTCCTCGGTACGCCAAAAGCTCTTGGCGTCTTGATGGAACGTAAGCCGTTGACAGTTGAATCTACGAATGGTGGAGTTGTCGGTCGTCCGGTTCGCGGCTGGTTCGGAGAAGCTATTGTTTCTCACGCAGTCGTCAACGCACGCTCGGTCGTTCGCGGTCAACGCATTGTCTAAGTAAAAAAATAAAACAGCAATGTTTAGGCGGAATGAAAATTCCGCCTTTTTTATTTGGTTTAGCATGTATCGAATTTACGCATTAATAGATCCTACCAATGAGGAAATCCGGTATTACGGCAAAACCCAATTGGGCACGGTAGAATGTCGTTTAAAACAGCATTTAGTTGATCTACGCAGTAGAGGTCACTTGCATGTATATCGTTGGATATCGAAAATCCTTAACTTAGGTTTGATGCCTAACGTAAAAGAGTTGTTTGTTTTCGATACGGAGGTAGAGGCAGATGAATGTGAAAAGAAATTGATAGCTGAAGGTCGCATTTCTTTGATGTATTTACTGGCAGGTTTTATATAGGGTTTGCCGCTCCATATCCGATCCCATCTCGTTTTTAGCAGGGGCGACTTTCCTAAATTCCCTACCCCAATAGTCAACTAAATAAATAAATAACCTCAAATTAATCTATGCTGCGGTTATTCACCATTTCAGAAGACTTCAAGTCTCTCAATAACCCCACGACTTTTTTAGCGCAGATTGGAATGCCGAGCGCGTTAAAGTTTCTAGCTTATCGGGAGCATGAAAAGTCACAGTTACTTCAAAAGATATCTCAACATTTTTTAGATCTTCGGGCTTTTCAACATTAGATTCAAGCCAGCTTACTTCAACTTCTACGTCGTTAAGATCCAAAGTATCTCTTAGATCCATATACATGTATTTTTCAAGATCTTGTACTAGTCTTGAATTCCAGTGCAAGTCGGAAAATTTGGTGTAAAAATCATCCAAGTGATAATCGCTAGGTAAATCTAACTTAGGTAAGATGGAGCTTATATCACCCAACTTAATTCTGTAAAAATAGACTTGTTTTCCAGGTTCGTTATCTTCTTGGCTAAGAAACTCAAGATTAACGTCACCTTCAACTGAATATTTATTTATAACCTTATTAATAAATTTCACGTCTTCTCCTAAAAGTTTAATGTTATTAAAAATCATAGCACTAAATAATCTTTTAATTGCACGTAAGGTGATAAGTCACATTACTGGGAGCAGCACCTAAATATACGGGGAAAGTACAACCGTATAGTTTGTGACTTTCATCGTATACTACATCAGGCAAATAGGATGTCTCGGTACACTTGCCGTTCCAGACCGTTACGGATCTCTCATCGATAGTGTTTGCATAAATATAAACATACTTAGCATCTGTGTTTACTAGCTGGTGAGTAGTATTAGGTTCAAATATAAACCAATTTGTAAACCAAAACCCAGAATCATTATCGGGTAATTGCCAATTCACTGCGACAGTGACAAGCCTTTGGCAATCGTTAGCAATAGTAAAGGTACTGAATGCGGCATTAGAAGCTACCGGACGACTAGTTTGGTAACCTGTCGAGGCAATAGCCATAGGTGCAAACAAAAAAGCCAGTATAAATTTTAACATATATTAAATTCCTTAGTAGCAATTAAAACGCTGTGTAAAAAAGGTATATTTTTCAATATCTACTGGTCTGGTACAATCATATATCTGATTGTCTTTATCGAAAATGACTTCAGGTAAATATGTGCTATCAGTACAAGCACCATGCCAAATAAGCCTTGGAACACCTAAAGTCTCGGCGTAGATATAGAACTTATCTGCGGGTGTTTCTATTGTAAAGATTGACTTTTTTGGATTGACTTGAAACCAGTCTGTACGCCAATATGGGCTATCAGTACTGGGTTGCCAGTTGATGGCAACTCTTATAGGGCGGTCACAATCGTTTCTCACGGCTACCTTATGATAGTCTGGATTAGCAAAGGCGACAGTTGAACATAAAGCGAGCACAGCAGCAGCTACTCTCATCGTGACCCCACGCTTTGATTTTGAGCGTAAAGGTGTATAGGAATAGCCTAGCTTAGGCAAGGAAAAATTTAGACCCTACGATCTGGCTGGTGGTTCAAATTAGGCTAACCATTTATCCTGTAGATGTTTATAGAAATCTTTGATGGTCCACTTTTCCTTTTTAAGGATATCTACGATTTTGTGTAGGGCAGGTGTACCTTTTTTACTGTTATGTATATCTGTTTTAAACTTATCGATACTATAATCGAGGAGGCGCTTTGCACCACCATAAGGCTCTGTGCTTAAATGCTCCTTATCATCCTTTTCGTAAAGCTCAAGCCACGTAGCCATGTGATCCCTTCTCCCATAGCTAACAGACGGCTCTGAGGGTTCTGTCTTGAGGTCGAGATCAGTTAGCTTAACGGCTTTTCGTTTGTCGAGATTTTCTGCTGCTGTTTTATCTGTATAAACGAAAGTGGGGACACCTTTCTTTTTGGCTTCTAAAAGAACCCTCGTTTTTAGCAGGTGCGACTTTCCTAAATTCCCTACCCCAATAGTCAACAGGACTTCCTACATAGTTACTTCTTAACCGTACTCCATCTAACACCATAAGGACGTGTACCTCTGATCCTTCATGGTAACTGCCGCGCCTACTTCTAGTAGTGGATAAATAGTAGTATTTGTCGTTTGGTTTTAGTGTATCGTCAGCACCAGACACAAACGTCAAAGCAAACTGGTGTTGGGGTTTATTTATGGCAAGAGCACCGTACACTTTTTTTGCGTTAGCAAATTTCCGCTTACAATAGGTCTATATTCTATATTTTCTTTCTTAAAAAAATCTATTAAATTCTAAAGGGTCCTTGCCTGCGGCGAGCCATTCAGCAAAAGACTGTACCATCTTAGCGTTTTCAGAATGGTAATTTTTGTCTTCTTGTCGGTCATAGAGTGATTTAAGTCGCTTAGGGGCATACTCAATAAAAAGCTGATATCGTTTGTCGAGATTGGCTAGGTCTTTATCAATAGAGGGGATGCCTGTAACTGTCCAACTAACATTCTTGAAGTGTTGTATTTTAAAATTTGCTTTACCTATTTTTTTAGACGACTTAATTCCCCAAACAAACAAACTGTTTGAGTGCGACAACCGTTCCCGCCCTTCAGGTTTTTTATCGCCGTAGAAATAATAAAAACCATCATCTTCAACTGTAACCACGGTGATAACAACGGTATCTTCTGCGCCCTTTTTGTGTGGGTTAGGTCCTTGGACTATTTCAAAGACATCGCCTACGACGACTTTGGGTAAATCCCTAGCCGTTAATTTGTATTTAGCTTGGATTTTTTTTAGAAAGGACATACTTACCTCTATTGATTTGCAATTTAATATGAATTTCATTCGGTAACTCCTTATAATCTGCGATTCCCATTTTTACAGTATTGATGACGCAAAGCGTAGTGTAGACGCTGCCGAATCTAAAGCGATTGGTAGAAAGCCCATTGCTAAAAAAAGATAGCAGGCAGGTCGTCGAGTTGTGTAGTCAAAAACGGTAATGTCTTCTTTTAAGATTTTTGCTGCCGCAAATAACGAAGTATAGTGGTAGACAAGGTCTGAAACACCCGACAGCACGTAATGTTGACTTACTAATTTTAAAAACTTTGTGTGGAACATTCTGCTACCCTTCAGGTGTACATAACAAATAATCTTGGACATACCGTTGTGGTTGAGTAGACTACTCTCAAAATGCAAGGAGTAGTCGATGGCACACTGGAAGACTGAGCAGTATGCGGAGCATTTAAAGAAAAGCTACCAGTCCTACAAAATTAACTGCACTTTTGACGATTGCCCTCGTTTTAACAACGGGTGTAACGTAGTTCCCTCTCAAGGCATTCTTTTCGGTAATACCAAAGCTAAACTCTTTTTCGTCACCGATTTAACATCGCAAGATGAATCAGATCTAAGAATGCCTGCTGTTCAACCAGCGGGTAGGTTACTGCGTGAAGCCATGATTTCGCACGTATTAGTGCAAAAGAAACTACCATTTATTATTACTAAGTTATTTAGGTCTTATATTGGTGAAGGCAAACAGCCTAAAGTTTTTGAATCGAAGTTATGTTTTTCGCATTTCCATAAAGAACTAAAATCACACCAGCCTGAATTGCTTGTTTCTTTGGGTATAAATGTATTTAACACGTTATATAACTTTGCCGTAAATAAAAGTGATTTACCCCCTAAAGACGAGCATACAATAATTAAACTTAGGGGGAAATTTTTCGATTTTATTTTTGAAGATAATATTAAAGTTAAAGTGGTAATTACGCACAGTCCAGGGTTTGTTATGCAAACGCCAGTGCTCTACAAGCTCTTTAAAGAAGACGCACAGGTAGTAGCTAACTACTGCTCTACTGGTAGTGAATCGATAGAGAAAACATCGTTTGAAATTAAGAGAATTGACCGTATAGAAACGGCTAAAGATATTTTTGATTATCTGGATTTTTTGCACAGAGGCTTGCCAAAACCTACCGTTGTCGCTTTCGATACTGAAACTATAAATTTAAATCGCAGGTTCAATAACCGGTTTTTAACCTGGCAATTCTCACATGAAGAAGGTGTGGGCGTATCTTTTCCTATATTACATAAAGATAGACCGTTATTTGCCGATCCTAAATTACGGCAAGAGCTTATCGTTAGAACGAATGCTCTTTTTAATTCTACGTCTAAAGACACCAAGATAAATTGGTTTGTCGGGCATAATATAAAATTCGACTTATCCGTGCTATGGGGTTTGATGGGCATCTTGCCTAAAGATCCAAGAGTTAATGTGCCGTGGTGGTGTACTATGCTTGCAGCACACTGGCTTGATGAAAACAGAAAAGGTTTGCGTGGTTTTCTGTCTGGCTCTCCTTTTTCATTAAAAACTTTTGGTGTTGAATATTTTAATTTCTATTTTGAAGAAGAAGCCCTAGAGCGTCGGGGTGATGGTGCTCTTGAAGAATTAACTTTAGATCAACTATACACTTATGGTGGTAGTGATGCTGCTTTAACTAGGGCTATTGCCTACCATCAAATAAATGTACTTGCTAAAGCAGAGCCAGATGACGGTGCGAACAAACTTAAGAAATTTGCCAAGAACTATTACTTTCCAGCATCTAGAGCATTGGCTGTACTTGAGTGTAACGGTATTTATGTGAGGCAAGACCATCTAGCTTACCTGCAGGGTGAAGATTCGCCTGTATGGGCTAGGATGAGTACT
>Ga0315286_10002793_pt1 | contig 16371 bp, 13 predicted proteins | sample YL17G10_0_MG_FD_205038 | JGI IMG/M metagenome (GOLD analysis project Ga0315286, IMG submission 205038) | Sediment microbial communities from Yellowstone Lake, YNP, Wyoming, USA - YL17G10_0 | ecosystem: Environmental > Aquatic > Freshwater > Lake > Sediment | place: USA: Wyoming | collected...
TGGTGTTGCGCTGGCCTGCCAGACCTATCCCGACGGCGATGTGGTAGTGGAAGTCCCTCTGGAATCGCGGATCGGGGCAGTGCCCCGGTTGGCGGCGGAGGACGCGGCTCGCTTTGCGCCTATCTCCCAGTGGGTCGGGGAGGGGGCGCCCTATGCGTACGAACCTCTTTCCCGCAAGGACTATCTCCAACTACCGCCTGCGACGCTGGACGACAACATCAGTGACCAGGAGAGGATCTATCGTGAACTGCGCCGGCGTCGCGACCTTCCCATTATGCAGACCGGCCTGTCCATATTGAGGCAGATGCCGGGCTTGCTCCGCGCGGGCAACTGGCGGGTGACGGTCACTATGGGGCAGCGTGGGGGCACGGTAGAGGTCGTGCAGATCGAGCCTGGTGATACGTCGTCCCGCAACTACGGAGTGGCCGTGGACGTGGGCACGACCACGGTGGACGCGCACCTGGTGGACCTCGGTTCATCGGAGACTGTGGGCGCCCAGGCCAAGTACAACTCCCAGATCAGCTATGGCGAAGACATCATCAGTCGCATCATGTACGCCAATACGGACGAGAAGCTGAACACTCTGCGGCAGTGTGTGGTGAACGACATCAACGATCTGATTACCGGCTTGACGGTAGAGACGAAGACGCGGCTTCAGGACATCTCGTACGTCATGTGCGCCGGCAACACTACCATGACCCATCTGCTGCTTGGGCTGGACGTGGCCAATATCCGCCGCGAGCCCTATGTCCCTTCGGCCTCATTCGCCCCCGTGATCCGGGCTGCCGAGGTGGGCATCAAGATCAATGCGCGGGGGTTGTTGGGGGTCGTGCCTTCGGTCGCCAGCTACGTTGGCGGCGATCTGGTGGCCGACGTGCTGGTCAGCGGCATGAACGATTCTGATGAGGTGTCGATTCTGGTCGACATGGGGACGAACGGGGAGATAGTGGCCGGCAACAGGGAGTGGCTTGCCTGCTGTTCGGCCTCGGCGGGTCCGGCCTTTGAGGGTGGTGGCATCACCTGCGGCATGCGGGCTACGCACGGCGCCATTGAGCACATCGCTTTTGGGGAACGTTGCCAGACCGCAGAGTGCGGTGTCATCGGCGGGGGCAAGCCGTTGGGGTTGTGCGGTTCGGGCTTGATCGACTTGGTGGCAGAGCTGCTTCGAATGGGGTGCATTGACCGGACCGGCCGTTTTGTCCCCGAGGTGTGCGGGGCGCGTTTGGGCCGGGATGGGGGACAGTCGGAATTCGTTGTCGTGCCGGGCAGCGGCACGGCGCTTGGGCGGGACATCGTCATTTCAGAGGCCGACATCGCCAGCTTCATTCGGGCCAAGGGTGCGATCTACACCGCGGCGGAGGCCTTGCTGCGACACACAGGCCTGGACTTCACCGACATTCGGCACGTGTACGTGGCTGGCGGATTTGGTAACTACTTGGACGTGCGCAAGGCCATTCGGATCGGGTTGCTACCTGATTTGCCGCTCGACCGCTTTCAGTTCATCGGCAACGGTTCGCTTCAAGGCGCGAAGATGGCGCTGCTGTCGCGGCAAGCCTTCGACGTGATGGAGAAGCGGATCGCGCCGAACATGACTAACTTTGAGCTGAGCACAGACCCACAGTTCATGAACGAATACACCGGTTCGCTGTTCCTGCCCCACACTAACATCGAGAAGTTCCCGTCCGTTGAGAGGGAGCAGCCGCGAATCGCTGTCCGTTGAAGGGGTGGTTGAGTGATCGTTGGGGTTGCGGGAAAGGGTGGCGTCGGCAAGACGACGATTGCCGCTCTTCTCATACGTAGCCTGCTGGAGCGTGGGCTCAAGCCGCTGCTGGCGGTGGACGCGGACCCGAATAGCTGTCTGCACGAGAAGATCGGCGTCGAGGCCGGACGCTCGCTCGGCCAGATACGAGAGGAGAGCGTGCGCCTGAAGCAGGAGGCGCCCACAGGTCTGGCCAAGCGCGACGTGCTGGAGATGGAAGTGCAGAGCGCAATTATTGAGGGCACGGGCTTTGATGTTCTAGCGATGGGTCGCCAGGAGGGCTCTGGGTGCTACTGCTACGTCAACAACCTGCTGCGCTCCTTCGTCGACGGCTTGGGCGGCGCCTACAAGGCGATCGTCATCGACAATGAGGCCGGGATGGAGCACCTGAGCCGTCGAACCAACGCCGGCGTGGATGTCATGCTGTTTGTCTGCGAGCCGACCCGCAGCAGCGCCCGCGCGGTAGCGAGGCTGAAGGAGCTGGCCCAGAGCCTCGATTTCAGGATCGGGGCCGAGTACGTGGTGGTGAACCGCGCGAACAGCGCGCTGGAGGCGGCGGTTCAGGCCGAGATCGAGGGGGTTGGCCTCGAGACGATCGGCTTCGTACCGGAGGATGAGGCTGTCCTCCGGTATGAGTCGCAAGACGAGTCTCTGCTGAAGCTGCCAGCGGATTCCGCGGCCGCGGCGGCCGTGGACCAAATCGTGAACAAGCTCACTGAGGGAGGAAGAAGCTGATGCCTCTGCCCGACGCAACAGAGAAATGGACGATGGCAATCAATGAGGTGGCGGTCGGCGCGGGGCCCGATGAGGGTGGGACGCGCACCTCGGTGGTGAGGGTTGGGGGTGAGAAAACCCTGCCCTACATGCATTTCGAGGGGCCGATGCCCAACCGAACGGTTGTCGCCATGGAGGTCTGGGATCGCGCCCCAACCGACTGGGCGCCGCCGCTGATGGAGGCGTTGGGCGATGTGGTCAACTCCCCGGCGGAGTGGGCGAAAGCGTGCGAGGAGAAGTTCGGGGCGGAGATGATCTGTCTCACGCTGAAAGGCACCCACCCGGACTTCGGCAATGCCTCCCCGGACGACGCCGCTGCCGTGGTGAAATCGGTGCTAGCGGCTACAGGCCTGCCGCTGATCATCTGGGGTGGCGGTCACGACGAGAAGGACAACCTCGTGCTCCCAAAGTGCGGCCAAGTCGCCGCGGGGGAGCGCTGCCTGATAGGCACCATCAAGGAGGACAACTACAAGACCCTGACAGCGTCCTGCCTTGCCGACAGGCACAACTTGATAGCAGAGAGCCCCATCGACATCAATATAGCCAAGCAGGTCAACATCCTGGCCTCGGACATGGGATTCCCGCCGGAGCGCATGGTGATATTCCCGGCTACAGGTGCTCTTGGCTACGGGATGGAGTACGTGTACTCGATCCAGGAGCGGGGTCGTCTGGCTGCGCTCGGCGGCGACAAGATGATGGCGATGCCGGTCATCTGCCAGGTGGGTCAGGAGGCGTGGCGGGCCAAAGAGGCGAAGGCGACGGCCGAGGAGTTCCCCCAGTGGGGCGATGAGCAGGAGCGAGGCATCCTGTGGGAGCTGACGACGGCGGTGAGCCTGCTCCAAGCCGGAGCCGACATCATGGTGATGCGACACCCGAAGGCGGTTGCTGCGCTCAAGGGCGTAATTGCGGAACTGATGAAGCCGTGATCCGTGTTGGCGGGTGGCCGGGGCGCGCTATCTATCAGCACCAAAGGCAAAGGAGAAGCCCATGATCGTCATCGGTGAGCGGATCAACGGCATGTTCAAGTCGATTGGTGATGCCATTGCCGCGAAGGACAAGAAGCCCATCCAGGACATGGCACTGAGGGAGATCGCGGCCGGCGCCGACGTGCTCGACATCAACGTCGGAACCAGAGTCCCCAAAGCGGAGCGGGCTGAGGTCATGAGGTGGATGGTGGAGGCGACGCGGGAGGTCACGGGCAGGCCGCTGAGCATCGACAGCCCGAACCTCGAAGTCGTGCGGGCTGGCCTCGAAGTCGCCTGCAAGAAAGGCCCTGCGATCATAAACTCGACCACCGCCGCCCAGGACCGCCTGGACGCCTTCATGCCCCTGGCCAAGGAGTTCGGAACCGGAATTATCGGGCTTGCTATCGACGAGAACGGCATCGCCAACACGGTGGACGCGAAGCTGGAGATCGGGATGCGCACTATCGCCGCCGCGATGGAGAACGATGTGCCGGTGGAAGAGGTGTACCTGGATCCCATCCTCCTTCCAGTGAAGAGCGATCAGACCTCGCCGCAGGTGACGCTGGAGACGATCGCCCAGTTCAAGATGCTTTCCGACCCACCACCGCACGTAGTCGTTGGACTGAGCAACGTTAGCCAGCAGGCAACGGAGCGGTCCCTGCTCAACCGCACGTTTCTGGTGATGGCCATCGCTGCTGGGATGGACGCCAGTATTCACGACCCATTGGACGACGTGCTGATGAACGAGATGATCACGGCCGAGTTGCTGATGAATAAGAGCATCTACAGCGACTCGTATCTCAGAGCCTACATGCAGCATGGTTAGTCACCCATACAGGAAGAAAGAAAAGGAGGGGCAAGACCAATGGTAACAAGGACAGAACTCAACCCGGTCAAGATGAAGGACTGGGAGATCGCTGAGGCTGCCGAGGCGTGGATGAAGCCTTTCCTCCAGCTCGGGCAGGAGCTTGGGCTGAAAGGCGAGGAACTGATCCCCATGGGGAAGTTCGTGGGGAAGGTGGACTACCAGCCAGCACTGGAACGGCTGAAGGACGCCCCGATGTCGAAGTACATCGATGTCACGGCGATAACGCCGACGCCCCTGGGCGAGGGGAAGACGACGACATCGATGGGTCTCATCGACGGGCTGGCGCAGATCGGGAAGAGGGTCGTCGGCGCCATTCGGCAGCCGAGCAGCGGCCCAACCTTCAACATCAAGGGCTCGGCGGCTGGCGGCGGCCTCGCCCAGTGCATTCCGCTGACGGACCTGTCCCTGGGTCTCACCGGCGACATCAATGCGATCACCAACGCCCACAACCTGGCGATGGTTGCGCTCACGTCGCGCATGCAGCACGAAGACAACTACAGTGATGAGCGGTTGGCCAAGATCGGCCTAAGGCGGCTGGACATCGATCCCGCTCGAATCCAGATGAGGTGGGTGATCGATTTCTGTGCCCAGGCTCTGCGGAACATCACCATCGGCAAGGGCGGGAAGATGGACGGCTTCGAGATGGAGTCGGGCTTCCAGATCACCGTCTCCAGCGAGGTGATGGCCATTCTGGCCGTGGCCAAGGACCTGGCGGACATGCGGAAGCGGATGGGACGCATCGTCGTGGCCTACGACAAGAACGGGAATGAGGTCACAACCGCAGACCTTGATGTCGACGGCGCCATGACGGCATGGATGGTGAACGCCATCAAGCCGAACCTGATGCAGACTGTTGAGGGGCAGCCCGTATTCGTGCACGCGGGGCCGTTCGCCAACATCGCCATCGGGCAGAGCTCTATCATCGCTGACCGTTTGGCCTCCAGGCTGGCGGACTACCTGGTGACGGAGAGCGGGTTCGCGGCCGACATCGGCTTCGAGAAGTTCTGGAACCTGAAGTGTCGCTTCTCCGGGCTGGTTCCGAATTGCGTGGTCATCGTGGCGACGATCCGCGCGCTCAAGATGCACGGCGGCGGCCCGGCGGTGAAGCCGGGCATCCCACTCGACGAGGCCTACATCAACGAGAACCTGCCCCTGGTGGAGGCGGGGTGCGGGAACCTCATCCAACACATCGAGACCGTGAAGAAGGCGGGCGTGCGCCCGGTGGTCTGCGTCAACAGCTTCCACACCGACACGAAGGCCGAGATCGAACTCGTGCGCCGTGTCGCCGAGGAGAACGGAGCGCTGGCCGCCCTTTCGGAGCACTGGCTGAAGGGCGGCGACGGGGCGATCGAGCTGGCCGAGGCCGTTGTCCAGGCCTGCGAGGAGAAGAACAACTTCCGGTTCCTGTACGACCTGGATACTCCCTTGCGCAAGCGCATCGAGTTGATCGCCAAGGAAGTGTACGGTGCCGATGGCGTGACCTACTCCGATCTGGCTCTGGAGAAGGCCAAGATGTACGAGGCCGATCCGGAGGCATCGAAGCTCGGCACCTGCATGGTGAAGACGCACCTCAGCCTGTCGCATGACCCCGACGTCAAGGGGCGTCCCCAGGGGTGGGAGCTCCCGATCCGGGACATCATGTCCTTCAAGGGAGCGGGCTTCATCGTTCCCGTTGCGGGCGCAATCAGCCTGCTCCCCGGCACCGGTTCGGACCCGGCGTATCGAGGGATCGACGTCGACGTCGAGACGGGAAAGGTGAGGGGCCTGTTCTAGGCCCCTTTATGCCGGCCGAGCGGGAGGAGCTGTCGGGAAAGGAAAGCGAGCATGACGGCAACGATCATTGATGGCAAGCAGGTCGCTGAGAGCATGAGGGCCGAGCTGAAGGAAGAGGTCGCGCGGCTGAAGACCAAGGGTATCGTTCCCGGGCTGGGCGTGGTTCTGGTGGGGGTGGATCCGGCGTCGATCTCCTATGTGACGGCGAAGGAGCGCACCTGCGCTGAGCTCGGCATCTACTCCGATGACAACCACCTGCTGGCGGAGACCACCCAAGAGGAACTGATGGCGGTCGTCCAGAGGCTTAATGCCGACCCGAAGATCAACGGCATTCTGGTTCAGTTGCCGCTGCCGAGCCATCTCAACGAGGCAGAGGTGCTGATGGCCATCGACCCGAACAAAGACGTCGATGGCTTCCACCCAACGAACGTCGGCAAGATGGTCGTCGGCGAGAAGGCGTTCCTCCCCTGCACGCCCCATGGGGTGATCCAGTTGCTGCTGCGCAGCGGGGTGAAGCTGGAGGGGGCGCACACGGTGATCGTCGGACGGAGCAACATAGTCGGCAAGCCGCTGATGAACATGCTAATCCAGAAGAACCCGACGGGGAACGCGACGGTGACGGTTTGCCACACTCGAACGAAGGACGTCGGTTATCACACGCGACAGGCGGACATCATCGTCGCTGCTGCTGGCCGACCGAACACGATCACCGCGGATATGGTCAAGGAAGGCGTCGCCGTCATCGATGTCGGCGTCAACCGGGTTGAGGACGCGACGAAGAAGAGCGGCTTCCGCCTCGTCGGGGACGTCGATTTCGAGGCGGTGAAGGAGAAAGCGAGCTTCATCACGCCGGTGCCGGGGGGCGTGGGCCCGATGACGATCACCATGCTGATGTACAACACGATCGAGTCGGCGAAGCGGGCGGCGGGCGGCTGCGGCCAGTAAGGAGAGTGGGGCCATGGCGAATACGCAGGAGCACCCCGTAGTCTGGTTCCAAGGGGCCAGCTGCACCGGCTGCTCCGTATCTGTCCTGAACAGCGTGAGCCCGAAGATCCAGAACGTGCTGGTGGACGAGGTGCTGCCCGGCCACCACGTCAGCCTTCGTTTCCATCAGACGATCATGGCTGGTTCGGGCGAGATGACGCTGAAGGTTCTTGACGATGCGGAGCGGCGGCTGGCGGGCACCTACCTATTGGTCGTGGAAGGCGCGGTGCCGACGGCTGAGGGTGGCGTGTACGGCACCCTGGGCGAGAGAGGCGAGAAGGAGCTGACCATCGCGGACCAGGTGGAGGAGCTGGGGAGGAAGGCGGCGGCGGTCATCGCTCTGGGGACCTGCGCCGCTTTTGGCGGCATCCCGGCGGCCGCGCCCAATCCCACCGGGTGCATGAGCGTGAAGGACTTCTTCGCCTCGAGGCAGGTGGCAGTGCCTGTCATCAACCTTCCCGGATGTCCGCCGCACCCGGACTGGTTCGTTGGGACGGTAGCCAGCCTGCTCCTGACCGGGCTTCCTAAGCCGGATGACCTGGACGCTCTCCTCCGCCCCAAGGCCCTCTACGGCCCAATGGTCCACGAACACTGCCCTCGCCGGGCCTATTTCGACGAGGGGAAGTTCGCCCGAAAGCTGAGCGACCCTGGCTGCCTGCTGGAGTTGGGCTGCAAAGGTCCCGTTACCCACGCCGATTGCTCACTCCGGCTGTGGAACGGCGGGACCAACTGGTGCATCGGCGCCGGGTCGCCCTGCCATGGGTGTGTGGAGCCTGGCTTCCCCGATGTCCTCGCGCCCCTGTATGAGAAGCTCGACGAGGCGACGCTGGCTACCATCGGCGCCTCCGGAAAGAGGGGGGGGTGAGACGTGGGCAAGATCATCATCGATCCGGTCACGCGCATCGAAGGGCACCTCAAGATCGAGGCGGTCGTCGAGGACGGCGAGGTCAAGGAAGCTAGGAGTTCAGGGACGCTGTTCCGCGGCCTGGAGCTGATACTGAGGGGGAGAGACCCGCGCGATGCCCAGCGGATCACCCAGCGCATCTGTGGCGTCTGCCCTGCGGTCCACGGCACGGCTGCGGCCCTGAATCTGGATAGCGCCTTTGGCATCGCAGACAAGATACCGGACAACGGTCGCATCATCCGCAACCTGATCCTGGGGAGCAACTTCCTCCAGTCGCACATCCTCCATTTCTATCACTTGGCGGCCCTGGACTACGTCGATGTGACGGCCGTGGCTGGATACGAGGGGTCTGACCCTGCCCTGAACTCCGTCAAGCGGTTCATCGAGCGCGGGGAGCTGGGCCCCTTCGTCCCCCGCTACGAGGGGGACTACCGCCTATCGCCGGAGGTGAACCGGCAGGCGACGGCGCACTACGTGCAGGCGCTGGACATGCGGCGCAAGGCGCACGAGATGCTCGCCATCTGGGGGGGCAAGATGCCTCACGATGTGGGGATCGTCTCCGGAGGCGTCACGGAGGTTCCGACGATAGACAAGATCGCTGCCTATCTGTGGCGTCTGAACGAGATCCGCGACTTCATCGAAACAGTGTACATCCCCGATGTGCTGGCCGTCGCCGCAGCGTACAGGGATCACTTCGAGGTCGGCCGGGGATGCGGCAACTACCTGGCGTACGGCGTGTTCGATATGGACGGCCGCGAGGCCGACCTGACCAAGCGGACGCGCTTCTTGCCCGGCGGCACCGTCTCGGCCGCCGACCTGAAGCCGAACGATCTGGATGCGACCAAGATCCGGGAGGAGGTGCGGTATTCCTGGTACGCCGACTCCTCCGGCGGTCGGCATCCGTCTCAGGGGGAGACATCGCCTCAGCCGGGCAAGGCGGACGCCTACTCTTGGCTGAAGGCCCCTCGCTACGCGGGGCAACCCTACGAGGTGGGCCCCCTGGCGCGGATGGTGATCGCCTATGTTCAGGGCGACGCCAAGGTGAAGGCCCTGGTCGATGGGACACTCGCCCAGCTCGGGGCGCCCATCGAGGCCCTCTTCTCGGCGCTGGGCCGCCACGCGGCCCGCGCCCTGGAGGCGAAGCTGGTGGCCGATGCGCTGGCCGATTGGGTCCTCCAACTCAAGCCGGGCGAGCCGGTGTACGCCGACTACGAGCTCCCGGACGAGGGGGAGGGGATGGGGCTGGTGTGTGGACCTCGAGGAGCGCTTGGCCATTGGATATCGATCAAGGGCGGCCGCATAGCCAACTACCAGTGCGTTGTCCCCACCACCTGGAACGCTTCTCCCAGGGACGATCGGGGTCAGCCCGGGCCGATAGAGCAGGCCCTCCAAGGGGTCAAGATCCGGGATGAAGAGAACCCCTTCGAGTTGGTGCGCATCGTGCGTTCCTTCGACCCCTGTCTGGCCTGCGCCGTCCACCTGGTGACCCCCAAGGGAAGGAGCCTGGGGGAGTTTCGTGTCCTCTAGGAAGAGGACTGTGATCGTAGGCGTGGGGAACGTCCTGCTGAAGGATGAGGGCATAGGCGTGCACGTGGTGCGGGCCCTGCAAGAGATGAGCCTCGCTTCCCCGAACGGGGAGGTTGAGGTGATCGATGGAGGGACATCGCCGAGTGCCTTCGACAGCGCCGAAGGGGCGGACAAGTTGATCATCGTCGACGCCGCCCGCGGTGGTGGCGAGCCGGGCACGGTCTATCGGTTCGCGCCCGATGGGTTGTCGGAAGAACCGAAGCTTCTCACGTCCCTGCACGACCTGGGGTTACTGGACAGCCTGAGGATGATGGAGAGCGTGGGGAATCCGCCCCGGGATACGGTCATCATCGGAGTCGAGCCGGCCGAGGTGGACTGGGGCCTGGAGCTGACTCCGACCCTGAGGGACAAACTGCCGGACGTTGTGCGGCTAGTGGTGGAGGAGCAAGCCGGGCTCGGCAGTCACGGCCCGAAAGACAAGCCGCTAGCGAGAGGGAGATAACGATGCTGATCTCCGAACAGAAACCTATGGAGGAGATACTCGGCTACCTCGACGGCGAGGGCCGGGTCTTTCTCCTGGGCTGCAACGGCTGCGCTCAGGCCTCCCAGACCGGGGGCCCGGAGCAGGTCCGAGAGATGAGAAGTCGCCTGGAGGCGGCAGGGAAGGCAGTCACCGGCTCGACGGTGCTCGACTTCCTTTGTGAGAGAGCCCAGGTGAAGCTTGGCCTGATGCCCTTCGAAGGGCAGGTGACGGCTGCCGATTCTGTGCTGGTCCTGACCTGTGGCGTCGGGGTGCAGGCGACTGCGGTCTCTGTGGACAAGGTTGTCCATCCTGGCTGCAACACCATCTCCCTCGGGGGCTTTCCGGGAGAGTGGCGGGGAAGCGAGCGCTGTCTGGCCTGCGGCGGGTGCGTCCTGGAGTTGACGGGGGGTATCTGCCCTTTGACCGCCTGCACCAAGGGTCTACTCAACGGTCCCTGCGGCGGCGCCAGGAACGGGAAATGTGAGTTCGAGCCCGACGTGCGCGACTGCGGCTGGCACTTGATCTACGAGCGCTTGAAGAAGCTCGACCGCCTGGACCTGTTGCGCAATACTCCGCCGGTCTTCAAGCAGTACTCCCGAATGCAGCCGCCCAGGGAGGTGCGAAACTCATCTCGTTGGTCCCTGGACGTGCGGGCGTAAGGAGGCCGAACTGCTATGAAGCTCACCGAACTGTTTCAACAGGGCAAATTCGTCATCACGTCTGAGAACGGCCCTCCAAAGGGGACGGACGTCACGGAGATGCTGGAGAACGCCGAGTTGATGCGGGGGCGCGTGGACGCCATGAACATCACCGACGCGCAGGCCTCGGTCATGCGGCTTGGCTCACTCGCTGGCTGCGCGCTTCTCAAGCAGCGAGGGGTCGAACCTATCTACCAGGTCACCTGTCGCGACCGCAATCGCATTGCTCTCCAGTCAGACCTCCTGAGCGCCGCCGTCCTCGGCGTCGAGAACGTCCTTTGCCTTACCGGCGACTACGTGGGCATGGGCGATCACCCCGACGCCAAGCCGGTGTTTGACCTCGACTCCGTCTCCCTGCTGGAGACGGTAAAGTACCTGCAGAACGGCCACGACCTGGCAAACGAGGAGTTGAAGGGCAAGCCCTCCTTCTGCGTGGGGGCTGTGGTGGCGCCGGCGGCCGATCCGGTGGAGCCCCAGATCATCAAGATGGAGCGGAAGGTGAAGGCCGGGGCCCAGTTCTTCCAGACGCAGGCCGTCTATGACCCGAAGGCTTTCGAGTCCTTCATGAGCCAGGTGAAGCACCTGAACGTTCCGGTCATGGTGGGGATAGTCCTCTTGAGGTCAGCGGGAATGGCCCGCTACATGAACAAGAATGTGGCGGGGATCCACGTTCCGGATGCCCTCATCGAGGAGATGGATAAGGCGGAGGACCGCACGAAGAAGGGTGTCGAGATCGCGGGGCGGCTCATACGGGAGATGAAGGGAATGTGCCAGGGGGTCCACATCATGGCCATCGGCACGGAGAAGCTGGTCCCCGCTATCGTGGACGCTGCTGGGCTGTGACCACGGCGGTGCGACCGTCCCGCCTGAGACCGCTTGAACATCGGGGAGCGCCGATGAACGCAGAACTGGCCGAAGTATTCGCCCGGCATGGGCGTGAACGCAGCGATCTGATTCCGATCCTTCAGGAGGCCCAGGACGAACTGGGCTACCTTTCGCAAGACACGATGCTCGCCATCGCGCGCTGGCTGCGGATGCCCGCGAGCTCGGTCCTGGGCGTCGCCACCTTTTACGCCCAGTTCTACCTGAAGCCGCGGGGCCGTCACCGCCTGGTGGTCTGTCGCGGAACGGCCTGCCACGTTCGCGGCAGCCGCGAGATCCGGGAGAGCGTGGCGGGGAAGCTGGGCGTTGGGGAAGGCGAGACGACCGAGGACCTTCTCTTCAGCTTTGAGACCGTCGCGTGCCTGGGAAACTGCGCTCTCGCCCCTGTGCTGGTCATCGACGACGACTATTGGGGCCGCATGACGCGGGAGCGGGTGGGCCCCATTCTGGACGGGTGCATCGAACGAGAGGCCCAGGCGGGTGGAACCGATCAGATCGGCTGAGGAACTGTTCGCTCTCAAAGAGCGGCTGCGCAGCGCGCCGCAGCGGCGGCTTCCGACCATATCGCTGTGTGACACGGGCTGCCGTGCCCTGGGGAGCGCGGCCGTCCGCGAGGCCTTCATCGCTGAGATACGCAACCGGAAGCTCTCTGACAGAGTCCGCCTCCAGACCACCGGCTGCCACGGGTTCTGCGAGCGCGGCACCGTGTTGGTGATCCGCCCGCAGGGGATCTTCTACGAGCGCGTGAAGCCCGAAGACGTCCCCGAGATCCTGGAGAAGACGATCCTCAACGGCGAGGTCATCGAGCGACTGTGCCACCGCGACCCAGTCTCGCGCCAGCGGTGCGTGAAAGAGGAGGACGTCCCCTTCTACAAGCGGCAGATGAAGGTCGTTCTCCGCCACAACGGGATGGTCGATCCCCAGGAGATCGACGACTACCTGGCGCTGGACGGCTACGAGGCCTTGGCCAAGGCGCTCCAGTCGCTGACCCCCGACGATGTGATCGACGAAGTGACGAACAGCGGCCTCCGCGGGCGGGGTGGCGCAGGGTTCCCGACGGGGCTGAAGTGGCGCCTCTGCCGTGATGTCGTAGGCTCGCCGAAGTACGTCATATGCAATGCAGACGAGGGCGACCCGGGGGCGTTCATGGACCGCGGCGTCTGCGAGGGCGATCCCCATGCGATTCTCGAAGGCATGCTCATCGGGGCATATGCCATCGGCGCGACCGAGGGCTACATCTACGTCCGGGCCGAATACCCCATCGCCGTCAAGTACCTTGGCCGGGCCATCCAGCAGGCGGAGGCATACGGCCTGCTCGGCGACCGCATCCTCGGCAGCGACTTCTCATTCCATGTCCGCATCAAGCAGGGAGCGGGCGCCTTCGTGTGCGGTGAGGAGACGGCGCTGATCGGCTCCATCGAAGGATACCGGGGCATGCCCCGGCCGCGTCCGCCCTTTCCGGCCCAGTCCGGCCTTTTCGGCAAGCCCACGAACATCAACAACGTGGAGACGTGGGCCAATGTCCCGGTGATCATCAACCGTGGGGCAGACTGGTTCGCCTCCATCGGCACCGAGAAGAGCAAGGGTACCAAGATCTTCGCCCTCGCCGGGAAAGTGCAGAACACCGGCCTCGTCGAAGTCCCCATGGGCGCGACTCTGCGCGAAGTTGTGTTCGAAATCGGGGGCGGTGTGGCGCGCCGGCGGACGTTCAAGGCTGCCCAGATGGGCGGGCCCTCCGGCGGCTGCGTGCCGGAGCAGTACCTCGACATGCCCATCGATTTCGACAGCGTCTCGGCGGTTGGCGCCATCATGGGCTCGGGCGGCATGGTCGTTATGGACAACACGACCTGCATGGTCGAGATCGCGCGCTATTTCACGGACTTTGTGCAGAGCGAATCGTGCGGAAAGTGCGTGCCCTGCCGCATCGGGACTCGCCGCATTCTCGAGATGCTGACGCGCATCACCGAGGGTGGCGGAGAGGAGAGCGACCTGGCACTGCTGCGGGAGATGGGGGAGGCAATCCGGATCGCATCGTTGTGCGGCTTGGGCAAGACGGCCCCGAACCCCACGCTGAGCACGCTCAGGCACTTCTGGGGCGAATACGAAGCGCATGTCATGGACGGGAAGTGCCAGGCAGGAATGTGCAAGGCGCTCACAACGTTCGTCATCGACGAAGAGAGGTGCACGGGCTGTGGGCTGTGTCTCAAAGCCTGCCCGACGGAAGGCGTCACGGGTGAGAAGAAAACCCCGCACGTGATCGACCAGGAGAAGTGCATCAGATGCGGATCGTGCCGCGATATCTGCCATCAAGACGCCGTCCTGGTGACATAAGTGATCTGGTCTCGAGGGAGCGAAAGGGAATGGTAGTGGCGGAAAAGGCGTGCTTCGTCCTGGACGGACGCCGGATCGAAACGACTGCCGGCAAGTCGGTCCTGCAGGCAGCTCTTGACGCCGGCGTGTACATCCCGCATCTGTGCCACAGCCCGATCCTCGAACCCTACGGAGGGTGCCGTCTATGCCTCGTGGAGATCGAGGGTGTGCGCGATCCGACCACTTCCTGCACCACGCCGGTCCGTGACGGCATGGTCGTCCGCAGCGACACGGATGGAATCCGCGCTCTCCTGCGCATGACGGTCGGCCTGCTCGTCTCCGAGCACGCCGGTGATTGCCTGGCGTGCCGCGCCAACCAGAAGTGCGAGCTGCAGAAGATCGCCTCGCATGTCGGCATCGCTGCGGTGGGCGCCAAGCGACCGGAGAAGGAATGCCTGCTCGACGACAGCAATCCGTTCTTCGTACGCGACCTCGGGAAATGCGTACTCTGCGGCATGTGTGTGCGCGTCTGCCATGAAGTGCGCGGCGTGGGGGCGATCGAAATCCTGAACCGCGGATTCGCCAGCATCGTCGCTCCCTTTGGCAGCCAGTCGATTGCTGAATCGACGTGCGAATCTTGCGGCGCATGTGTCGATATCTGCCCGGTCGGTGCGCTTTGGGCTCGGAACGAAACCCTGCCTGCTACTGAAGAGGTGAAGACCGTGTGCCCGTACTGCGGCTGCGGATGCGTGCTGGCGCTGGGAACGCGCGCGGGGAGGATCGTCAGCGTTCGGGGGGACCACTCCACCATCAACCGGGGTCAGCTGTGCGTCAAGGGGCGGTTCGGCCTGGAGTTCGTGCACAGCCCGGACCGGCTCACCACTCCCCTCGTCCGTGAGAACGGCGAGCTTCGCGAGGCCACTTGGGACGAGGCGTACGACCTCATCGCCGAGCGCCTGGGGTCGATCAAAGACGCCTTCGGCCCCGACTCAATCGTCTTCTGGAGCTCGGCGAAGGCCACGAACGAGGCGAACTACCTTCTCCAGAAGATGGCGCGGGCAGCGATCGGCACGAACAACATCGATTGCTGCGCACGTAACTGACATGCCCCAACGGTCGCCGGTCTGGCGACGACGGTCGGCAAGGGAGCGATGACTAACAGCATCGCTGAGCTAGCTGGGGCGAAGCTCATACTCGCCGTTGGCACGAACACCACGGAGACGCACCCGGTCCTGGCGACTCGCGTGAAGGAGGCGGTGCGCAAGGGCGCCAAGCTCATCGTCGCCGACCCGCGGCGCATCGACTTGGCCGACCACGCGACGCGCTGGCTGCGCCTGCGCATCGGCACAGACACGGCGCTCTTCAACGCCATGGCCCGCGTGATCATCGAAGAGGGGCTCGAGAGCCGCGACTTCATCGATCGGCACACGGAAGGGTTCGAGGAGTTCCGAAAATCCGTCCAGGAGTTCACGCCCGAGTACGCGGAGAAGATCACCGGTGTACCCGCCGCGGAGATCGTGGCGGCGGCCCGGGAGTACGCGACCACAAAGCCGGCGGCCATCATCTACACCATGGGTATCACCCAGCACACGTGCGGTGTCCAGAACGTGCAGTCGCTCTCCAACCTGTGCCTGCTCTGCGGCAACTTCGGCTTGCCCAGCTCCGGCGTGAACCCACTGCGGGGCCAGAACAACGTCCAGGGCGCCTGCGACATGGGGTGCGGGCCCGTGGACCTGCCAGGCTATCAGAAGATCGCCAACGACGACGTTCGGCGGAAGTGGGAACAGGCGTGGGGCGCGAACCTGCCCGACCGCCCCGGCCTCACGAAGATCGCCGCCATCGATGCGATGCTGGAGGGACGGGTCAAGGCTGCGTTCGTGATGGGCGAGAACTCTCTCATCTCAGAGGCGGACGCCTCGAAAGCCAGGCGCGCCCTGGAGGCACTCGATTTCTTCGTCGTCCAGGACATCTTCTTGACCGACACCGCCGCGCTCGCCGACGTGGTGCTGCCGGCGACTTCGTTCGCCGAGACCGACGGCACGTTCACGAACACGGAGCGGCGGGTGCAGCGGGTGCGGAAGGCGGTCGAGCCGCCGGGCGAGGCCCGCGACGACTGGCGCATCGTGGCGGAGCTGTCGACGCGCATGGGCTACCCCATGAACTACGACCACGCGTCACAGGTGTGGGACGAGGTGGCCGGTCAGACACCTCCCTTGGCCGGCATCTCATACCAGCGTCTGGAAGGCGATGGCATCCAGTGGCCCTGCCCGACGCCCGATCATCCGGGCACGCCGTATCTGCATGGCGAGCTGTGGGAGGGGAAGCAGACCGCGTACTTCCGGCCGGTGGGGTATGCGCCTCCGGACGAGCAGCCCGATGAGGAGTTCCCGTTCGTCCTGACGAC
>Ga0315286_10002794_pt1 | contig 16367 bp, 13 predicted proteins | sample YL17G10_0_MG_FD_205038 | JGI IMG/M metagenome (GOLD analysis project Ga0315286, IMG submission 205038) | Sediment microbial communities from Yellowstone Lake, YNP, Wyoming, USA - YL17G10_0 | ecosystem: Environmental > Aquatic > Freshwater > Lake > Sediment | place: USA: Wyoming | collected...
AAATCTCCAGGGTCCCCCGGTCAAATTCAATCCCGTCTGCTCCGGCTGGCGGGTATTTTTCTTTTTCTCTATGCCATTATCCTGACCCTTGCACCAGCGGCACGAAACCGCACCTGGGCAGCCGAATATCCATGGATTCACTGGATGGGATTTGTCACCTGGGTTGTCATTTTTACCCTGATCGACATTTTTTCCCGGAAATGGCTGCCTGGGGCAGATCCGTTCATAATTCCCATCGCCGCCACACTTACTGGTTGGGGTCTGCTCACAATCTACCGTCTGGTTCCCGGTTTTGGCTTGCGGCAGACAGCCTGGTTGGTCGTATGCGGGATCATGTTCCTCCTTGGCATGCGTCTTTCCCCACACCTGCGTTTCCTCCGTCGTTATAAATACCTCCTTCTAACTGGTGGTCTGCTGCTCACCGCCCTGACACTCATCCTTGGAAAAAATCCCACCGGCTACGGCCTGCGCCTCTGGTTGGGCTGCTGCGGAATATACCTGCAGCCTTCTGAGCCGTTGAAATTGTTGCTGATCATCTTCCTGGCTGCTTACCTGGCTGATCATCTTCCTCTGAACCTTCGCCCGCTTGCCCTGCTTGCGCCTACTGCCGTATTGGTAGGGCTGGCAATGCTGCTGCTATTCATTCAGCGAGACCTGGGAACAGCCTCTATCTTTATCTTCCTCTATGCGATCATCTTCTTCATCGCCACGGGAAAAAAGCGCATCCTTCTTTTTAGTCTTTTTGGACTGGCAATTGCAGGCGTGGCGGGATATTTCCTTTTCGACTTGATCCGCTTGCGGGTGGATGCCTGGTTCAATCCCTGGCTTGACCCATCCGGTCGTTCTTTCCAGATAGTCCAATCCTTGATGGCTGTTGCCAATGGGGGCGTTATCGGACGGGGACCCGGATTGGGAAGCCCCGGTCTTGTACCGGTGGCAATTTCCGATTTTGTTTTCACCGCCATTGCCGAGGAAACCGGGCTGGTTGGGACGTTGGCTCTTTTAGGTTTGATTGGATTCTATTCATCCCGGGGTATTCGGATCGCCCTGCGCGCCCAGGATACATACCGTCGATTTCTGGCTGCAGGCTTGATCGCCTACCTGGGTGCGCAATCCATACTAATCATCGGAGGCAACATTCGCCTTCTGCCTCTCACGGGGGTGACGCTGCCTTTCATCTCCTACGGTGGCTCTTCTCTGCTGACATCATTCATAGCCTTGCTCTTACTCCTGCTAATTTCCAGCCAGCCGGAAGAGGAACCTGCCCCACTTTCGAATCCCCAACCCTACTTAATCCTGGCAGGATTGATAGGTGTTGGATTATGTGGACTGGCAATAGTGAACGCATGGTGGGCCACCTGGCGCAGCTCAATAATTCTGGAACGCACCGACAACGCACGCCTCTCCATCTCCGATCGTTATATCAAGCGCGGCAGCATTCTCGACCGTCACGAAAATCCCATCAATCTCACGCAGGGTGAGCCAGGGACATTCGTGCGCACCTACCTATATCCATATTTGGGATCAGTTGCTGGCTATACGAATATCAACTACGGGCAATCCGGCCTGGAAGCCAGCCTTGACTCTTATCTACGCGGCCTGCAGGGAAATCCAGCCAGCAGTATATGGTGGGACCACCTCCTTTATGGTCAGCCGCCGCCGGGTTTGGATGTGCGTTTGAGCCTGGATCTGGGTCTGCAAAGACAGGCAGACAACCTGCTCGGAGGCCTCCAGGGCGCGATCGTGCTGATCAATGCTGCCAGCGGCGAGATCCTTGTATTGGCTTCTCACCCATCCTTTGACCCGAACAATTTGGATATCCAGGCTTCTGCCCTGTTCCAGGATCCGCATTCCCCCTTCCTGGATCGCGCTGCCCAGGGTCAATATCCGCCTGGAGATGCCTTACTGCCATTTGTCCAGGCATCAGGAAACAACCATTGGCAAACAAAGAGTCTCTTCGAAAAATGGTCAACCGCCCTTGGTTTCAATAATTCTCCCGAATTAAGGCTGCCGGTAGCAATTGCCTCGAAACCAGGAGACGATCTGCTGATCAGCCCCCTGCAACTGGCGCTAGCAGCCTCCGCCTTGAGCAATCATGGCATACGCCCTGCGCCGATACTGGTAGTCGCAATTAATTCCCCCATCGAAGGCTGGATCATTCTTCCCCCCCTCAGCGAACCTGTGCCTGTCTTTGCATCCGACATGGTAACGGAAATCACCGAAAGGTTGATCATAAAAGGGCTTCCCATCTGGCAATGGAATGCAAGGGTATCCAAAGAAGACCAGGTCTATTCCTGGTCTCTTGGAGGGACGCTGGCCAGCGAGCAGTCAACTCCGTTGGCGGTAGCAGTATTATTGGAAAAAGATGATCCAGACCTTGCAGGCGCGATCGGAAGAGCCTTGCTGGAAACCGCTCTAAATCCTTAAACTCATTTCACCCTGACAAATCGCCGCTTGCCGACCTGGAGCACTCCCGGATGAGGAAATGGGGCGTTGAAATCCTCCAATATTTCCCCATCCAACCTGACACCTTTCTGATCGATCATGCGGCGGCCTTCAGAATTGCTCGCCACCAGTCCCGCTGCCGTCAGCACTTCCAGAACAGTCTGCCCTTGCTTGAGTAGAAAATCTGGCATAGCATCGGGAATTTCCTTTTGCTGAAAAACCTTCTGGAAGTTTTCTTCTGCTGATACAGCCTTCGTCTCGCCATGAAAAATGGATACGATCTCTCTTGCCAGAGCCATCTTTGCATCCCGTGGGTGCAGGATGCCGGATTTCAGATTGGCTTCCATCTCAGTTATCTTGCCAGGAGTCCAGCGCGTTACCAGGCGCATGAACAAACCCATCGCCTTATCCGGCACTGACATCAATTTCCCATACATATCTTCCGGCGTTGAAAGCAGGGGGATGTGATTGCCCAGCGACTTGCTCATCTTCACTTCACCATCGGTACCGGGCAGGATACCCAGAATGATGGCAATATTCGGCTTATCGCCCAGCGAGGTCATGATCTTGCGGGCCGCGGTGACTATGTTGAACAATTGGTCGGTGCCACCCACCTGGACATCCGTCTGCAGGCTGTGCGCGTCATAGCCTTGCATGATGGCATAGAAAGTTTCATGGAGGTAGATCGGGTCACCATTATCCCAACGTTTTCGGAAATTATCGCGGGTGATGAACTGCTGGACGGTGAAATTGGAGGCCAGTTCGATCAGCTCTGCAAAGGTCAATTCTGACAACCATTCGGAATTGAACCGTATCTTGGTTTTCTTGCGGTCGAGGATTATATAGGCCTGTTCTGCATAAGTGCGGGCGTTGGCCTCCACCTGCTTTTCGGAAAGGCGCGGGCGCAGCTTGTCCTTATCCGATGGATCGCCGATCAACGAAGTGAATGACCCAACTACAAATGTGACCTCGTGCCCCAGTTCCTGGAATTGGCGCAATTTCCTCATCGGCACGGTGTGACCAAGGTGCAGGTCCGAGGTGGCGGGGTCAAATCCACAATACACACGCAGCGGGCGCTTTTCCTTTTCCGCCTCGATGAGACGCTGGCGGAGTTCACCGGCCATATTCTTCTTTAATTCATCATCACCATATTCGGTGCCCTGCATCAACAGGTCGACTTGTTCATCAATGTTCATGGGCATGAGGCTCCATTTTCCGATTTGTAATCGAGGATATCAATTCTGTGTTTTCTGAACAAATACCGGAGATTGATAGATATCCGGGAAAATCAAACGCGCCTGCCGCGGCAGGCGCGTCCTCCCCACCTGCAACGGCGTTTAAGGGTGGGAATAATAGTAGTAGAGCGCAATTCGAATTCGCATGACTTCGATATTATACAACATTTCATAATATCATTTTTTCGGTCATTATAGCCTTTGGGATTATTTCCCTCCGCGAGCAACGCGGCGGGTGTTATCTTCCATATCCATGAACATCAACAAGGCTTGCGCCATTCCTTGCAGAACGGCGAAATAGACCAATCCGCGCAGCGGCTGCTCGAACAACCATAGAATGTTCTGGGCGATATCCGTAAAACCCATCCCCATCCAGAAGCCGCGGCTTACCTGCAGGAGGGTTGTTCCTACCTGAAGAAACCATTGGAGGAAATAAAATACTGCGACGATCCAGGAGAAAATCCTGGCGGTTGAGACAAGCCGCAGCACAATATTCTTATTGAAGTAAGTGCCGAGATATTCCGACATTCCTTTTTCCATGACAGACCTTCCTTTCCTTTCACAAAGTGCCGAATTGAAAATTCTCCAGATTGGAGCGAGCCAGCAATGGTTCACATTGTTATAAACAATAAAGAGTCGAACGAAATAAGAATGGCAACACTGACAGATTTATAAAGGTTTGGTTATTATTCCCACCTGCCACATTGGTGGGATTTTTCCTAAACCCTGAAGAGTTTCATCCAGTTGCTTTGTTATAATTATACAATTCACTTGTTGTCATTAGTAGGTTGGTAGTTGATAGAATCGAAAAAGGATGATTAATGAATACTCATGACTCCCCAAAATTCTCGAATTTCATCCTGGAAGCCGTCGCGGAGGATTTAAAGAACGGGCGCTTTGACTATGTCCGCACGCGCCTGCCCCCCGAGCCGAATGGCTACCTTCACATCGGGCATGTCAAGGCTTTCCTGATCGACTATAACACCGCCCGGGAATTCAACGGTGAGTTGGTCCTGCGTTTCGACGATACCAATCCGACCAAGGAAGAGACCGAGTTCGTGGAAGCCATAGAAGAAGATGCACGCTGGCTGGGCATCCAATGGGTGAAAGTGACCTTCGCCTCGGATTACTTCGCCCGGCTATACGATTGGGCCGTCCGGCTGGTGAAAAAAGGTCTGGCTTATGTGGACGACCAGACACCAGAAGAAATGAGCACCAGCCGCGGCACGCTGCCGCGCGGCACAAAGTGGAGTGAGACCGAGTCGGCATTAAAACCCGGTATCGAGTCACCCTTTCGCTCTCGATCGGTGGCGGAGAATCTCGATCTCCTCGAACGGATGAAGAACGGTGAATTTCCCGACGGCAGCCGTGTCTTACGCGCGAAGATCGATATGTCGCATCCGAACCTCGTCATGCGGGACCCGGTCATGTACCGCATCATGCACGCTTCCCACCACCGAACTGGCGACAAGTGGTGCATCTACCCGATGTACGATTGGTCACACGGTCAGAATGACTCCATGGAAGGTATTACGCATTCCCTTTGCTCACAGGAATACATGATCCACCGTCCGCTATATGAATGGTTCCTCGAGCAACTGGGTGAGTTTAAGACACGCCAGATCGAATTCTCTCGCCTGAATCTGACCTATGCCATGATGAGCAAACGAAAACTTCGTAAACTTGTCGAGACTGGCATCGTAAGTGGTTGGGACGATCCCCGTCTCACCACCTTGCGAGGCTTGCGCCGTCGGGGAGTGACCCCGGAAGCCATTCAAACTTTCATCGCGGCGACTGGAGAAACAAATAACGATAGCTGGGTGGATATGGCTCAACTGGATGCCTGCATCCGCGACGACCTGAACCGGCATTCGGTCCGCCGCATGGCCGTTCTCCACCCTATCAAATTGATCATCGACAATTATCCCGACGATCAGACCGAAGAAATGACCGCCATCAACAATCCGGAAGATGAGGCTGCCGGCACTCGCAAAGTCCCGTTCTCGAAGATCTTATACATTGAACAGGATGATTTCCGCGAAGAACCGCCTCCAAAATTTCATCGTCTCTACCCGGGAAACGAGGTGCGGTTGCGGTATGCCTATCTGGTGAAATGTACCGGCGTTGCACGCGACCCGGTCGATGGCTCGGTGACCGAGGTGCATTGCACCTATGATCCCGCCACTCGTGGCGGCGACACCCCCGATGGGCGCAAGGTAAAATCCACTATCCACTGGGTATCTGCAAATCATGCAGTGAGTGGTAATCTTCGTCTATACGAGCAATTGTTCACGGTCGAGAATCCGGATATCAGCGCTGATGTCAATTCGATCATCAATCCGCACTCACTGGATGAATTGAAAGGCTGCTTCCTTGAGCCATCCCTGGCACTGGTGCAGTCTGGAGATAGATTTCAATTCGAGCGGAATGGCTATTTCTGTGCTGATCCGGATTCAATCCCTGGAAAACCTGTGTTCAATCGCACTGTGACACTCAAGGATACCTGGGCAAAAATCGAAAAATCCACAGGATGAATGCATGACAATCTCAGGTTTCATTTTCGCCGGCCTGGCTGCCATTGCCGCCGGTCTGGTCAATGCACTGGCTGGCGGCGGGACATTGATCACCTTCCCCGTTCTGATGGCGATCGGCCTTCCGGCTGTCTCAGCCAATGTCACCAACACGGTTGCCCTCTGCCCTGGTTATATCGGTGGGACGTTGGCTCAGGGAAATGAACTGAAAGGTCAGAAGAATCGTTTATGGATGCTCATCCCGGCTGGAGCGCTTGGCGGTCTGCTAGGTGGCATCCTTCTCCTAAATACCGGTGAAAAGCTTTTCACCCAGTTGGTACCATTTCTTATCCTTCTGGCTTCAACCCTGTTGGCTTTCCAGAATCCCCTCCGCGCCTGGCTTTCCCGCCGCCAGGAACAGGGTTCAGCCAGGGTTCTGAAGGAAGGATGGATATTCCTCCCGGTGTTACTGGCATCCATATACGGCGGTTATTTCGGAGCAGGTTTGAGTGTCATCGTCCTGGCAGTGCTGGGATTGGTGATGAATGATTCGCTGACCCGTTTGAATGCTTTCAAGCAGGGAATCGCGTTTGCAGCCAATCTAGCCGCGGCATTGTTCTTCGTCTTTTCAGGGAAAGTTGCCTGGAGCGTGGCGGTGGTCATGGCTGTAGGCGCCTTGGTCGGCGGTGTGCTGGGGGGAAGACTAGCCGGCAAAGTTAAACCAGCCACCCTGCGGTGGATCGTGGTGCTGATCGGCTTCGTTGTTGGTACGATCTACCTGGTCCGGTTATTCCTGACCTGAGTCCAGGAGTGGATTCACTCCCCTTCCAGCATCACGATCGCTTTTTTTAACCTCTCTAGTACTTTTTCTTTCCCCACAATTTCCATGCTCTCGAACAATGGCGGGCTGACAGTCTGTCCGGTCACTGCCGCGCGTAAGATACCAAATACCTGCCCTGGGCTCATTCCCAGTTGCTCGATCAAAAGACGCAATGGTGGTTCTGCATCCGCAGGAGTTATCTCTGCCAGGGATGCCAGGATCTGATATGCTTTTTGGGCAATTTCTGCCGATTGTTCAGAAGTAAGATTCCTGGCAATAAGGTCTTCCCTTTTCGGTTCGACTGTCTCCTTGAAGAACCAGGCTGCAAATGGCAGGCAATCATCCAGGGTCACCAGGCGCTCCCTGATCAGCGGGACGATCTTCAAGAGCCTGGCATCATCCACATCCAATCGTTCTTTCAGGAAGAAAGGCTTGACCCGTGCGGCGAGGTCCTCGTTTGGAAGCAGGCGGATGTGGGTCGCGTTGAAATGGTCGAGTTTGGCAAAATTGATTGCCGCAGGAGAGGGGGTGAGATTGTGAATATCAAATCGGGCGATCATGTCATCCAGGGTGAGAATGTCATCCTCCGGCACTCCCCAGCCCATCAAGGCGATCCAATTCAACACGCCTTCAGGGATATATCCCAGTCCCTGCAAATCGCCGACAAAGATTGAGTGACCGTCCTTGATGGCATCCGCTGCTTCGCGTTTGCTCATCTTACCTTTACCGCTTGGCTTAAGAAACACCGATAGATGCACGAAGAGGGGTTCTTCCCATCCGAAGGCGCGGATGATGTGGACATGCAACGGCAGTGACGGCAACCATTCCGAACCTCGAATGACATGGCTGATCTCCATCAGGTGATCATCCGCCATGGCGGCAAAATGATAAGTGGGCAGGCCATCGGATTTGAGCAGAACGGAATCATCCAGGGCGGAATTCTCAGTGCTGGTGGAACCGCGCAAGAGATCCGTCGTGATGATGCTCCCCTCCTTGGGCATTCTGAAACGGATGACAAACTTCTCGCCCGTGGCTGCACGGCGGCGCCCCTCGCCTGGATCCAGGTTGCGGCAGGTTCCATCATAGCGAGTATTTTGTTTCTGCTTCATTTGCTCCTGGCGGATTTGGTTCAGCCGCGCCGGCTCACAGAAGCAGGGAAAAGCCCTCCCCAGATCCACCAGTTTCCACGCCAGGTCTTTATATATTTCACGGCGCTCGGTTTGGCGGTAGGGTCCAAATGGACCACCCATATCGGGACCTTCATCAAAATGGATCCCCAGCCAGTGCAAACCATCGATCAGTTCCTGTTCTGCCTGCGGTACAAACCTTTTTTGATCGGTATCTTCGATCCGCAGGATAAAAGACCCGCTGCTGCGCCGAGCCAACAGGAACGGAAAGAGTGCAGAACGGGCGCTTCCGAGGTGCATTCGACCGGTCGGTGAAGGAGCGAATCGTGTGCGAACTGGTTTCAGATCCAAGCGGTTCTCCGTTAGAAATCCAGTGGTTTGTGCCGGATGACTACACTCTCCACAAGGCCTATGCCAAGCATCAATGAGATCAGGCCGCTGCCGCCATAACTGATAAACGGTAGAGGGATCCCGGTAACCGGAATCAGGTTCAAATTGACAGCGATATTGACTGCAGCCTGGAAGAAAATGAGTATGGCCACACCATAAGCGATCATCGATCCAAATGGATCCCGGGCAAGCCTGGCGGCTCTCAGGCAACGGTAGACAATGAAACCGATCAGCAGGAGAACAAAGATCGTTCCGAACAAACCCAGTTCCTCTCCAATCACTGAAAAAATAAAATCATTATGCCTTACTTTCATGAAGCGCAACTGGGTTTGGGTCCCGTGACCGTACCCCTTGCCTGCGATTCCTCCGGAACCAAGGGCGATCAAGGCCTGGATCACGTTGTAGGTAGCGCCATTCCGTGCGCTCAGGTCGGGACGGAAGAAATTAACAATACGCTGCTGCTGATATGGTTGGATGAAGTTAAAAGCAACCACAGCCAGTATGAGACCAGCCAGCACTATGATCCCGAGTTGCTTCAATTGCAGCCCGCTGTCCCAGGTCATGGCTGCCCATAGCACCATGATTACAATTACATTACTTAGATTTGGTTGAATGAAGATCAGACCGGCGATGATCAATACAATGATGAGCCCTTTGAACAACCAGGTCCAATTCCGGGGGGCTTCACTATTTTTCCAAAAGTAATTTGCCAGCGCCAGGATTATCACGATCTTTGCCAATTCGGTGGGTTGAATGGATACAAGCCCGGTCTCGATCCAGCGTGTGGCTCCAAACCTGGCTCCCCCGATGACAAACAACAGCAGCAGGAACACTACGATGACAACATACATGGGGACGATCGCGCCAGACCAGAAGCGATAGTCGATGGCAGCCGCCAGGATGATGACCACGAATCCGATCCCGCCAAAAATGATCTGGCGTGGTACCAGGGTCGCCAGGTTCTCATTGCCCGCAATCGCGGAGAGAATCATGGTAACCCCAAATACCAGGGCTACGATGACTGCCCCCAGCAGCCAGAAATCAAAATGTCGCCAGAAACCGCTTCGAAACATGGTTGATTATCTACGGACTAGAATCGTCCCCTTCTACGGTTGACACTCCGCAATGGGATATCAGCCACAAGTCGTTGAGATCTCCCATCATGGGCAACATTGATCGTCACTGCGGAAGGGTCGATCTCAATATGCCGCGAAATGGTCGCGATCAGGTCATCTTTTAGGGAATCCAACTCTGCCGGGGTTAGATCGGTGCGATCATGGATTAAGACCAATTGCAGTCTTTCCTTGGCGCTGTTTGCACTCTTCCTGCGTCCGAATAACCAAGCCATGGTCACTTCCTCCCCAGGAGACGTTGAAATATATTCTGTCCTTCAAGTTCCATCAAGGGCACCTGTTCACCCATTAACCGGCGGGCAATATTCTGGAATGCCTGCCCGGCTTTGCTCTTTCCATCAAGCGCCAGGGGTTGGCCTCGATTGGAGGCGACGATGACGTTGTCATCCTCCGGTATCACGCCGATCAACTCGACTGCCAGAAGATCAAGCACATCCGCCACGGATAGCATGTCGCCGCGTTTTACCATCACCGGGTCCAGCCTGTTGATCACCAACGCGGCGGGTCCTTTCATTTCAGCATCCAAAATCCCGATCACCCGATCTGCATCCCGCACCGCTGAGACTTCGGGATTGGTCATAACCACCACTCGGTCTGCGGCCGCGATGGCATTCTTGAAGCCTCGTTCAATGCCGGCCGGGGAATCGATAAGGATCCAGTCCACCTCCTGCCGTAATTCATTACAAAGTTGAACCATGTCACTTGGTGAGACAGAAGTTTTATCTCGTGTCTGCGCGGCAGGGATGAGATACAACTCGGGCAATCGTTTATCCCGGATCATCGCCTGTCGCAGCCTGCAGCGTCCTTCGATCACATCCACAAGATCGTAGACGATGCGATTCTCCAATCCCAGGACCACGTCCAGGTTTCTCAGACCGATATCGCCATCGATACAGGTTACTTTCTGCCCGCGCGAGGCAAGTGCAACGGCAATGTTCGCCACCGAGGTGGTTTTCCCAACCCCTCCCTTTCCGGAGGCAATCGTCACTACTTTAGCTGTCATGTCACCTTCCTGTAGATACTTGCCAGGGTTCTGCAACCAGTATACCGTCTTTCAAACCGGCCACCTCCGGCTGACTCTTTCCTTGTTTTTTCGGCGAGACAGCGATCTCGCTTGCAATCCGTAACTGGGTGGGTGCCAGTTCCAATGCGCACACAACCGCGCTCACGTCACCCTGTGCTCCGGCATGGACCACACCGCGCAGCCGTCCCCAGACGATCACGCTCCCACCGGCCACAATTTCTGCCCCAGGGTTTACATCCCCCATTACGACCACATTCCCTTCAAAAAGTACCTTTCCACCGGATCGGAGCGGACCTTTAATCCATTTGGCTGCATCTTCGGGCAATTGTTCAGCTGCCTCTCTATCGTTGATAGGCGAAGGTTTCGAGATCCGGGTTGCCATCCCAAGATTCTGCGCGGTCGTCTCGGTAACCGGGGATTCGCTCAAAACCGCCCACAAGGTTATTCCTCGCTCAGATAGTTGATCGCGTAATATTGACAATTCGGCTACCCGCAACTCATTTTCTCCCACATCCAGCGCAACTCGCGCTCCTTGAAAGAACGAGACCCGCGCATCGACATTTTCCATGAAAGCAGGAGCCAATTCTGACCAATCCGTCCCTTCGAACGTGATCAGCAGACCGTCTCGTATTCCTTTGATCTGAAATTTTGGAGGTGTTTTGTCCATGATTCCCGAAATTATACTTCTATTTATGAATCACCAATAGCAAGTGAAGGATAGCAGGGATATCCCAGAGATTTACTTGATTGCTTTTCCTCTCCTGGTTCAGGAAAGTCCAAACCCGACCCACAGAATGGATATTCGTTAATGCAATTTTTACTGAAGATTCACCCGGATTCAATTTAAATATTGGCCTTCCCATCGGTGCAAGCCTCTGGTAAAATCAGCCCCCGGAGCGTTGTACCCTTCGCTCCACCATCCTATCGATCGAAAGGGCTTGAAAATGAAAGTATTACTCATCAAGGACGTTTATAAACTGGGACGCGCGGGCGATGTGAAGAAGGTTGCCGATGGATATGGGCGCAATTTTCTCCTCCCGCAGAAGATGGCAGTCCTGGCTACCCCCGGTGCAATAAAAACTGCTGAAAAGATCCGCACCAAGGCCGCTGAGAAGCGCGTCATCCTTAACGATGAAATGAGCCTGGTTGCCAAGGCATTGGAAAATGTCCAGTTGACATTTGGCGCCCGTGCTGGTGAGACGGGTAAGTTGTACGGATCCATCACTTCACAGGAAGTGGCGGATGCCATTCAAAAGAAGACTGGTTACAGCCTCAAGCGGCAGCAATTGGATATGCAGCCCTTGCGCGCTTTGGGTGAACACATCGTTCGCATCCGCTTGACGATGGACCTGATCCCGGAAATCAAAGTTACGGTTTTCCGTGAAGGGGAAGCGGAACCAAGCCTGCCCATCGAAGAACCAGCACCCGCTGCTGAAGAAATCCATCCGGTGGACGCTTCACCAGATACTGAAGCAATCGCGTAAATCACTTAACCAGGTCCCCTTGAAGCATCACCGGTATATCCAACCAGGGAAACCGGTGATGTTTTCTTAACCCTTATGCAAGAGACGATAGGAACCCAACTCAAACATGCGCGTGAAGCAAAGAACCTGACCATCAAAAAGGTGGAGCAAGCCACGCGCATCCGCGCCTATCAAATTGAAGCCATCGAAGCCGATGATTTTGAATCGCTGCCTTCCCTGGTCCAGGCTCAAGCTTTCTTGCGCCTCTATGCAGATTTTCTGGGGGTATCACTCGAAGAGATCATTGCATCTTCCCAGAACACAGCAAGTAGACCGCAAGATCAAATATCAATCACTGAGGTGGCTCAGGAAGAATCATCAGAGCAATTTTCCGGGATGGATTCGGAACCTCCCCCGCAGGAATCCCGGAAAGATAGATATCATCTGCAAAACCTGCTATCGCGTCTTGTTTCAATTATTTCAAACCGAAAGAATCGTTCTAAATTAGCTGAAACGACCGATTCGAGCCCAATTATCAAAGAATATGCAGAAAATAGTGAATTCGACAATTCTATAGAGGGCTCCCCTCTTTCTCTTTCAGAACCTCTTCAGTCGCAAAAAAAGTTCATAACCATTGGCAAGACACTTAAATTGCGCCGGGAAGGTATCAGTCTTAGCCTGGCCGAAGTGGAACGGCATATTCGTGTTGGCAGGCATTATCTCCAGGCTTTGGAAGACGGGGATTTCGACCAGTTACCCTCCTCCGTTCAAGCCAGAGGCATGCTGGTAAACTATGCCCGTTTTCTCGACCTGGATGTGGATGCGCTCCTGCTCATTTTTGCAGAAGGATTACAGACCCAGCGTCTCGAAAAGATTTCGATTCAGGCTTCAGCCATCAATAAACCTGCAAAAAAAAATCCTCTCCTCAATAATATTACTGGAAAATTGATCATCCCGGCAGCCATCAGGCGATTTTTTTCAGTGGACATTTTCGTGGGCGGAGGATTAATTCTTCTCTTGCTCGTATTTGCCATCTGGGGTACAGACCGTATCATCAACCTGCGGGCAGGCACCACCCCACAACCAACAGCTCTCTCAATCTTGAATATTCTCGAAAGTACACCACCGGCTGTCACTGCTTCCGCTACTCCAACCAACCAGTCGAATGGAGATGGTACGAACCAACCGGTGCCAAGCGAGTCGCTGGTCCTTACCATGCCGGTGGCTGGAAAAGGCTTGATCCAGGTTGTGGTAATCGCCCAAGAACAGGCGTGGGTGCGCGTGACCGTGGATTTTAAGGTCCAATTCGAGGGAAGGGTGACTCCCGGCACTGCCTATCCATATGACGGCGACATCCAGATCGAAGTGCTGACCGGAAATGGGCGAGTCATCAGTATTCTTTACAACCAGAATAATCTCGGACCCATGGGAAACCTGGGCGAGGTTGTAGATAGAATTTACACCGCAGATGCAATTCTCAATCCCACCTCAACCTTTACACCTACACCCACTACCACCCCTACCCCCACCGCAACTTTGCGTCCATCTGCCACTCTGCGCCCGAGCAAGACGCCGCGCATCACTTCCACGCCCGGTCCATGATAGCGACTGTTTGTTAAATTTCCTTTTAAACCAAACTTGGAAAGAGCCTTTGATTTGATATGAACCAGAAGACATTCCATATGACATCCCTGGGGTGTGCCAAGAATGATGTGGATTCCGATTCAATGACCCGGTTGCTCGAACGCGATGGTTATCGATCTGTCGCCAACCCTCGGCAAGCCAGCATCCTGATCGTCAACACATGCGGTTTTATTGGTCCGGCACGTGAAGAATCGTATTCGATGTTGCACTCCTTGGTCAAGGACAAACAGCCGCACCAACTCGTCATCGCTGCCGGTTGCCTAACCCAAAGGTACGGTGCTGAAGTAGCCCGCCAGGTGCCCGGAGTGGATGGGATTCTTGGGACCCGCCGTTGGATGGACATTGTCGATTTGGTTATGAAGTTGCGAGCCAGATCGAATCCTTTATCCAGTTCGGAGTTTCGCCCTGAACCTCTCTACCACCTGCCTGAGACTTCTGCTATCGTCCCGGATGATGCCGGCGTGTTAAGGGCGAGCGTTTCGGGTGCCAGTGCCTTTCTGAAAATCGCGGATGGCTGCCGGCGACCGTGTGCTTTCTGTGCTATCCCGCTGATTAAGGGTACTGCAGTCAGCCGCCCCATGGAGAGGCTACTCGATGAAGCGCGTATCCTGGTGGACCAGGGTGTGCTCGAAATAGTTTTGATCGCTCAGGATACCACGGACTACGGACATGACCTTGGTATGAAAGACGGGCTTGCCATTCTTCTGGAACAAATGACCGTGAGAGTCCCGCAAATCGAGTGGATACGACTCATGTACAGTTTCCCCGGTTATGTGACAGACAGGTTGATCGATGTAATGGTCAGCCGTCCACAAATTCTGCCTTATCTTGATATCCCCCTCCAACATGCGGCCCCAGCCATGCTCACTCGCATGCGCCGCCCCGCCAATGTCGACTGGGTTCGGACTACGGTCGCAAAATTGCGCCGCAGCCTTCCCCGCCTGGCCCTCCGTTCCACCTTCATCGTCGGTTATCCAGGTGAAACGGAGGAAGAATTCCAAACCTTGATGGATTTTCTCGAGGAGATGCGCTTCGACCGTGTCGGAGCGTTCAAATTCTCCTTTGAAACAGGGACTCCTTCCGAACCGCTTGGAGATCCGGTGCCTGCATCAGTAAAAGAAACCCGCTATCAAAGATTAATGGAACTCCAACAAGGCATTTCCCTTCAGATCAACCAGTCCTGGGTGGGGCAGAAACTTGATGTATTGATAGAAGGTCGGCAAAAAGGGATTTCCGTTGGCAGGTCTTACCGTGATGCTCCCGAGATTGACGGGATGGTGTTCGTGGAAGGGAAAGCGGCGATTGGGACCATTATCCCGGTGATTATTACAGGAGCAATGGCCTATGACCTGACAGGTATTCCAGCAACTTAGGACTCTCCTGTCTACGTTCGATATTTTCAATCTAGGGTGTTATCTCTACGTCTAAGACGCGCAGGTGGAATGAAAATCAACATGAATATGAGCAATCCAGCGGTTGCAGCAATGACAGAATAGGTTGCGTCTAATGTATTGACTGTAAACATCGAGGGGGTGGGCAGAACCGTCACACTGTAATTGGCGATCAGCGCTGAAAAAAGATTGTTGGCTATGTGCAGTCCGATCGCAAGCTCCAGCCTCCCATCCCGTAGTGTGACATAGGCCATCACCGCACCGATGAAAAAGTAATAAAATCCCATCAACACAAAATTGATCCGTGCTTCCGGGTTCAGCAAATGCGGAAGCATAAAAACAAGTCCGGATAGGACACTCAGGATCCAGATATTTCGCAAACGCAGACCAATACTCTGCATTAAATAACCGCGGAAGAACAGTTCTTCTGCCGATGCCTGGATGGGGATAAGGAATAGAGCCAGGACTGTAAATGGAAGGAATTGACGTAAATTCAATGTCCAGGTGTAGCGTCCGGGGTATAAGAACTCCTCCACCAGCGTCATGGTGCCAAGAAGTATCACCCAGACAATGAATCCCTGGAGGATTCGTTTCCAGGAAATTCTTCGCTCGGGAGTGATCAATGTTCGAAATGGACGCAAATGGATGAAACGAATGGACAGGTAGATGCCGATCTGGAACACTACCGATGCAGACAGTATTACCGCAAGACTTACAACAGGCACCACCCCGCTAAATTGACCTGACGCTGAAACAGTGGTTTGTGGATTTCCATCGGTGGAAACGAGAAAAATCAGGATGATACTGGGTAAGGCACCGATCACCTGCCAAAAGAAAAGGATTAGACCAATTGCCAGAATATGGCGCAACCATCCGGTTCTCCCCAGCCGCGCCAGGTCAAGATAAGTATCTGCTTTGCTCTTTTCCAGATTAGCAGGCAAGTCAATGTTTTTTCTTTTCATCCAAGGATATGGCTCACTGATTGGATCAAAAAAATCACGAGTCTGAAAAGTGATTATCACCCTCAATTGTGAGGTGAATGCTCCCGGGGAGGATCCTTCACACAACGGTAGCCTGGTGTACCTAATTAGGAGATGCTGTTGCTGTGGGTGTTTCAGTAGGCGTTTCCGTGGGTGTTTCCGTGGGGGTGCCAAGGGAAGTCGGGGTTTCTCCCCCGCCGCCTCC
>Ga0315286_10002795_pt1 | contig 16353 bp, 13 predicted proteins | sample YL17G10_0_MG_FD_205038 | JGI IMG/M metagenome (GOLD analysis project Ga0315286, IMG submission 205038) | Sediment microbial communities from Yellowstone Lake, YNP, Wyoming, USA - YL17G10_0 | ecosystem: Environmental > Aquatic > Freshwater > Lake > Sediment | place: USA: Wyoming | collected...
CAAATCACGGCATAACAGGCTCACATGTCACGCGTCGTTGTCGATATTGAAACGCTTGGCTATCCCATTGAATCCTTCGACCAGGCCCAGCAAGACTACCTGCTCAAATTCTCTGAGACCGAGAAAGAAAAGCTCGAAGCAATTCAGAAACTCAGTCTCTACCCAACGACTGCTCAGATCATCACCATCGGAATGCTCAATCCCGATACAAACCATGGTAAGATCCTTTTTCAATCCGATTCTGTCGTCGATGAGTTTTCGGACGACGGGATGATCCATTTTCTTTCTGGCACTGAAAAGGAGTTACTCGAGACGTTTTGGTTGGACCTGACGCACTATCAACAGTTTATTACCTTCAATGGCCGTGGCTTTGACTCTCCTTTTCTCATGCTGCGCTCATCGATCTTGCAAGTCCAACCGACCCGCCACTTGATGCCCTACCGTTATGAAGCAGCGATCCATTGTGATCTTCTCGATCAACTCACGTTCTATGGCGCCTTGAGGAAGTTCAATCTCGATTTCTATTGCAAGGCGTTCGGAATCGAGAGTCCCAAGTCTCATGGAATCACCGGACTTGACCTCGGTGAGTTCTTTCGCCAAAAACGATTCAAGGAAATTGCCGAGTACAATCTGGGGGATTTACGGGCAACGGCGGAACTGTATCGACGATGGGATAGATTTCTCAATGTCTGAGGAAAATCCAGGCGAGAGGTCTTACTCGTGCAGGCATTTCCGATAGCTGCGAAGACGGGAAGATTCTCAACAGACAATCAACTCACAAACGACATCTCTTGAAAGAAACAGAAAGCCCGCCACTGATCGCCATTGACGGGCCTTCTTCATCGCAAGTCTATTCCTGACGACAACGTCTATTTACTGGATTTCCTGATTGCGTATCCGAAGATCAGGGAGAACCGATTTCCTTCGGGATTGGTGGTATAGACAAAATTCAGCGGTATGTTGACCCCACCGTATCGAAAACTGTAGCCCACCGTCATCATCAAGGCAGATTTCAGACTCACCCTGTCGAATTCATCCTTCACGACCATTGCGTTGGGTCCGAGGCCAACTTCGATTCCCTCGGGCAGTCGTACACCCATCGCAAGCGTTCCGCTCGGGACCAATGTTCCATACTCGACACCTGCCACCAATGGGACAAACTGAATTACAAAAGATGGGCCGCCGCCGTCCGGAACCACCTGATACTCAAAATGCCAGCCAAACTGGCTGAGGGTCTGCCCCATGTTGTTCCTTTTCAGAATGTCAGAGAGCTTTCCGCTCCCATACACATAGGTCACGCCAAGGCGCGGGCCCCCCATATTCCGTTCGCCAAAAATGATATCTTCGAGAGGATCTTTTGGCTGCGCGCGGAGTGCTGTTGCCAGCAGTACTGTTCCGACTGCGAACGCACTTGCGATTGAAACGATTCTGTTGGTTTTCATGACAACCTCCTGTAGTTAGTGGTGAAGAGCTTGTTCATCATTCTTTTCACCTACTATTTACTGAATCTACCTCTGAGGGTTGTCACGGATTTGTCATAGGAGGGTAAAAAAATGGAAGGCCGGAAAGGATAGTAACCATAGCGGTGTTTGTCTGTCCAACGGCGAACGCAGACGTGGCTGGCTGCATCAGATTTCAGATTGCGATTTCCCCGCTTACCTGCAGAACGTACGTGTGGTCGTAAGAATCTTCGAGCATCTTCCGTGGTGTCAAAATAGATGTCCAAAGTTCAGATAGAAGCCGGTCGTCTCGTTTCCAAATCCCAAATCTGCCCTGACGACGAACGTCTCCATGAAGAATCTCAGTCCAAGAACCGGATTGACCGCCCACTGCGCCAGATCCATCTTGTTCGGACTGCTCCAGACTTTTCCGGCATCATACCCAAGGACGCCTCCGAATCTCCAGTAGAGTGGGAACCGGATCTCAGCGTTGAAGACGGCCGAAGTCTTGTCGAGGAACCGATCCTGCGGAAAACCCCGCAGCGTTTGTGTACCCCCAACGGGTAGTAAAATCTGGACCGGCAGATCATCACCCATCAGATTTTGGATTCCGGCTCGGAGCGCAACCACCGTCTTTGGATAGAAAATCACGGAGTAGTATTGAATCCATGCCGCCCATCGCGCAAGTTCCACACTGACAGCGCCGGACATCGGCGCATATTCCACTTCCCCTTGTAGAATCCATCCTGTCGATGGATTGATGAAACTGTTGCGGCTGTCAAATCGGTAGCCTGCAAAAACTGAATGAAACCGCGCCGTTTCGGAATTGAGCCCTGGCGGGAGGAAACGCAACCGGCTCGTGTCCGAGAAACCGAAGTTTCGCACAGACTTGTATCGAAAGCCAAGGTGTCCCACGGAGCGGGGAGAGAAGCCGCTGCTTGCAGTAATGCTTAGCTCAAGTGGTTCGCGCGTGTAGTATTCCCGATCATCGCATCGCGATGAATTCCCGACTCCGAAGAAGCTGTTCTTCAGATACTTGTCGTAGTCCACAACAAGATCGATCGCGAGCGGATATGTTCTGCCTTGACGCAGTTCAAGGTCAGGCAGCGAGAACACGAATCGGTACCAACGCTCTCCTTTTGTGCTGTTGAAGAAGATAAGATCGAACGATTCATTCTTCCCGAGGGGATTCAGATAGAAAGCTTTGGCACCGTAGCCAAGTCCGACGTCTGTGTCATACGAGACAATGGGGAACGGCTCAAATGTCGATTCCATTGTCGTCTGAAGAGACTCAGAAGATTTTGGGCCGTCGTTGATCTCAGTGGTGACGTCGAGATCGGCAAACACCCCGTAATGATCCGAAGCAAATAGCTCGCTGGCCGGCGTGTCAAGAAAAATCCCCGATCTTTTCACATCGCTGGATCGGAATCGCTCATTGAGGAAGATGTAGTCGATACGGCGCGACTGCTTGTCATACCATGCTCCGAGAAGATCCAGGGGATAGGCCTCCCTGGTCTGCAGATGTGCCGATTCGATGGAGAATCGAGTATTGCTGTTGTGCTCGGCATCCCACGTTGCATGGTCTTCAGATGGTGAGCCACCCATCACATCGGTGAGTCTTGTCTCTCTCACGAATGACCTGATGTCTGCCGACGTTGATGCCAGATCGAAATCTCCCATGATAATCGCATGTACGCCGGACAGGCCCGAGAGAAGATGCTGTTGAAGGACTCTCAATTCGTGCGCGGGTATCTCATTCTCTTCGCGGAATCGTCGGACGACCCTGGCGATGTCTCCATCATCTGAACCTTTGGTTTTCAGAATTTCAGTCAACACAGAATCGCTTTGCCCCGTAGCCGGTACGACGTTGACAAGATGAACATTGAGAACAAAGAAGTGGACGCCATCGACAGTGATCCTTCCGACAAGGGCGATGTTCTGGTCCCTGGTATGCAGCGACACGACATTGCCGAAGACTCCGCAGGTCTTGGAAAGGTCTAGGACATCGACCATTTGGAGGCGGAGTTCCTTTTTTGCCAGGACGGCCAGCCCTTCGTCAAGATTCCACGGGAGTCCAAGCGGACCCAGCTTCAGTCCGCTGTTGGTGCGCTGGTAGATATAGTCATAGCCGAGATCCTCAGCAAGGCGAGCCGAAGTCCTTGCGACGGGATTTACTTCCTGAAGCGCGATGACATCCGGCTGACGTCGCTTGAGTTCCTCAAGAAGGATGCGCATCCTCTTTTCCCTCGTTTCCACAGTTTCAAACTCGCCCATTTTGATGATGCCGCGGTAGTCGAGTCCCGACCAAGTATTGGCGCTCGCAAGTCGCAGCGTTTGGGCGCACATACTTGTTGTGTTGAGAGATACCAGTATGAGGGAGAGGAGTCGAAAAGGTTTCATGGCAATAGTATCGTGGTTAGAGAAGGATCAATGCTTCATGGCCCTCACCGCGATCCTTGCGCAGTCATCATGAATGAATCAATAGTATGCCTTTTTCAAAAGAGAAATCCGCGATCAATGGTGACCACGGGTTTCTCTTCCGCCGTCAACGCGATAGCGGTGTGCGCCTGCAGTTTGATTTCCCTCGGTGACAGGCGCTACTTCTTTGTCGGGAATGTTGAAGAACTTCAAGGAGACCATACCTCTGTCCTTCGCTGCTGCGTCCTCTGATTGTGCGTGTCAAGAGCGTCGACGCTCATCTGTATGCCATCACTACTACTTTGTTTTGCTGCGGGAATAGCGAGCAAGCGACTTGAGCATCGCCACAGTGGAATCCGAAAATATCTCGATTGTCAAATCGCGCTTGGACATGAGCATTCCCGCTCCCGTGCCGGCAAACAAACCAATCCCTCCTGCCAACGCAGGAGTCAACGACGAACCATCCGCCTTCTGATCCTCGATCACACGATTGATGATGGTGCCCCCCAGGAATCCTCCGACGAGTCCGATGAACATCCCCTCGAGAACTCGTAACTTGCCGTTGAGAACAAGCCTGTCAATGTCTACGAATCTGAACATATAGGGACCTGATTGGATCCGTTCTGTCGGAGCGTATGAAAAGTCTTTGTAGACATAGACCGTAGCTGAAGTATCAGACACCGAGAGGAGATCACCGAAAAATTTGTTCCCGTCATGCATCACGAGATCGACGCGAGCTCCCCCGAGATGGCTCATTTCATAGTCAGTCAGGTTGGAAGGGAGCGTTTCGCGGAATTCTTTCTTCACAACCGTTACCGGGGTAACGGCCTTTTTCGGGACATACAGTCTGAATCGAAGGAATCCCCTGTCATTGAGAGCGATGCTGTCGACCTGAGCACGATTCACGGTTGCCGCGAACAGCGTGAGGCAAACGATACTGATGATTCTCATGACCGTCCTCCCTCCTTGTCTTTGGTTTATTGTCTCCGATTCGCGTTGCCATTCAAAAGGGTATTTCTGTCATCGGGTCACTTCGAGAACAATCGGGTTTTGATTCCTCCCGAACCAGGAGGAGAGTTTCGGATTCTTGATCTGGTTCAAGTATTTCTGTGGTTAGAAACCCGCCAACCACGCCGGTTGCTCCGGCAATCGGAATTGGATTCTTCATGATATTCTCGTCGTTTGTTCACCTATAGTTTACAGGAATCACACCGACGAGTTGTCACGAAAATGTCAAAGCGGAGCAACATTATTGTCAGACGAGAGCCCGCGCATGGCGCACGTTATGGAATAAGGATTATCGACAGCGGAAGAGAAATGGAGGGGAGAGCGAGGCGGCAGAGGCTCAGTCGAGCGTGAGACCGCTGCATGGAGGATTCGCGACCTCGGCTCACAAGCTGCAAATCATGCGAGAATCAAATCATGTTGCCTTCAGCGCACGAACTTGTAGCCTGTCGTGTGCACCGTCAGAAGATGTTTTGGTTTGGATGGATTCGTTTCGATCTTTTTTCGGAGTGAAAGCACGTAGTTGTCGACGGTTCGGGTCGTCGGGGCAACCTCATACCCCCATACCTCGTCGAGGAGTTGGTCGCGTGAAACAACCTCGCCTTCATGTTCGGCAAAGTACTTCAGCAATTCATACTCCTTGGAGCTTAAATCGAGCGACTTCTTCCCTTTCCTGGTTTCCTGGCGCTTGAAGTTGATATGCACATCGTCAAAGGTGCATTCTTCCAATGTCACCGGGAGGTTCGATTGCCGTCGAAGCAATGCTTTTATCCTGGCAACGAGTTCGCGAATGCCAAACGGTTTTGTCAGATAGTCGTCGGCTCCGAGCTCCAATCCCAACACCTTGTCGATCTCCTCTTTTTTGCCGGTGAGCATGAGGATGGGAATCTGGACCTTTTCCGTGCGGAGCTTTCGACAAATTTCCAATCCATCCATGCTTGGCAGCATGACATCGAGGATGATCAGGTCGTGCTTTGCCATCTGGGCCAATTCATATCCCAGCAAACCATCGGTCGCAGACTCGACTTCAAAATTCTCTTTCTTGAGATTGTCGGTCAAGCCGCGAAGGATTGCCTTGTCATCTTCAATGATCAGGATTCGTTTCATGATTGTCCGCCTTTCGGCGATTGAGAGATGGAAGCAAACTTTGCAGCAATGACCGTAATGTCGTCCAGCTGAGGTTCGGTCCCGACAAAATCCTTGACTGCCTGCAGGCAATCCTCCACAAGGGTTCGGGCATCCCCTTTCGAAGCGGTGACTGTCTTTTTGAGGCGTGACAGGCCGAATTCCATTCCTTTTCCATTCTTTGCTTCGGTTATGCCGTCTGAGAAGAATACCACGCTGTCTTTTTTCTCCAGGCCCATCGAAAGAGGGGTAAGATGTTGATCGAAAATATCCGACGATGTTTTACCAATCCATACGCCCGCAGGCTTTAGCAGCCGGACTTTGCCCTTGCGCACAAGGAGCCCGGGCGTATGCCCTGCCTGAGCAACTTCCATTATTTGCTGTGCCGAATCGATAACGCAAACCGCGGCAGTGACAAAAGATGTTGAATCCATCGAGTCGGAGAGATGTTGCTGGAGTCTGAGCAGGATTTCGCCGGCTGAAGTGACTTCTGGCGGCGAGGATCGGATGATGCCTTGCATCTTCTGGACGTACAAGGCAGCGGGCATTCCTTTCCCACTCACATCCGCAATAACAATTCCGAGTTTGTTCCGATCAAGTCTGATATAGTCGAAGTAGTCTCCCCCGACGTATGTTGCCGGGACCGATTTACCAAAAACGTCGAGACCTTTGATGGAGGGACTGGTTTTGGGGACGGAAGCTATCTGAATCCGGCGGGCTTTGAGAAACTCTTCTTCAAGCGACTTTGTCCTGCCACGGATTTGGTCCCGATGTTTGAGTGCGTTCCCGATCCTTAGTATCAGTTCTTCGACACTGAAGGGCTTTGCGATGTAGTCGTCCGCTCCGTGGGCAAGTCCTTCGAGCCGGGAGCGCTCTTGTGTCAGACCCGTAAGGAGGAAAATGGGGGCGCTGAGCAATTCGCGCTTCAGGAGTGAACACACTTCAAATCCATCGATCGTGGGAAGCATTACATCCAGAATGACGAGATCGGGCTGTTCGGCAAGTGCGCGTTCGTACCCCTTCAATCCGTCCCGTTCAACGATCACTTTGTACCCCTCGCGTTCAAGGTTGTCGGACAACCCTCGCACAATGGCCAGATCATCTTCAACGATGAGAATGGTTTTCATTTCATTTCCTCGTTGGAAGCTGCACACGAAAGGTCGTTCCCTTTCCAATCTTGCTCTGGACCGAGATTTCTCCGCCATGCGCTTCGACGATATGTTTGACAACCGCCAATCCAAGTCCTGCGCCGCCCACCTGGCGGCTTCGGTTGTCTTTCACACGGAAGAACTGTTCGAAGATGTGAGGAATGTCTTCCTGTGGAATTCCGATGCCCTTATCCCCTACCGCAATCGTGATGACACCGGTTTTTGTTGTCACCGTGAGCTCAATGTCCTTCCGTGTTGTCGAATATTTGATGGCATTCGAGAGGAGGTTCATAATCACTTCCTGCAGGGCGTCAGAATCGCCATGGATGATCGGCAGGCGCTTCGGGATTTTCAGTCTCAACCTCCCTCCTTCCATCTCAATTTGATAGCGCATGGCATCGACGGATTTCCGAACCACATCGAGAATATTGCAGTCGGTGAAGCGATATTCCTTGATTCCGCGCTCGATTCTAGAAAAATCCAGGATGTTGTTGATCAGTCGCGTCAGACGCTCCGATTCACCGACAATAATGTTCAAATACTCCCGATGCTGGGACGGTTTCTTGACGCGACCTTCCTTCAGCGTGTCGGCGAACATGCGAATGGAAGTGAGTGGCGTCCGGAGTTCATGAGAGACGCTCGACACGAAATACGACTTAAGTTGATTCAGTTCTTCCGCCTGTCTCTTCCCTTCACGCTCCAAAATCATTCGCTCCTGAAGCCGAAGACGGGCAAGCATTTCCTCTGCTTGATGACCGATCAAGATCAACAGATCCACCTCTCCTTCGTCAAACCGCTTGGTATCAGATCGGGGGTCGGCGACCAGCATCCCGAGAAGATCTCTCGATTCATTCAGGAGTGGAATGCAGACGGAAATCCCGAGCCTCTCCAATACGTTCACCTTCGTGAGATCGAGATCCGGCCTGCGAAAGCTCACAGCCGCGGGAGTAGCGTACACCACGGGAAACGAAACTTCCTTCGCATGTTCCCTGGAAAGAGCAAACCGGGCTATCAGCGTTGACCCCGCTGTCTGTTGCAGCTGGAGATACTCAGGTTCATAGGAATAGACGCCGACGGTCGCGACAGGGATTTTGCTCATGACGAGGGAAATGACTCTCTTATACAGTTCATCGATCGTCAGAAGCTTGTGAAATTCAGTCGCGATCTCATTGACTGTCTTCCGATAGTTCGCGGTTGCCGGGAACAATGTCTCATCGACAAACCTTTGAAGCCGATGTCGCAGAGGATTCAAGAGAATCGCAACAACCAGCGACAATGCGACAATGAAAAGGTAGTCGTCCGAGATCCGTGACCCTTGGATTGCGGAGACTCCGAGCAAGACGGCAACAAAAAAAACCACGCCAAGAAACAGGGTAAGAACAACGTAGACGATGCTCCGATTGATGAGCACGCCGATATCGAGAATCCGATATTTGAGAAAAGAAATCGCAAGCGAAAACGGGAAGACAATAAGAAAAATCGTCGCGTACTCCTCCGGGATTGGATCAAAGGAGAACAGCAAGTTCGGCAGGATGATAAGAAACAGGAATGGGGTTGGTCCCGCTCCAAGACCCCAAAGAATCCATTGCAGTTTCTTGCGCTCTTCTTTCAACGAGGCAGTCTGATACGAATGGAGGACGCTGATCACGACTGCAATGCCGATGATCAGAAGAAACCAATGAAGGATGTCATACGACCATTGGAACCTTTCGAAATCCTCGTGTTGTCCTGAAGACGCCGCGCGCCAAAAGAGGGAAACCGCCATTGCGATGACGAGAGCACACGACCCAAAAATCACTCCCCCTTTCAGCCGCACCCGTTCCAGTTTTTGTCTCGGGAAGAGAGTACTGAAAGAGAGAAACGCAGCCGCCGACAGTGGGTACACGGCCAACAGAAGAGAACGCCTCAGGAGCGAATACCAGCTGTCTGAGTCAATTGTGCCTTGCGTCAGAAACACGGTCGCCGACATGAGAACAATGGACCAATGAAGGACATTGGCAACACGATCATGAGGTCGACTGGCAAACACGAAGACCCCGATGCACCAGAAGGCCAATCCTACAAACGCAGTGATGAGCGGAAAACGAATCGATGAGTAATAAGGAACAAGTGTGATGATACCCGAAGAAGCCCGGCCATCTCTTTTGAATCCTATCGCGATGCTCGAACCGATTGGCCGCAGGTCGGCCGCAAATTCCAGGAATTCAGAGACTGTGAGCGGCTGCGAGTTCCACTCCGTGATTTCATCGTCGATCCTCATTCCGCCTGCGGCGCCATCATCAAGGATGTTCGAGACGACGATTCGGTTTTGGTCCTCCCGAATCTCAAATGGCACTCTGGCCCGATCTTGAACCGAGGGCAAATGGGAAAGACAGACGAGCAGAACGAGGATGTCGAGAAGGATGGTGAGCACTGCCAATGGAGAAAATCTTCTCATAGCAGCCGACAATTCTGAGGAAAGGGAATAGACTATCTACGCCGTGTTCAATGGTACCAAGTTCGTCATCAATAGTCAAGAAACGAAGGGAAACAAGGCCGTCCCTCAACGAAGACGGCCTTTGGGGCATTCGAGATACTACTGACTGTTACTGTTTGGCGTATTCCAAATATTGAGAATACACTGAGGATGCGGCCAGGAGTTTGACCAGATCCCACGGCGAGAAGATCATGAATCCAGACCTCATCGCAGCGTTCCAATCGTGCAGGTAAACCAGGTTGAGATGGGCAATCCCGAGCACAAATATGAGAAGCAAGCCCGCGGTCATTGACGAAACGACGGCAATTCTGCTCTTCCAATGGGACAGTAATGCGCCGACCACGTATGACGCAATTGGAAATGCCAGGAGATATCCGCCTGTGGGGCCAGCCAATTTCGCCAATCCAAAGCCGAAGCCAGAAAAGACCGGCAAGCCGGCCAAGCCAAGTATCAAATAGAGGGACATACTCATGAATCCGTTCCGTCTCCCGAGAAACGCTCCGGAGAGGAGAACGAAAAGTGTTTGGAGGGTGAAAGGGACCGGCTTCAAAGGAATTTCGATTTGAGCCGCAACAGCCGTGGCGAGCGCAAACGTTGTAATCCAGAATACCTGAGCCAGGATATGGTCGCTGGTCAGACCGAAATACTTACCGGCTGTGACAGACTTTGCTTCTGACATGAATTCTCCGGGAATTTGTTTTGCTCAGTATACGTAAAACGACGCCGAAAATCAACGCCCTCTCGAACATCGAATATCGACCTTCCGGCATCTCGATCGATGGGCAATCCCGTCAGTGACATTCTTGCTTCCAAATCAATTTCCGCTAAATTGGTTTGACAGTTCTCACCTCAAAAAGGCCAATCATGAAATCACTTCTTTCGATTCTTCTGGCATCGGCTCTTTGCCTTGCACAGAAGCCTCCTCAGTTCTTTTCCGGGACAGAGTTCAATCCGAATATCCCAACCCCTCAATCGGTCCTCGGACATGAAATTGGCGATCGTTTCACCGATTACAGAAACATGGAGAAGTACATCGAGAAGCTCACCGCTTCTTCAGACAGGGTCAAGCGCATTTTCTACGGCGAAACGTATGAGCACCGTCCGCTCCAGGTACTTGTCGTCTCCTCTCCAAAAAACCTGGCGAGGCTGGACGCCATACGGACATCGAACCTCAAACTGACCGATCCCCGTAACTTCAAAGCAAAGAACGATGCTGAGGAACTCATTGGCGGATTGCCCGTCATGGTGTGGCTTGCGTACGGAGTCCATGGCAACGAATCTTCCTCTCCCGAGGCAGCCTTGTTGACACTCTATCAGCTTTGTGCGGGGACCGACGCCAAAACGTTGAACCTGTTGGACAATGCTGTCGTCATCATCGACCCGGACGTCAATCCTGATGGGCGGGAACGCTATGTTCAATGGAACAATTCCGTCAGCAACCTCGTGCCCAACACCAGTCCAGAAGCTCGCGAACACAATGACAATTGGCCCGGAGGACGGAGCAATCATTACTACTTCGACCTCAATCGCGATTGGGCATGGCTGACACAACGGGAAACGCAGGCGCGCATCAAGCTGTATCGCGAATGGATGCCGCATGTCTATGTTGACTACCACGAGATGAGTTACCAGAGCAGCTATTTCTTCTTCCCTGCACAGGCGCCGTTTCATTCTGAATTCCCCGAAGAAGTGAAGAAATGGGGGAAGATCTTTGGGAGGGGAAACGCTGAGGCGTTTGACAAACTGGGGATTGCCTATTTTACCGGTGAGCAATTCGATCTCCTGTATCCCGGGTTTGGCGACACGTGGCCTACCTTCAATGGGGCGATCGGCATGACCTATGAGCAAGGTGGGGGCGCCGGACTAGCGATTCGAAAACGTACCGGTCAAATACTCACACTGCGGGAACGCGCACGGAATCATTTTGTCACGAGCCTCGCTTCCATCGAGACCGCCGTCAAGAACCGCAAGGAGCGAATCCAGGATTTCTACAGACATTGGGAGTCGGGCCTTGCCAATACCGGCAGAGTGAAAGGATTCATCATCCGGGAGGACAAGGATCCCAACCGCGCAGCTGAAATGGCAAACATCCTCCTGCAACAGGGAATCGAAGTACATCAAATGCAGGAATCTGTTACGCTGGAGGCACAGAAGTTCTACACAAAAAAATCAGCACGGGAGTCATTTCCAAAAGGGACATATTTTGTATCCATGATGCAACCTGCGAGCCACCTGGCAAAGGCCCTTCTCGAACCGCAGACAACCGTGACAGATACATTTTTCTACGACGTGGCAGCGTGGTCACTCCCGGTAGCGTACGGATTGACAGCCTATTCAACCGAGTCCCCTCTTCCAGCTAACGCTGCGAGGATTCAGACTCCACGCCAACAGGTCGGTCAGGTGATCGGCGGAAAAGCGACGTATGCCTATCTTGTTCCGTCGGAACAGCAGAATGGCCTCAAACTAATCAGGCACCTTCTTGAAAAAAACTATCTCCTTTCCGTTGCGACCCGGTCATTTGAGATAAGCAACAAATATTTTCCGGCGGGAACAGTGATCGCCTTGGTGGGAAATAATCGCGATTCGATCCATTCCGATATGATGTCCCTTGCGGCACAGTATGGGATTGAAATCGTCGCGACGAACACTGGCATGACGGACAAAGGGATCAGCCTGAGTTCCGATCGATCGAGACCCCTGATTAAGCCGAGAATTGCCGTGCTGACGGACCCCCCCTTTTTCTCCAGCGATTTTGGCGAGTTGTGGTACCTCTTTGAACAGAGATTCGACATGCCGTTCACAGCAATTCGTGCGAGGGATTTTGGACGGGCTCCACTCAACGACTACGACGTGCTGATTTTCTCGGACGCTTCCGATCTTCGCGAGGTTCTCGATAGCTCCAACGTCGACAAGGTGAAGCGTTGGATTGGTCAGGGAGGTGTTTTAATCGGACTGGACGGATCTGCCAGAGCGTTGACAAAGTCCCGAGGAGGATTCACGTCTGTCACGTTGCTTGCCGAAAAGAAAGAGGAAGAGAAAACAAAAGAAGAGAAAGAATTCGACAAACAGAAGAAAGAGACGGAGAAGCGACAAACGCTCTTTGAGAAGGAGGAAGCCGCACGCCGCCTCCCTATCCCGGGTTCTGTGTTCAAGGCGATCGTCGATACAACGCACCCAATTGGCTTCGGATCGCCCCGCGAAGTATATGTCTTCAAAGGAGACGGCGGACCCATCGAGCTCTCCGAAGCGGGCCACAATGTCATCCGCTTTTCACCGGATACGACGGAAGTAAGTGGATATGTCAACAAAGAGCGATCAAAGAAACTTGCAGAATCTGCTTATGTGCAGGATATCAGGATGGGTCGGGGCCGTGTGGTCCTCTTTGCGGAGAACATGACATTTCGAATGTTCTGGGCAGGCTTGAACAAATACCTCATGAATGCCATCATGTTTCTTCCGGAGCCAAAATGAACCGAAAATCTGATTGACACCGATTGCTTTTTTCGGTATATTTTAAGCCCAATTCTTGTGAATTGGGCTTTTTCTTTTATGCGGGTTTCGCCGGGATACAGGCTCGCTGACAGGAGTGCCAGGCTCGAGACCTTTTTTTCGCGGCAAGAGGTTCTTTGGGGTGTAGCCAAGTGGTAAGGCAGCGGCCTTTGGAGCCGCCATTCCCAGGTTCGAACCCTGGCACCCCAGCAAGTGCGCAAGGACGTTTAAAGTTATCTCAAGAGTCTCAAGGGAAGCAGCTACTTTCATGAAACAGTAGGGATGTAGTCCCGACAAATCGGGACAAGGCATCCCGTTCATGGCGGGACATTCCCAGGTTCTCCGCTGAAGGCGGATTCCTTCGGGAGAATCTCCCGAAGAAAGAAGTCGGGACAATCTGTCTCTTCGCTGATCATAATCAGGACTTTTCTCATGGCCAGACTGAGCGAGCTCAAGGTTTTTTCGGGGCGATCGAATCGTCCCTTGGCAGAGAAGATTGCTGCAGATGCCGGCGTGACGTTGGGAAAAGTGGACATCCAGAATTTCAGCGATGGCGAAATCTGGGCCAAGTATAGTGAGAATATCAGGGGAAACGATGTGTATGTCATTCAACCTACGCATCCTCCCGCTGAGAACTTGATGGAACTGCTTATCCTTCTTGACGCGGCGCGGCGCGCCTCGGCAAGACGGGTCACCGCTGTCATACCCTATTTCGGTTATGCACGGCAGGACAGAAAAGACCAACCGCGGGTTTCCATAACTGCGAAACTGGTGGCCAACCTGATCACCGAAGCCGGCGCAGATCGGGTGATCACGATGGACTTGCATGCGCCGCAAATTCAAGGATTCTTTGACATACCCTTGGACCATCTATATTCTTCGGCCATCCTGGTCGAAGATATTCGCAAGAAGCGGATACCGGATCTTGCTGTTGCCTCGCCGGACGTTGGCGGGCTTAAGATGGCCAGATCATATGCGAAACGGCTCGATGCCGACTTGATCCTGATCGACAAACGAAGACCGAAGGCGAATGAAGCCGAAGTCATGAACATCATCGGAAATGTCGAAGGGAAGAACGTCCTGGTGGTTGACGATCTGATTGACACGGCCGGAACATTCGTCAGTGCGGTGCATGCCTTGCGGCAGAGCGGCGCAAAACATATTTACGGCGCCTGTACACATCCGATTCTTTCGGGAAGAGCGATCGAAAGGATCTCGAATTCAGAGGTCACGTCAATCATCGTGACAGACAGCATTCCGAAACGGCAGGAATGTCCAAAGATAGAGTATCACTCGGCTTCTAAGCTTTTTGCTGAAGCCATCATTCGAACGCATAACAACAGTTCGATCAGTTCATTGTTTGATGTTGACAAAGATAAGAATTAACGAGGAGAGGTAGCAATGTCAGAAATTACCATTAACGCAACGGTTCGAAAAGAGATCGGCAAGAAAGCACATACACTCCGCTACGCTGACAAGGTTCCGGGTATCTACTATGGCCATGGCCAGGCGAATATCGCCGTTACTTTGCCTGAGAGCATCTTGAAGCCGCTCTATAAGACTTCGGCCACACACCTCATCAACCTGAAACTGGATGATGGGTCAGCCCATATGTGCGTACTGAAGGATATCGAGTTCGATCCTATCACAGACCGGCCGGTACACTTTGATTTGTTCGGCGTCAACGACAACGAAACCCTTACGATCGAGGTCCCCGTTGTCCTGACCGGAGGCACACCGCAGGGAGTCAAAGAAGGGGGCATTCTTCAGCATATTCTGCACAAGCTCAAGGTATCTTGTCTGCCAAAGAACATTCCGGACCACATAGATATCAATGTTGCAACACTGGGCATCAACAAGTCGGTCCACGTCTCCGAGTTAACCGTTCCCAATGTGACAATCATGGAGAACGCGAAAACGACGATTGTGGCAGTTGTTCCTCCGACGGTTGAAAAAGCTCCCGAGGTTGCTGCTGCTGAAGCTGCAGTTGCACCGGCAGAACCGGAAGTCATCGGCAAGGGGAAGAAGCCTGAAGAAGGAGAAGCTCCTGCCGCTGCTCCAGTGCCTTCGCCAGCGACAGCTCAGGCAAAACCGGTCGGACCGGCCAAGAAGTAAGCTCAGTCGAAGATTTTCCCGGTACCTATGGTTGTCGTCATCGGCTTAGGGAATCCTGGAAGGGATTACGTTCATACGCGTCATAACGTTGGATACAAGGTCGCGGATATCCTGGCCGAAAAGCTGAGCTGCAGGTTTCATCCTGCTAAAGGGGAATACATCGCCGGGATTGGTTCTTTGAGAGATTGTGAAATCGCCGTAGCGAAACCTGTGACCGGCATGAATGACAGCGGAATTGCGGTTGCAGAGATCGTCGAACAATTCGGTGTCGGACTCGATCAGATTCTCGTGGTATTCGACGATTTCCAGTTGCCGCTCGGCACACTCCGGTTGCGGCAGTCTGGCACCGACGGCGGACACAACGGCATGTATTCGATCATCTATCAATTGCAGTCGGATGCTTTCCCGAGGCTCAGGTGCGGAATTGCCACCGAGCACATGCCGCAGGACAAATCACTGATGGCCGACTTCGTTCTCTCGCAATTTGGCAGGAACGAAATCCCTGCGGCGGAAGACATGATCGTCCGGGCCGCCGATGCCTGTTTGAGTTTTGCTGCAGACGGTATTTCGAAAGCGATGAATTTGCATAACAGGAAGATTGACAATGCCGAATAGCTTTGGGCGTTGAGCGATCAATATCGAGTTTCCTGCATTGATTGTGCTCTTTGATATTTTCTCCATCTTCTAAACCCTGCTCCAATACTTGCCAACTTCGGCATGTTGATTGGGGCCAATTATTCATACATAGTCCAGAGGGAATCACACTCTATGTCAAAACAACCAACCCAGTACGAGACAACCTTCGTTGTCAACGCAGCATTCGACGACAATCAGATCGACGCTGTCATTGAGAAAATGAAGGATGTCATCACAAAGAACGGCGGCGAAATACGCGATCTCGCAAAATGGGGACGAAAGCGGTTTGCATATCCAATCAAGAAAAAGAACAACGGATTCTACGTTGTTTGCGAATTCAGCGCTCCCGGTGAGGTGATCGCCAAGCTGGAACGCCACTATCAGCTGGACGAGAGCATTATTCGCTACCTGACGATTGCGCTCGATAAGAAGGCGCTTCAATCCAGGATCAAGCCAAGCGACCTGCTGAAGGCGGCTACACCCGAGGCTCCTCTCCCAGCTG
>Ga0315286_10002796_pt1 | contig 16351 bp, 15 predicted proteins | sample YL17G10_0_MG_FD_205038 | JGI IMG/M metagenome (GOLD analysis project Ga0315286, IMG submission 205038) | Sediment microbial communities from Yellowstone Lake, YNP, Wyoming, USA - YL17G10_0 | ecosystem: Environmental > Aquatic > Freshwater > Lake > Sediment | place: USA: Wyoming | collected...
ATGACCTCTTCCGAGAAGATGATATGGGTGCTTTTCTTGCGGATCTCCGCCTTCTGCTCCTCGGTCGGGGCCTGCCCCCTTTTTTGAAGGTTGGCGATCAGGCCCTCCGCCGTCAGCTGCTTCTTCTGGAAGAGGATGCCGAACTCCTTGCTCTTCTTCGCCCCGGTGGTGAAGTAGATCTTCATGCCCGTGTAATCGAGCGTGGACTTGTACAGCGGGTTCTTGAAGACCATGATGATATAGAGGTTCCGGCCGTCGTTCCTCAGCGCATACTCCACTTTCGAGCCCTCGTCGATGATAGGCGTCGAGGCGTCCCATTCCTGGGCGACGCCGTCGATGGTCATGGGCCCGGACGCCCAGAGGCTTTCGGCGGCCTGCCCGGCGGCCAAGCCGGGAGCCGCAAGAACCACGATAGCGGCCAGAACCGCCGTGAAAGCCATTGGTTTTCTGCTCATGCCGACCTCCTTGGGCTCGCTGAGCCCATCCAAATAAAAATGTCCACGACCGAATTATAGCATAACTTATGCCAAGTCAGGCAACCCTCAACCACCCGGGGCGCTTCGCCGCCTCAATCGGCGAACGCATCATTAGTCTTACATCAAGCCCTGGATTTTTACACCGGAAACGTCGGGCCGTCCGGAGACTCATCATCAGGATAGGCGGTTCCACGTTTCGAAAACGGCCGCCACGTTTTCCGGCCGGGCGCCGATGCCGAACTCGCACTGGGCGATGACGCCGCCGTGCCGGTCGAAGGCCCGTTTCGCCCGCCCGACCGCCGCCCGGACGTCGTTGGGCGTTCCGTAGGGTAGGAGATGCTGACGGTCGACCTCGCCCCAGAAAGTGATCTTGCCGGCGAAGCGGCGGCCGAGCTCCTCGACGTCCATGCAGAAAAGCTGGGAGTTGATCGCGTCGACGCCGATCTCGACGATGTCCGGGAATATCGCGGCGATGTGTCCGTCGGAATGCATGAAGATATATTTTCCGTGCCTGTGGGCGATCTCGGCGTAGTCCCGGTAGAGCGGCTTGAACACTTCGCGCCAGAGGACGGGCGAGATGAGCAGAGAATTCTGGCTGCCCCAGTCGTCGGCGAAGAAGAGCGCGTCGACTTCGGTCGAGGCCCAGAGCTCGAGCTCCTCTAGGTAGAAGCGATGGACCTTCTCGACGAGGCGGAAGAGTCCATCGGGCCGCTCGGCCAGGTCGACGTAGAGATTTTCCGGCCCGCGGAGAAACTGGAGGAGCTCGAACGGCCGGACGATCGTCCGGGCGTGGACGAACGCGCCGGAGGCGGCGCAAAAGTCGTCGACCTTCCGGACGTCGACGCTCAGCCGCTCCTGAGGCAGGCGCAAGCCGTCGAGGTCGGACCACGCCGCGATCCGCGGCTCCTTGACCTCGCCGATGATGCCGGCCTGCCTGTTCTCGAAACGGCAGCCCCACTCGTCGACGTAGAGGCCGGGAGCGTATTCGTCACCCTGCGTCTTCAACGGCTCGGTCAGGAAGCCCGGGGACTGAACGATATCATCGGGGTATTTTTTCCGGATGGCGGCGAGCTCGGCCGGCCAGGTCCTATCGGCCCAGGGCAGGACCCAGAGCTGGCGGGGGATCCTTTCCGGCGAGCGGAACTCGAGCGTGTCAACGACGAGTTCGCGCGAAGTCATGTCGGTGGGCGCGGCGGCCTTCGTCCGGGGCGTTCGTGCCGGGACGCCGTCAGGCGGCGATGAGCCGGCCGATCTCCTCGACGGCCGAGGCGGCGTCGGGGGCGAAACCACGGGCCCGGATCTTGTCGGCGTAATCGCGGGTGACGGGCGCCCCGCCGATGACGACGGGGATCCCGAGGCCCGCCGCCTCGACGGCGTCGACGACGTTCTTCATTTGGACCATGGTCGTCGTCAGCAGCGCGGAAATGGCGATGGCCCCGGCCCCGTTGGCCTTGGCCGCTTCGAGGTATTTCTCGGGAGCGACGTCGACCCCGAGGTCGACGATCTTGTAGCCGTTGCCGCGGAGCATCATGGCCACCAGGTTCTTGCCGATGTCGTGGAGGTCGCCCTTGACCGTCCCGATGACGACGATCCCCCGGGGCTTCACGCCGGCCTTGGCCAGGTGGGGCTCGAGCAGGCCCAGCCCCGCGTTCATGGCCCGGGCGGCGACGAGGACTTCGGGGATGAAGACCTCGTTGTTCTTGAACAGGACGCCGAGCCGTTCCATGCCGGGGATGAGCCCTTCGTTCAGGATCCGGGCGGCCGGCAGTCCGGCGGCCAGCGCTTGGTCGACCAAGGCTTCGACATCTGATTTTTTCCCTGCGATCAGGGCTTCCTGCATCTCTTTGAGCATCTCGCCTCTCCTAGTAAAAATGGACGGCTGTCATGATTTATCTCAGCGAATGAACGGAAAGCTCACAAAAATCTGGACGACCGAAGTCCGGATCGACACGGCAGCGGCGGGGTCTTTGAGGACGTCGGCCAGGCCCGCCTGGTAACGGATGTGGAAGACGAGCCCCTCCCCCCGCCGGGGCTTGGTCACGACGACGGAGGCCTCAAAGACCAGCCCGTAATCCAGGCTCCGGTATTCTGCGGTGACATCTTGCTTGAAGGACAGCTCTTCGCCGGTCTCGGACTCCGCCCGGAAACTCTCCGTCGCGGACGTCAGGAAGCCGACGAAGGGGCCCGCGGCCAGGTTGACGCGGCCGCCCAGGCGGTATTTCAGCAGGACCGGAATGTCGACGTAGTTCAGGACGAGGGCCGATTTCGTCGACTCGTCGAAATAAGGGTCGAGCGCCGGGTCGCCGCTCGAGATGAAGGGGATGTTCGTGATGCCCTTCCGGGAGACGGGATCGACCTCGGGGACGAGCGAGAACTTGTCTGAAAGCCGGATGGTGGCAAAAAGCCCGATGTTGGCCCCACCCAGACGCTCCAGCTCCTCATTGACTCCCTTCAGGGTGCCGCAGCTCAGGCCGAACTTCAGGCTGAAGTAGAGCTTGTCGCTCGCGGCCTTGTCCCCGGCGATCTGGCTGACGAGGGAAGACTGGGCCCGGGCCGGGACGAACGAAAGAAGGACCATCGAAAACAGGACGGCGGCTCGTTTCATAAGGAGTGTAGGATATCCCAAGATTCCCCCTTTTTCAAGACCGGGCAATCTGTTCAAACGGTCGCCAATTCTGCTATGATGAGGGGGCCGGACGGGGACATGAAACAACTCAAGGTCGGAGTCGACAGCTACAGCCTGAAACCCCTCGACCTCTCCCCCTTCGAGCTCCTCGAATGGGCGGCCATGAACGAGGCCGACGGCGTCCAGTTCTCCGAGGTCAACGTGCCGCCGGGACAGGCCCTCGACAAGACCTTTCTGCAGGAGCTCCGCAGCTACGCCGAGGAGAATCGCCTCTACGTCGAGTGGGGCGGCGGGGAGCACATCCCTCTCGACCTCGCCACCGGGAAGGCCAAGGACATCGCCTCTGGGAACCGCAAGGCGGCCGAGCAGGCTTTTCACCTGGGCTCTTCGACGGTCCGGTCCTGCTCGGGCGGCCTGATGCGCTGGAAAAAGGAATCCCCGCCGACCGACGAGTTCCTCCGGCTGATGGCCGCCGCCCTCCGCGAGCAAAAGAGCATGCTGCGGGATCACGGCGTCGTCCTGGCCATCGAAACGCACTTCGAGTTCACTTCGTTCGAGCTCGTCCGGCTGTTCGACATGTGCGGCGCCGCGCCGGGCGAATACCTGGGCGTCTGCCTCGACACGATGAACCTCCTGACCATGCTCGAAGACCCGCTTCTCGCCGCGCGCCGCCTTCTCCCCTGGGTCGTGACGACCCACATCAAGGACGGCGGCCTGGCGCTCACCGGGGACGGGTTTGTGTCCTTCACGGCCGAGGCGGGCAAGGGCGTCCTGGATTTCGCCGCGATCTTCGAAACGCTGGCCGCCGCCCACCCGAAGATCAACCTGACCGTCGAGGACCACGGCGGGGACTTCCTCATCCCGGTCAACGACCCGGATTTCCTGGCCCGATTCCCCGACCTGGCCGTGCCCGAGCTCGTCCGCCTGCTCGGCCTCACCGTCCGCACGCGCGAGCTCATGGACGAGGGCAAGCTCGCCGTGCTCCCTCGGGAGCGCTGGCCCGGGGCCTGCGAGCGCCGCATCAAGCACGACCTCCTCGCCGTCCGCCGCATCGTTGAAGGGCGGCCGCGGTAAGGCACGATGGCCGCACACGCGAAATTCCGGCTCCGGACGGCCGAAGAGCTCCTCGACGAAGCCGGCCGCCTCGGCCTCGAGATCCCGTACGAGGAGAAAATCTCCGTCCTGCTCGAAAAGGCCCCGGTCGCCGGCCGGGAAGTCCCCAACCGGTTGGCCGTCCTGCCCATGGAAGGGGCCGACGCGGAGGCCGACGGGGCACCGTCCGAATGGACCTTCCGGAGGTATAGAAGGTCTGCCGCCGGCGGCAGCGGCCTCATCTGGTGCGAAGCGACGGCTGTCCGGCGTGACGGCCGCTCCAACCCCGGCCAGCTCATGCTCACCGAAAAAACGCTCGGCGGCTTCGGCAAGCTGGCCGATGAGGTCCGGGCCGCCGCGAAGAAGGAGTGGGGGCCCGCCCATCGGCCCCTCCTCGTCCTCCAGCTCACCCATTCCGGCCGTTTCTCCAAGCCCGAAGGGACACCCAGCCCGATGATCGTCCAGCACAATCCGCACCTCGACCCGCTCCACGGCCTGCCTCCCGACTATCCTCTCGTCTCCGACGGAGAGCTCGAGGAAATCCGGGACGACTTCGTCGCGGCGGCCGAGCTCGCCGCCGCCGCGGGCTTCGACGGCGTCGACGTCAAGGCCTGCCACGGCTACCTCGTCTCGGAGACCCTGGCCGCTTTCACCCGGACGGGAAGCCGCTACGGCGGTCCCTTCGAGAACAGGACGCGGCTCCTCCTCGAAACCGTCCGTCTCATCCGGGAGGAGGCGCCCGGGCTTCTCGTGACCAGCCGTCTCTCCGCGTCCGACACCGTGCCCTTCCCTTATGGGTTCGGGATGGACCCGGACGCGCCGGAGAGGATCGACCTGGCGGAGACGAAGGCGCTCGTTTCGCTCCTCGCCCGGGCCGGCGTCGGCTTCCTCTCGGTTTCACTGGGCATCCCCTACTGGAAGCCGCACTTCGGCCGTCCGTTCGACGAGCCCGTCCCGGGCGGAAAGCTCCCCGAGGAACACCCGCTCGAAGGGGTCGCCCGCCATCTCCGGATCGCCTCCGAGCTCCAGCGCTCCTCGCCGGGGACGGCCCTCGTCGGTGCCGGTTACTCCTGGCTCCGCGCTTTCGGCCCGGGAGTCGGCGCGGCCATGGTCGCGTCCGGCAGGACGGCCATCGTCGGTCTGGGCCGCGGCGCCCTGGCTTACCCGGATTTCGCCAAGGACCTGGCCGCGCGAGGGCGTCTCGACCCGCGGAAAGTCTGCACGACCTGCTCGCTCTGCTCGGACTCTCTCCGGCAGGGCAGGAGAACGGGCTGCGCCGTCCGCGACGCCGAGGTCTACGGAGTTTCATGAGCGCACCGTTCGGGGCCGTCTTCGACATGGACGGCGTCATCGTCGACAACAGGAAATACCACGTCCTGGCCTGGAAGGCGTTCGCCCGAAAGCACGGCGTCCCGTTCGATACGCATCACTTCAAGGACCACCTTTTCGGCCGGGTCAACCGGGATATCTTCATGGGCCTTTACGGCCACGCCCTGCCAGAGGTCGAGGTCATCGCCTGGGCCGAGGAAAAGGAAGCCCTCTACAGGTCCATTTACAAGGGCCATGTCGAACCGGCCCGCGGCCTCGTCGCCTTCCTGCGCCGGCTCGCCGACCGCGGGGTTCCGGCGGCCGTGGCCACGGCCGCCCCTCGTGTGAACCTCGATTTCGCCCTGGACGAGGCGGGCTTGCGGTCCTACTTCCGGGCTTTCGTCGACGTCGGCCAGGTCCTGCGGGGAAAGCCGGCCCCGGACCTCTATCTCCAGGCGGCCGAGGCCATCGGCGTCCCCGCCGCCCGGTGCGTCGCCTTCGAGGACTCTTACCCCGGCCTCGAATCGGCCCTGGCCGCCGGCATGAAGGTTGTCGGCGTCACGACCACGCACACGCGCCGCGAGCTCGGCCGGGCCCACCTCGCCGTCCGCGATTTCGAAGGACTCGATGTCAGCCGCGTCGAATCGCTCCTCGCCGCATAGCCCCGGCAGGGTCTTTGCTTCCCGACCTCGCACGGACGTCGGGCGGTTTGACGGCGTAAGGCGAGTTGGGATAATTTAGCTGGAGGAACGAGAGGTCGCCTGACATGAAGAGATCGGTCATTCGGGTCGGCCGCACGGCCTATCCGGTGTATTCCCTGAACACGCTGGTCGTCGGCAGCGGGGCGGCGGGGCTCAACGCCGCGGTCCGCCTCCACCAGTTCGGGCAGACCGACGTCGCCGTCGTCACCGACCGGTTCGGGGCGGGGACGTCGGCCAACTCCGGCTCCGACAAGCAGACCTACTACAAGCTGTCCCTGGCCGGAGACCGCCCCGACTCCGCGTTCGACATGGCCCGCGACCTTTTCTCCGGCGGCTCCATGCACGGCGACATCGCCCTGGCCGAGGCCCAGGGCTCGCCCGAGGCCTTCTTCCACCTCGTCGGTCTCGGCGTCCCCTTCCCGCACGACCGCTTCGGCGCCTACGTCGGGTACAAGACAGACCACGACCCTCGCCAGCGGGCGACGTCGGCCGGGCCGCTGACCTCCCGCCTCATGTTCCGGGCCCTGGCCGCGGAGGTCCGGCGGCGGAAGGTTCGCGTCTTCGACCGCCACGAGGTGATCGCCCTATTGATGGAAGGCGCGGGCGCGGCGAAACGGGTCATCGGCGCGATCGCCCTGGACAGGACGAAACATCGCTCGGCAAACCTCGGCTTCGTCCTCTTCAACGCGACGAATGTGGTCCTGGCCACGGGCGGACCCGGAGGGATGTACGAACACTCGGTCTATCCCGAGAGCCAGACCGGCTCGCATGGCCTTCTTTTCGAGACCGGCGCCGTGGCCCAGAACCTGACCGAGTCTCAGTACGGGTTGGCCTCCGTGAAATTCCGCTGGAACGTCTCCGGCACTTATCAGCAGGTCGTGCCGCGATACATCTCGACCGACGCCGACGTCGCCGACGAGCGGGAATTCCTCAACGACTTTTTCCCGGACATGGGTTCCCTGGCGACGGCCATTTTTCTCAAAGGATACCAATGGCCCTTCGACCCGCGAAAAGCGGCCGACGGCGGGTCGTCGCTCATCGACATCCTTGTTTACGAGGAAACGGTCATCAAGGGGCGGCGCGTCTTTCTGGACTTCAGGCGGAACCCCGCCGGCGGAGGACAACTCAAGCCGTTCGAGCCACGCCTGCTCGCCCCGGAGGCCTACGCCTATCTCGAAAAATCGGGCGCCCTGCAGGCGACGCCCATCGCCCGGCTCCTGAAGATGAACCGTCCCGCCGTCGACCTCTACAGGTCTCACGGCATCGACCTCGCCCGCGAGCCGCTCGCGGTCGCCGTCTGCGCCCAGCACAACAACGGCGGGTTCAAGGGGTCGATATGGTGGGAGTCGAATGTCCGCGGCCTTTTCCCAATCGGCGAGGCTTGCGGCACGCACGGCGTCACCCGGCCGGGAGGCTCGGCGCTCAACGCCGGCCAAGTCGGCAGCGTCCGGGCGGCCAAGTTCATCGCCCGCCGGCGCGCCGAACGGCCGATGTCCGTCACCGAGTTCGTCCGCGCGACCAAGGCCCAGGTCCTGGCGAAAAGCGAACAGGCCCGGGCCATGATCGGCCGAAAGGACGGACGGGCGCTCTCGCCGGAGTTCTGCCTGGCCGCGGTCCGGCGGCGGATGTCGGCCTGCGGCGCCGCGGTCAGACATCCGGAAGAGGTCCGGGCCGAGAAGGCGGCGGCCCGGGAGTTGTGGCTCAGGGCCCGGCAGGACGTACGCGTTCCTTCGGGCCGGAACTTGCCGAAAGCGTTCAAGGCCTTGGACCTCGCCCTGACCCACACCGTCTACCTCGAGGCGGTCGGCGAGTATCTCGACCGGGGCGGGAAGAGCCGGGGTTCTTATCTCGTCCCCGACCCTGCCGGCCGCAAACCGCATCCCGGTCTCGGGGAGCGCTGGGCGTTTTCCCTAGCCGAGCCGTCCGACTTCGTCAGTGGGAACATCCTCGAGGTTTGGCTCGATAAATATGGGCGGGTTCGTAAACGGTGGCTCCCCGTCCGGCCCCTGCCCGCCGCGGACGGCTGGTTCGAGACGGTCTGGAACGATTTTCGAAAAGACAGGATCATCGTCAAGGGACGAGCCTTCGGCTCGCCACTCGCCCGTGTTTCATATCCACGGGCGAGTACTGCGAAAACGGACCCCCGGGCAAAGCCCGGGTCCCCGGCCGCTGTCGAGGAGGACTAGGCGTGGCCAAGAAAGAGCGGAAGTCGGCTCCCGCCGCTGTCGTCACCGGCGCGGGACAGGGCATCGGCCGGGGCATCGTCCTCGCACTTGCGCGCGAAGGTTTCGACGTCGCCGGGATCGACATCGTCTTCGAACCCCGGAACACCAAGAAAGGGCTCTTCGAAGTCAAAAGCGAAGTCGAAAAGCTCGGCCGGCGATTCCTGCCGGTCGAGGGCGACATCGCCCGGCTCGAGGACCACGACCGGATGCTCGACGCGGCCGTCGCCGAATTCGGCGCGATCGACGTCCTGGTCAACAACGCCGGCGTCGCCCCGGCGAAACGCGTGGACATTCTGGAGACGGCGCCGGAAAGTTTCGACCGGCTCTTCGCCGTCAACGCCCGGGGGCCGTTTTTCCTGACCCAGAACGCCGCGAGGAGGATGGCCGGACGTAAGCCCACGCACGCGGGAGCGCCGCTATCCATTATCTTTATCACCTCCATCTCCGCCGTCGTCTCCTCGACATCGCGGGCCGAATATTGCGTATCCAAGGCCGCCCTGAGCATGTCGGCCGCCCTCTTCGCCGACGCGCTGGCGGCCAAAGGCATCAACGTCTACGAGGTCCGACCGGGGATCATCGCCACAGACATGACCGCCGGCGTCAAGGACAAGTACGACAGGCTGATCGCCGACGGCCTTGTCCCCCAGGGACGCTGGGGCCTGCCCGAAGACGTCGGCCGGGCCGTGGCCGCTTTGGCCCGGGGCGACCTCGGCTTCTCGACCGGGGCCGTCGTCGAAGTCAGCGGCGGCATGAACATCCGCCGGCTCTGACCACGCGCGCGGCGCGTTTGGCAGAGCCGCGGGCGGTGTGGTATCCTAGACGGGAACGGAGGGAAAAATGACCGAACGGAAAACTCAAAGCCGCATTTTCTGGGGCCTTTTGCTTATCGTCCTGGGCGTCCTCTTCCTGCTCGATCAGATGCACAGCCTGGATTTCGGCGACCTCGTCGGACGCTACTGGCCCGTCGTCTTCATCCTCATCGGTATCTCCATCCTCCTCAGCAATAATTTCAAGAACGTCGGGTCCGGCGTGTTCTTCATCCTCTTCGGGGCTTTCTTCCTGCTCGTCCGGATGCGTATCTTTGACCAGACGGTCTGGCACTTCGTCTGGCCCCTGGCCATCATCGGGACCGGGCTCTGGATCCTCATCCGCCCGGCCTGGCACCCCGATAAAAAAAAAATTAATGAAATAACCGCCGACGACCTGGCCATCAGCCAGGTCCTCTCGGGAACTTCGCGCAAGGTCGAGTCTCAGAATTTCAAGGGCGGCAAGGCCGACGTCGTCCTCGGCTCGGCCGAAGTCGACTTCCGCGGGGCGCGCCTCTCCGGCGGCCAAGCGACGCTCCTTCTGTCCGTCGTCCTGGGCAGCATCGAGCTCACCGTGCCGCACGAGTGGCAGGTCGTCCTCGAGGGGACGCCCGTCCTCGGCTCGATGGACAGCCACAAGAAGACCATCCCGGACGCCGAGAAAACGGGGACGCTCTTCATCAAGGGGTCGGCCGTCCTCGGCTCGATCGAAGTCAAGGAGTAGGTCAATCATGAAGAAATTCCTGTTCTGGTTTCTGGCCGTCGTCATCACCCTCGGTTCCGCCGTCTATCAGCGGAAGACGGGCCCAACCCACCCCCTGCGGGGGAAGGTCGTCGTGGAGGGGACCAAGATCAAATACAGGCTGCCGCGGAGCGCCGAAACCGTCCGCGACGCCGAGGTCCGGATCCCCGCGCCGGCCCTGCTCCAAGGCTATCTCGACTACAAGCGGTTCAAGACAGAAGACGCGTGGACCCGCGTGGCGCTCGCCCGCGAGGGCGGCGATCTCGTCGGGCTTCTGCCCAAACAGCCCGCGGCCGGGAAGCTCCTATACACGGTCAACCTGACCGGAGGATACGTGACCACGCCGGTCGCGGGCGGGAAGCCGACCGTCATCCGGTTCAAGGACCCCGTCCCGGCCTGGGTCATCATCCCGCACGTGCTGATCATGTTCGCGGGGATGCTCCTGTCGACGGCGGCCGGCCTGGCTGCGATCGACAAGAAGCGGAATCCCCGGCGCCTCGTCCTCTGGGCGGTCGCGCTTCTCTTCATTGGAGGCTTCATCCTCGGCCCACTCGTCCAGAAGTTCGCTTTCGGCGTCACCTGGGCCGGGTTCCCGGTCGGCTTTGACCTCACGGACAACAAGACCCTCATCGCCTTCCTGTTCTGGGTCGCTGCCCTCATCGCCGGACGCAAGGGGAAACCGGCCCGGCCCTTCGTGCTGGCGGCGTCCCTGGTCACGCTGGTCATCTACCTCATCCCCCACAGCTTGATGGGGTCCGAACTCGATTACTCGAAGATGCAGTAGGCCGCATCCCGCGGGGGATGCCGTCGGGAAGGTTGCCGTCCGGGACATCGGAGACTGGACCGGCGGAGCGGCCGACGACATTTGACAAGGAGAAATAGATGAAACGGTTTTCGATTATTTTCGTCACCGTGCTTTTGACCACGGCCCTCGGCGCCTGGGCCGCTTTGGACGTCCCCGACGGCGTCAAGACCCTCCTTCAAAAAAGGTGCGCAGTCTGTCATAAAGGGAAGCATCCCCCCAAGGGGCTGAACCTCGAGCCGGCTAACGTCGTCGCCATCCTCGACGCTCCGAGCCGGGAAGTTCCCTCCCTGAAAATCATCGACACCAAGTCGCCCGGTTCGAGCTACCTCCTCAAGAAGGTCCGCCGGCAAAGCGATATCGCCGGAAGCGGAATGCCTCCCCCAAAAGCCCTGACCGCGGCGGAACTCCAGGTCATCGAGGCCTGGCTCGTGGGGCCAAACCAGCATCCTGTTGACGGGACCGCCATGAGTTCACCGGGCGGAGAAGCTGTCCAGGGCGAACAGACTGCCCCGGAGAAAATCGCGCCCAATCGGCCTTATGACATTCCCGCTTTCTGGGGGACGCGGCTGGTCAACCTGCCGACGACCACGACGCCGGACAAGGGGGATTTCCTGCTGCGGATCTCCCACCGTTTTTCCGAGCCGGTGGACGCGGGCTTCAACGAATTGTTCGGCCTCGACAGCTCCGCAAATATCCTGGTCAGCCTCGGCTATGGGATCACGGACAACCTGGGGATAGCCGTGGGGCGGTCACGCTGGTACAAGGAGTTCGAGTTTTCGGCCGACTGGCTCATCGCGGAGCAGAGCTTGACGGGCCGCTTCCCTGTCTCCTTGGCCCTTCACGGCGGTCTGAGCCTGGCTACGTTCGGGGAAGACAACGTCAAGCTCTTCGCCGCGCTCAGCCTGTCCCGGCAGGTCACGAGGCGCCTGTCCATCCTGATCGTTCCGGCCTTCGCGACGAACACCAACCACTGGGCCCTCGATTCCGAAGGGACGTTCTCCCTCGGCCTCGGGGCACGCTATATGGTCCTTACCGATTTATCGGTCATCGCCGAATGGACCCCGGTCCTGGCCGGCTACAAAGACAACGCAGGCGGCTGGGGGTTAGGGCTGGAAAAAAAGATCGGTAAGCACGTTTTTCAGTTCTTCGCGACCAACGCTTTCGGGTTGACGACGTCGCAGTTCGTCCCGGGCGGCGACTTGGGCAGTGGCAGCTTTTTCGAGCGCTTCCGTATAGGTTTCAATATCTTCCGGACGTTTTAGCGCCCGGCCGCTTCACTTGAGCTGGAAGCGGACCGTCACCGTGAAGACGACAGGAACGGCCTTGCCGTCGATGATCATCGGCTCGTAGACCCACTGCCGGACGGCGTCGATGGCCGCCTGGTCGAGGAGCGGGATGGAGCGCAGGACGATGACGTCCTTGACCTGGCCTTCCTCGTCGGTCTTGACGCCAAGGATGACCACACCTTCGATCACAGCCACCCGGGCGACCTCCGGATAGACAGGGAAGACTTCTTTGATGAGCTTGGGCGGCTTGATATCGTTCTCGGCCCGGATCGCGCCCTGGGCGAATTTATCGAGCGTCTTCCCCTTGTCGCCTTCTTTGAGCATGAAGCGGACGGTGACGGTGAAGAGGACCTTGCGAGGCTTGCCGTCGATGACCAGGGGTTCGTATTTCCATTGCTTTACGGCATCGATGGCCGCCTGATCGAGGACGGGGATGGAGCGCAGGATCCTGGCGCCGACGACGTTGCCCTGTTCGTCGGTCTTGGCCTCGAGGATGACCATCCCCTCGACCTGGGCCTGGCGGGCCACCTGCGGATAGACGGGGTTGACCTGCTTGATGAGCTTAGGGGGCTTGATATCGTCCACGGCCCTGACGGCGTCCCCTTCGTATTTTTGGAGTTCCTGGGGGCTCATGACACCGCTTGCCACTCCCCCGGCGACGCCGCCTTCGACACCTCCGGCGACACCTCCCCCGACGCCCGTGGATACACCGCCCTTGACGCCTCCTGCGACGCTGCCGACGACGCCTCCCACCACGCCGCCGCTTGCCGGCTTCTTGTTCTTATCGAGGGTGAACTTGACGGTCACGGTAAAGGTGACCGCTTGCGGCTTGCCGTCGACGACCATGGGCTCGTAGACCCATTGCTTGACAGCGTCCATGGCCGCCTGGTCGAGGGCGGGGATGCTCCTGAGGACCTTGACGCCGAAGACCCGGCCGTAGAGATCGGTCGTCGCCTCCATGATGACGACGCCTTCCACCCCGGCTTTTTCCGCCTCTTTAGGGTAGATCGGGTCGACCGTCTTGATGAGCTTGGGCGGCATGACCTTCCCGCCTCCGCTCAGCACGCCACCGACGACACCGCCGGGAACATCGATCCCTCCCCCGCCGGCGCCCGTCGGCTCGCCCAGCCAGCGCGCGACCCTCAAGGTGATGAAATAGGGCTTGAGCTGGGTGTCTTCGAATCCTAATACAACCGCGCTTTTATCCGGCAGGGAGAATTCCGTGTCCAGCAGGTTGGATTTCTTCTCGCGGCTCTGTTCGTAGACTTCGATCCGGAAGTGGTTTGGCTCGGACAAGCGGCCGGGCGTGACCATGACCAGGTATTCCTGGCCGTTCAGCCGGAACATATGGAATGCTTTTTCGGATTTATCTTTCACCCAGACGAGGTTGGCTTCGGTCAAGAGGCTGACGTCCTTGAGGTTGTAGAGTTTTTTGATCTGTTTTTCGGCGGACAGGGCCTCCTCGGAGTCGAAGTTGATGAAGTTCATGAACTTGAGGTAGGACGAGGTCACCGGCTGGGCCGGCTCGGCCGACTTCTCCCGCATGCCCTCGAGGATCCTCATCTTCAGCTCGAAGGCTGAGGCAGCCGTTTTCGCGCTTTGGACGGCTTCATCGCCGCCCGCCGCGGCCGGCGGCATAGCCGCCCATGACCCGACAAACACTCCTGCCAGCAAGAATAGGATCGTTCTTTTCATATCACCCCTCCGATCAAGGATTTTTTGAAGCCCAAACGAAGACGGTGTCCGTCCCCTGGGGCTGGAAGACAAACGTTCGGGCGGGCGCTCCGCCCACGTTGACGTAGTCGATCTGGAAGCGGTCGGCCGGGCCGACGTCGCCCGGTCTGAAACCCGGTCTCTCGACCTGCCGGAGCAGCCAGAAGCCGGTCACGACGACGACGGCCGCGGTGCTCACGGCCGCAGCCCAGCGCCAGCCCACGCCCGCCGGGGACGGGGGCGCTTCTGGGACCGGCGTCCTGCTCCCGCTTTGGGCGGATATCCGCCGCCAAAGGCCTTCGGTGTTCCCGACCTGATCGGAAGCCACAAATAGCGTCCCGGCCTCCGCCCGGCTGAGGAGCCGGGACTGGCAGCGCGGGCAGCTTTCCATGTGGCTCCGGATGAGAAAAGACCGAAGCGGACGGATGGGAAGGGCGGTGTAGACGACATCAACCATTTTGCAGAAGGCCATGGTCGTTCTCCAACAAGGCTTTGATCTTCCGGCGGGCGTTAAAAAGATAGACCCGGGCCGTAGAAGCGGAGCACGCGAGGACCTCGGAGATGTCGCGGGCCGTGTAGCCCTCGTTGGCCCAAAGACAGAGGGCCGTCCGTTCCCTAGGCGAGAGCTTGGTCAGGAGGGCTGATGGCAGGGGCTCGGGGCCGGTCGGGTGGGGATTCCCCCCCCGTTCGGCGACGGCCGGCTCGAAGCGGGCCCGGGCCGAAAATTCGGAAAAGCGCCGTTTCTTCTTGATCATGTCGAGCGACCTCCTGTAGACGATGGTCAGAAGCCAGGTCTTGAAGTTCCTCGACAGGTCGTACCGCGCGAGATGACGGAAGACCTGGAGGAAGGTCTCCTGGCAGACGTCCTCGGCGTCCTGCCTGTTGCCGACGACGTTGAGGGCCACGGACATGACCAGGTTCCCGTAGGCCTCGACCATCGCCCGGCTGGAAACGGGGCTCCCCCGCAAACAGCCTTCGATGATCTCTTTCTCTTCCACGGCGGGCCTCTTCTGTTCGTCCATACGAGAATACGCCGTCTCGCCCCCGGGCGTTTAGGGGGAAACGGCTCCCCTTCTATTCCTACACCTTTCCGTCAAGGGTGTCACCTATGCGGGCTGGAAAGAGGGACAGCCCTCATTCGGGGGAAAGCAAAAATGGCCTCCGAATGAGGACAGTCCCTCTTTTCCGATTTTGACAATCTGCGGCATCTTTGTTAAATTCATTCGCGCATGGCCGAGAGACAGCGCAAAAGACCGAAGCGGACGCCGCCGGACGCGACTGCCGCGCCTGCCGCGCCCGCCTTCCGGGTCGGCGAAGACCGCTACAAGGCGCTCGTCGAACAACTCCCCGTCGGCGTCTACCGGACGACCCTCGACGGCATGATCATCGAGGCCAACGCCGTCCTGGTCCGGATGCTGGGCCACAAGAGGCCCCAGACCCTCTTCAACTGCAACGTCAAGGACTTCTACGTCAGGGGCGAGGACCGCTCCCGGATCATCGAGAAGCTGTCTTCGAAGCCCACGTCGTTCCAGGAGTTCGAGCTCCGGCGAGTCGACGGCCGGAGATTCTGGGTTCGCGACTATTGCCGCGGCGTCAAGGGGCCCGACGGGTCGATCCAACACCTCGACGGCATCCTCGTCGACATCACCGAGAGGAAAACGGCGGAGAGGAAGCTCGAACTCGGCCGACGCAAGCTCCAGATGACCAACGAGAAGCTCGAAAACCTGTCCCTGACCGACCACCTCACCGGCCTCAACAACCGCCGGGGCTTCTTCACCTTCGGTCTCCAGCAGATGAAGATCGCCAAGCGCCTCAAGGAAGACAATTACCTGGTCTTCCTAGATATCGACTGCCTCAAAGAGGTCAACGATTTGCACGGCCACGCGGTCGGGGACCTGCTCCTGCAGGGCGTCGCCGCCATCCTCCGGAGCACGCTCCGGGAATCCGACGTCATCGGCCGGATCGGCGGGGACGAGTTCGCCGTCCTGGCCATGCGCTCCAAGGGCCTGGGCGAACGGGCCCTCCTGGCCAGGATCGAGGAGGGCGTCCGGACGTTCCGCGTGAAAAAGTTCGGGCACCTGCGCCTGTCCGTGAGCATGGGCCTGGTTCGCGTCGACCCCCAGAAATACCAGCAACTCGACGATTTCCTGGCCCACGCCGATTTCCTGATGTATCAGCAGAAACGAAGAAAGGAAAGACAAGGAAACCAGCCCTAATAAAGCCGGCCGAGAAAGCCGAGAAAAAGGAACCCGCGGCGAATTCACCGTTTGCAGAAAATCGGAGTCGGAAACCGGCCGGGATTCCAGCGGAGAAGAACGCTGGCTGGCGAGGCGCCAAGGTTTCAAAGGAAAAGGAAGCGGGGCTAAGGAGGATCCCTCTCCAGCCAGCGGTTACATTATAGGGGAGGCATTTCCCGCTTGTCAATCTCAAAGTGCGTTGTTTACGAAATATTTCTTCGACGGCGGAACTCAGGGCACGCCGGGTCTCTTGATTTTCCGGGGATTCAATGTATACTAATTATATAGGATATATCGTTACCAGGAGACACCATGCGCACCAGCGTCAAGATAG
>Ga0315286_10002797_pt1 | contig 16341 bp, 12 predicted proteins | sample YL17G10_0_MG_FD_205038 | JGI IMG/M metagenome (GOLD analysis project Ga0315286, IMG submission 205038) | Sediment microbial communities from Yellowstone Lake, YNP, Wyoming, USA - YL17G10_0 | ecosystem: Environmental > Aquatic > Freshwater > Lake > Sediment | place: USA: Wyoming | collected...
GCCCTCCGCCAGGTCCGGCCTTTGTCCTCGGAGCGGAACAAGCCGCCGTCCTTGGCCTCGACCAGGGCGTAGACGACGCCCGGGTTCGACCGGGCGACTCCCAGCCCGATCCGGCCGTAGGGGCCGGAGGGCAGTCCGTCGGCCGTGGCCGTCCAGGTGTCCCCGCCGTCGGCCGTCTTGTAGACGGCGCTCCCCGGTCCGCCGCTCCGGAAATAGTACGGCCAGCGGCGGTGCTCCCACATCCCGGCGTAAAGAATCTTGGAGTTCGAGGGGTCGATGGCCAGGTCGCAGGCCCCGGTTTCGGGATTGACGAAGAGGACCTTTTTCCAGGTCTTCCCGCCGTCGGCCGTCCGGTAAACGCCGCGCTCTTCGTTCGGGCCCCAGAGGTGCCCCTGGGCCGCGACGTAGACGACGTCGGGGTTCGCCGGGTCGATGACGATGCGGCTGATGAACCGCGTCTCGGCCAGGCCCATGTTCTTCCAGGTCTTGCCGGCGTCCTCGGACTTGTAGACGCCGTCGCCGGGCGCCACGGAGTTACGGGCCGTGGCCTCGCCCGAGCCGACCCAGACGATGTCGGTGTGGCTCTGCGAAACGGCGACCGCACCGACCGAGACGGTCGCTTCCTTGTGGAAGGACGGGGCCCAATTGATGCCCGAGTCCTCGGACTTCCACAGCCCGCTCGGCCCGACGGCCGCGTAGATCACGGACGTGTCGTTCTCGGGGACGGCGAAATCGACGGTCCGGCCGCCCATGTTGGCCGGCCCGATGTTGCGGGCCTTGAGCTGTTTGACGACGGCCGCGTAGTCGAAGGCCTCGGCCTTGACCGCCGGCTTGACCTCTTTTTTGGCCTGGCCGAAGCCGAAGGAACCGACGAGAAGGACGGCGATGACAATGGATAACACACAGAATCCGAAAGACTTGCTTAGACGCACGGGGACCTCCTTGGGGTGGGCGAAGATGCGAGAGTTGAAAGATTTCACGGGATCAAATCATCCCGCTTATAACAAAATTGCCAATGCCAAGTCAAAGAACTTTAAGAGGAGTGCGGCTCCGAGCCGCTCCGCCGCACTTCTATCGGTCGCTCCTAAGACTCCGCTCCCTGCCGGCCGAGACTGGTTCCCGGGGGGGCCGGGGGAAATGGATGGTTCCCGTCACAGCCAAAACGGGCGGCATCCCGAGGCTTGTCTGCGCTCCCCAATCTTCATATAATAAGCCCGCCATGCGCCGGCCGACGGCTTCCGGAAAAGGAGAATAGCCATGCATCTCCAGACCATCGACTGGGTCATCGTCTTCGCCATCCTGCTCGTCTGTTTCGGCCCCGCCCTTTTCTACCGCAAGCGGTCGGGCAAGAACACCTCGGAGTTCTTCGCCTCCGGGCGCATGGTGCCCTGGTGGCTGGCCGGCCTGTCGATGGTGGCCACGACCTTCAGCAGCGACACGCCGAACCTGGTCACGGACATCGTCCGCCGCAACGGCGTCGCCGGCAACTGGGTCTGGTGGGCCTTTACCCTGACCGGCGTGGCGACGGTCTTCTTCTACGCCCGGATGTGGCGGCGGTCGGAGGTCCTGACCGACCTCGAGTTCTACGAGCTGCGCTATTCCGGGAAGGCGGCCGGCGTCGTCCGCGGCTTCCGCTCGGTCTATTTGGGCTTCGTCTTCAACTGCATCATCATGGCCACGGTCAACCTGGCCGCCTGCAAGATCGCCGCCATCCTCTTCGGGCTCGAGCGCTGGCAGACGCTCCTCTTCGTCGGCGTCCTCAACGTCGTCTTCGCCACGGTCACCGGTCTCTGGGGCGTCCTCATCATCGACATGATCCAGTTCTTCGTCAAGATGACCGCCGTCATCGCCGCGGCCTACTTCGCCGTCAAGTACGTCGGCGGCATGGGCGTACTCGTCGAGAAGCTCTCCGCGACGCCCGGCCCGGGCGGCATCAACTTCCTGAGCATGCTGCCGAACTTCAAGAGCAACTGGGACCTGGCCATCGCCATCTTCATCATGCCCCTGGCCGTCCAGTGGTGGGCGGTCTGGTACCCGGGGGCCGAGCCGGGCGGCGGCAGCTACATCGCCCAGCGCATGCTGGCCTCGAAATCCGAGAAGGACTCGCTCGGGGCCGTGCTCTTCTTCAACATCGCCCATTACGTCCTCCGGCCCTGGCCCTGGATCCTCGTCGCCCTGTGCTCGATCATCGTCTACCCCCAGCTCGCCGACATCCAGAAGGCCTTCCCCAACCTCAACCCGGCCCTCCTCGGCCACGACATCGCCTACCCGGCCATGCTCAAGTTCCTGCCGGTCGGCTTCATCGGCCTGATGGTCGGCGGCCTGATCGCGGCCAACTCCTCGACCAACCTGACCCACCTCAACTGGGGCGCCTCCTACCTCGTCCACGACTTCTACCGGCGCTTCATCAACAAGGCCGCCACCGAGAAGCACTACGTCATGATCGGCCGTGTGGCCACGATCGTCCTGTTCGTTTCGGCCGGAGCGCTCGTCTTCGTCCTGGACACGGCCAAGGACAGCTTCGACATCATCCTCCAGATCGGGGCGGGCACGGGCCTCCTCTACCTCGTCCGCTGGTTCTGGTGGCGGGTCAACGCCTGGTGCGAAGTCAACGCCATGGTCAGCTCGTTCTCCTTCTCCCTCCTCCTCCTCGTCCTGCGCAAGTTCGGGGTCATCGTCCCGACGCACTACGCCCTCATCCTGACGATCGCGGTGACGACGATCAGCTGGGTGCTGACGGCCTTCCTCGGCCCGCAGACCGACCGCCAGACCCTGATCGCTTTCTACAAGAAAGTCCGTCCCTTCGGCCCGGGATGGAAGGCCATCCGAAAGGAGGCCGGCATCTCCGAGGCCGACGCCAAGGGCACGCACGAGAGCTTCCCCCTGGCCCTCATGGGCTGGGTCTCCGGGTCGCTGACCATCTGGTCGGCCCTGTTCATGGTCGGGAACTTCCTCTATGGCCGCACGGCCTACGCCCTCGTGCTCTTGGGAGTCTTCATCCTGAGCGGTCTTGTCCTGCTCAGGGTCATCAACCGGTTATGGAGCAAGGGCCCGGCCGTGCCGGAGACGCCGACGGCGATGTGAGCCGGTTTTCAGAAGCCGGTGTTGAAGACGGGCAGGACGCGGAGGCCTTTCGGGTTGTCCCGGACGATGTTGACGAGGCCGATCTGGACGCCCTTGTCGAGCTTCCAAGTGTAATTGACGATGCCGATCGACAGGCCGTTGAGGGTCCCGCGGATGTGATTGAAGGAGCTGACGGCGAGGCCGGTCAGCCGCCCGCCCTTTTCGACCCTGACCATCGCGACGCTGGCGAAAACGCCCCTGAGGTCCATGCCGCCGACGCCGATGCCGCCGACGACAAGGCCGCGGACATTGGGCGCGCCCGCGCCGATGCCGCCGATGGCGATCCCGGTGAAGTTCTCGCCGCAGCCGGCTCCCAGGCCGGCGATGGCGATCCCGGTGAAGTTCTCGCCGCAGCCGACGCCCAGACCGCCGAGGGCGATACCTGTGAAGTCCTCGCCGCACCCGACACCCAAGCCGCCGATGGCCAGCCCCTTGAAGTTGGTGCCGGCCCCCACGCCGAGCCCCCCGACGAACAATCCGGTCGCGTTCTCGCCGGCCCCGACGCCGAGCCCGCCGATGCCGATCCCGACCAGGTCCTCGCCGGCCCCGACACCCGCGCCTCCGAAGCTGATCCCCGTGACGTTCTCGCCCGCACCGAGACCGAGACCCCCGATGTTGATCCCGGTCAGGTTATCCCCGGCGCCGACTCCCAGTCCGGCGATATTGAGGCCCGTGAGGTTCGCTTCCGCGGCTACCCCGAGAAGCCCCAGTTGGATGCCCCGGACTTTGCCGCCGCCGGGCATAATGCCCAGCGACAGGCCGGAGACGACGGCCTCCTTGTTGTTTCTGCGCGGCATCCACAGGGTGAAATTGACGCCGTTGATGCGCTTCACCCGGCTGTCCCTGAAATTGAAGCGGAGACCGGCAAAATCCTTCGAATTGCCGAAGCTGATGCCCCACTTTTTCGCGGGAATATCCAGGCTTTGGGCCAATAGGGAATGACTCTGAACGATGCCCAGGACGAGGCATACGCCGGCCAAAGTTTTCAGAAAAGCTGTCGATCGTTTGGTCTTTCTCATGGATTACTCCTCGAAGAAAAATCGCCGAAATCCACCGGCCCATCAAATAAAACGAGATAATACCGGAAAAAGTTCACCCGGCCCACGACAGGGAAGCGGAGAAAGAGCGCAAAACCTGGGATTGACGCGGCCCGGCGAACTCCGTATATTGAGGGGCGTATCTCCCCTACTAAGCCGGGCAGAAAATAGATATATCCGGAATCCGGAGGGAACGATGTCTCAAATCCCGCAAAAAACCAATTGGGGCCCCATCCTGGTCCTGGGCGGCCTCTGGGGACTCTCCGAAGCGGCGCTCGGCATGTACCTGCGCCAATGCGCTTCGACCGTCTCCGGCTCGCTGATGACGGGCGCGGCCCTCTTCTTCCTGGCCGCGGCCTGGGCGGTTTCGCCCCGCGTCAAGACGGCGGCCCTGATGGTCGTCATCGCCTCGGGCTTCAAGCTCTTCGACGCCCTGCTCCTCGGCCTGCCGGTCCTTAGCGGCGCTATCGGCAACCCCATCTTCGCCATCGTCATGGAGGGCGCGGCTTTCGTGCTCATCGTCAGCGTCATCAGCAAAGCCCTCGCCGGCAAGGCGCACGGGCAGGGTGTCGCGGGCGGCTTGGCCGCTCTCGTCGCCGTCAACCTCTTCCCCCTGGTCAAGTTCGCAACGGGCGTCGCACCCTGTGTCGCAGGGACGTCCTATCCCCTCTCGCTTTATTACGCGCCCATCGCCGTGGCTCTATCGGCCCTCACAGTTCCACTGGGACTGCGAGCCGGCACCTTTCTGGCCGCGCTCGAAAGCCGGCCGGCTCACTTGCGCTGGGCTTCACCCGCAGTCCTGGCCCTTTCGCTCGGGGCTCTCGCCCTGCTCCGACTGCTCTAGTCCGGCCACTTCCCTAGAGGTGACTATGGAAAAAAATCCGGACAAGAAGCACCCCGGCGGCGTCAGCCGCCGCGATTTCATCAAGGGCCTGGGGACGGGCGCCCTGGGCACGGCCGTCCTGCCGCCCCTCCTCGGGCAGACGATCGCGACCAAGAAAGGCCGGGTGCCCGTCTACGACAAAAAGACGATCAGCCTAACCGTCAACGGAAGGAAAACGAGCTTCACCGTCGAGGCCAACGAAACCCTCCTCGACGTCCTCCGCGACAAGCTCGATCTCACCGGCGCCAAAAAGGTCTGCGACCGCGGCGAATGCGGCGGCTGCACCGTCCTCCTCGACGGAGCGCCCGTTTACGCCTGCATGTATCTCGCCATCCGCGCCGACGGCAAGGCCGTGAAAACGGTTGAAGGCCTGGCCGAAGGCGACAAGCTTCACCCCGTCCAGGAGGCCTTCATCGAAAAGGACGGCTATCAGTGCGGTTTCTGCACGCCCGGGTTCCTGATGACGACATCCGCATTCCTGGCCAAGAACCCGGCCCCGTCTCTCGACGAGATCAAGCTGGCGCTCTCCGGCAACCTCTGCCGCTGCGGCAACTACGCCAAGATCTACGGGGCCATCGACGCCGCGGCCAAAAAGCTGAGGGGGGCCTGAGATGCGAAAGAAAGATTTCAAGGACATCGGGGACGGCAGCGGTCTCTACATGGAAGAGGCCCGGGGGCAGGCGACGAGGACGCAGCGCCCGGCCCAGGCCGTGCCGGCCAAGCCGGCCGCGGCGCCGCCGGAGGCCAAGGCCCCTGAATACAGACATATCGGCAAGCCGACGCGCCGCATCGACGGCCGCGAGGTCGTCACCGGCCGAGCCACGTACACCCAGGACGTCAAGCTCCAGGGCATGCTCATCGGCAAGATCCTGCGCTCGCCTCACGCCGCGGCCGAGGTCGTCTCGATCGACCTCGCCCCGGCCCTGGCCCTGCCCGGGGTCCTTGGCGCCGTCAGGCTCCCCGACAGCAAGGTCCGCTACGCCGGCCAGCAGGTCGCGGCGGTGGCCGCGGTCGACGAGAGAACGGCCGAGAAAGCGCTCGCCCTCATCAAGGTCGAGTACAAGACCCTGCCCTACGTCGTCGATTGGGAAAAGGCCCGCGACACGAACGCCCCGCAGGTCCGCGACGGCAAGCCCAACGTCGAGAAGCTCAACCAATACGTCCGGGGCGACGTCGAGAAGGGCTTCGCCGAAGCCGACGTCGTCGTCGAGCGGACCTACCGGACGGGCTTCGAGGTCCACCACCCGACCGAGACGCACGGCAGCGTCGCCGCGTGGGAGGGCGACCACCTCGTCGTCTACGATTCGACGCAGAACATCCACGGCGTCCGCGACGGCCTGGCCCGGGCCATGAAGGTCCCCGCCGCCAACGTCACGGTCATCAAGAAGTACATGGGCGGCGGCTTCGGCAGCAAGCTCGGCCTCAACGAACAAACGGTCGCCGCCGCGAACCTGGCCCGCGAAACGGGACGGCCCGTCAAGATCCTGCTGTCGCGGCGGGACAATGCCGTGTGCGTCGGCTACCGGCCCTCGTCGCACCAGACCTACAAGGTCGGCGCGAAGAAGGACGGGACCCTCGTCGCTTTCTCGCTGCTGAATTACGCGTCGGGCGGTGTCGGGGCGGGCGACGACGTCGCCGAACCCGTCGTCGACGTCTACAAGTGCCCAAACTGCAAGGTCGAGGAATTCACCGTTTTCACGAACACCGGAGCCTCACGGGCGACGCGGGCCCCGGGCCACACTCAGGGCGCCTTCGGGCTCGAAGGCGTGATGGACGAGCTGGCCGCGGTCCTGGATATGGACCCGCTCGAGCTGCGGAAGAAAAATTACTCGACGCGGAACTTGGGAGACACGGGCCTCCCCTACTCGACCAAGGGCCTCGACAAGTGCTACGAGCTCGGGGCCAAGGCCATCGGCTGGGAGCGGCGGAACCGGCAGCCGGGCGGCGGAGACGGGGCGGGCACGGTCCGGCACGGGATCGGTGTCGCCACGAGCATCTGGTTCGGCGCCGGCGTGCCGGGGACGCTGGCCGACATCGTCCTCTACCCGGACATGAGCGTCGAGGTCGTCTGCGGCACGCAAGACCTCGGCACCGGCACGCGGACCCTCATGGCCGTCGTCGCGGCCGAGACGCTCGGGCTCGGCCCGAAGGACATCACGGTCAAGCTCGGGAATTCCGACTACCCCTGGGCGCCGCTCTCCGGCGGCAGCCTGACGACTCCGTCCGTGGCCCCGGCCGTGCGCGACGCCGCCCTCAAGGCGGTCGACCGGCTCAAGGCGGTCGCGGCGGCGCGGCTCAAGGTCGCGGCCGACGACGTCGTCATGGGCGACAGGAAGTTCTTCGCTAAAAGCGCGCCCGAAAAAACGGTCGCCTTCGCCGACGTCTACCGCGACCTGCGGCGGGAGACAGTGTTCCATGGCGAGCGGACAGGCTTCCCGCAGAACGAATACGCCTTCAACACGTTCGGCGCCCACTTCGCCGAGGTCGAGGTCGACGTGGAAACGGGGCGCGTCCGCGTCCTCAAGTATGTCGCCGCCCAGGACAGCGGCCAAATCGTCAACAAGCTCACGGCCGAGAGCCAGGTCGTCGGGGGCGTCACCCAGGGTCTGAGCGCCGGCCTCTTCGAGGAGCGGATCATGGACGACACGACCGGGACCGTCGTCAATCCGAACCTGCGCGACTACAAGATCGCGACCTCTCTCGACATCCCCGAAATCACGCCCCTATTCGTCGACGTCTTCGACCCGCGGATCAACAACCTGGGCGTGAAGGGGTTGGGCGAGCCGGCGCGCGTGCCGAGCTCGGCGGCCGTCGCCAACGCCGTCTACAACGCGATCGGCGTCCACGTCCGCGAGATCCCGATGACACCCAAGCGCGTCCTCGAGGCCCTCAAGAAAAAGGAGGCCGGGTCATGAGAGAATTCCAGATCGCCCAGCCGCGGACCGTGGACGAACTGGCCGCCCTCCTGGCCGAAACGCGGGAGCCGGTGGCGATGATGGCCGGCGGCACGGACCTCATCGACGAGCTCAAGAGCGGCGTCGCCACGGCCGGACTCGTCGTCGACCTTCAAACCGTCGCCGGCCTGGCCGGGATCGTGCCGGAGAAAGACGGGCTGAGGATCGGCGCCATGACCAGGGTTGTCGATCTGGCCGAGAACGCGGCCGTGGCCCGCGATTACCCGAGCCTCAGACAGGCGGCTCTGTCGCTGGCGACACCGCAGCTGAGGAACGTCGGCACGGTCGGCGGCAATCTCTGCCAGCGGCCGCGCTGCTGGTATTACCGCGACCCCCAGGTCGTCTGCCGGAAGAAGGGCGGCTTCAACTGCTTCGCCTTCCAGGGCCGGAACAAGTACCATGCGATATTCGGCGGCAGCGGCTGTTTCATCGTCTACCCGTCGGACCTGGCCCCGGTCCTGATCTCGCTAGGCGCCAGGGCGACGGTCGGGACGGCCAAAGGCGATAAAGTCGTGCCGCTCGAGCAGTTCTATGCCCTGCCTGAGATCGACGTCAGGCGCGAGAATATCCTCGATAACGGCCAATTCCTGAAAAGCGTCTGGGTCCCGGCGTCCAAGGCGGGGCAAAAAACGGCCTACGTCAAGCTCAAGGAGCGCGGCGCCTGGGACTTCGCTCTCGTCTCGGCGGCCGTAACGGGCGTCGTCAAGGACGGCGCTTTCGCCGAGATCTCGGTCGTCATGGGCGGCATCGCGCCCATCCCCTGGCGTTTGAAAAAGGCGGAGAACGTTTTGCGCGGCATGCAGGCGACGGAAGCGCTCGTCCGGCAGGCTGTTGATAAGGCGCTCGAAGACGCGTCGCCTCTCCGTGAGAACGGTTATAAAGCCGACCTCGTCTTCGCCGCGCTCAAGGAAGCGGTCCTGGCCGTCGCGGCATGAATTACAGCTTCCCCAAGCTCATCGAGATCCTCACCGAAGGGCGCGGACTCGTCTTGGCGACGGTCGTCGAGACCGAGGGTTCGACGCCCCAGGTCCCGGGGGCCTCGGCCATATTCTCCGCGGCCGGGCTCGAGGCCGGGACGGTCGGAGGAGGACTGCTCGAGGCGCGGGTCGAAGCGATCGCCGGCGAAGCCTTGCGCGACGGGAAAGCGCGGCTCGTGTCCTTCAGGCTCGACGCTGACCCGGCTGACGTCGAGGGGGGGATCTGCGGCGGCTCGGCCCGGGTCCTCATCGACCCGGGCGTCGGCGGGGAGCGGGTCGTTTTCGAGCGGGCGCTCGACGGCTTCAGGAAGCGCCGGCCCGGCTGCCTAGCCTCCCTCATCGTGCCGGGCCAGGGGGATTTCGTTTCGGTCGAACGCCGGTTTATTGGGGTTGGGAGCGCTTCTGCCCCACGCGCCGAGGCGCCGTCATTGGATGCCAATGCGCACGCGGGCGTCAAGGGACAAGCCTTCGGCTCGCCACTCGCCCGTGCCTTATATCCACGGGCAAGTACGGCGAAAGTGGACCCCCGGGCAGAGCCCGGGGCCGGGCTTCCCAGTCCCGGTCCTGGCAAGGCCGGGGCCCCGGTCGCCGTCGGCCCGGACATCTTCGCTGCCGCCCTCGAGGATGGCCGGCCGCGTCTTGTTAAAAGCGAGGGCCGGCTGATTTTCCTCGAATCCGTCCGGCCCCTGCCGCGGCTCATCATCGCCGGGGCGGGACATGTCGGCCGGGCCGTCGCCCGGTTGGGCTCGCTCCTCGATTGGAGCGTCACGGTCATCGACGACCGACCCGAATTCGCCAACGCCGATAATGTCCCCGAAGCGGACGAGATCGTCGTCGGTGATATCGGCGAGACCGTCCGAAAGATCGAGGATTCGACCGAGAACTACTTCGTCATCGTCACCAGGGGTCATCAAAAAGACGCCGAGGCCCTGCGGGCCGCGATCGGGCGCCCGGCGGCCTATATCGGCCTGATCGGGAGCAGGCGGAAGATCGAGATCCTGCACTGCGAGTTCCTGGATAGAGGTTGGGCCACGGCCGACACGTGGGCCAAGGTCCACGCGCCGATCGGGGTCGAGATCGGCTCGAAGACGGTCGAGGAGATCGCCGTCAGCATCGCCGCCGAGCTCGTCCTCGTCCGGTCCAAGCCTAAGGAGAGCGTCCGGCCGTGATCTGGGCCGTCATCCTGGCCGCGGGCGAGTCCCGGCGGATGGGGACGCAGAAGCTCCTCCTCCCCTTCGGAGACGCCACGGTCATCGAGTCCGTCGTCCTGACGGCCCTCGCCTCGCGCGTCGACCGCGTCCTCGCCGTCCTCGGCGCGGACAGAGATGCCGTCCGTCAAAAGCTCGAGCCCTTCGGCATCGATTTCGTCATCAACGAGAATTTCGTCAAGGGCATGCTCTCGTCGGTCCAGGCGGGCTTCGCGGCCCTCCCCCCCGCTGCCGAAGCGGCCGTCGTCATGCTCAGCGACCAGCCCTTCCTCCCGGCCGGGGTTGTCGACGCGGTCGTCGAGGCCTTTCGGCGAAGCGGCAAGGGCATCGTCGTCCCGGCCTTCCAGGGCCGCCGCGGTCATCCCGTCCTCATCGGCCTGAAATACCATGACGAGGTCCTCGCCCTCGACCCCACGGACGGCCTGCGCCGGCTCATGCGCGCCCACCCCGACGACATCTTCGAGGCCGCGGTCGAAGACGCGAACATCCTCCGCGACATGGACGTGCCCGAGGATTACGCCAACGAGCTCAAGCGCCGTCCCTCTTGATTGACTCGCCGCGCCCATCGGCATACCATACGGCCAGCGGAGGGAATGAACTCATACGAAAAGGAGGGATGAACCATGCACGCCCGTTTGCTCAAAATGCAGGTTAAGCCCGAACGGATCGACGAAGCTGCCCGCCTTTTCGCCGAGGACATCGTCCCGCGCTGCCGGGACCAGGCGGGCTACCGCGGCGCCTTTATTCTGGTCGACCGTAAGCTCGGCGAGTGCGTCCCGATCACGCTTTGGGAGACCGAGGCCGACATGATGGCCACGGAGGAGAACCGGTTTTTCCAAACCCAGCTCGTCAAGTTCCTGGGCTTATTCCGCCACGGCCTCATCCGCGAGACCTACGAGGTCGTCGTCGTCGACCCCCTCTTGGCTTGACGCGCGGCCCGGTCCGTTGTCCAGCGCTCCCCATTTGTGTTATAAATCGCCCCGAGAGGTACAAACACGATGACCCTGAAAAGAATCATCCTGCCCCTTCTGACTGTCTTCGTCCTGGCGTCCGCCGCCCGGGCCCAGGCGACGAATACGCTCCTCCGGCAAGGCGACGACCTTTACGCCCAGCGGGGCGACCTGGCCAAGGCCAAGGAAGCCCTGGCTAAGTACCAGGCGGCCCTGGCCCCCGGCGATGACGCCTACGGCGCGAACTGGCGCCTGGCCCGGGTGGAATACTGGATCGGCGACCACACGGCCGACAAGACCGTAAAGAAACAGATCTTCCAGCAGGGGATCGATCACGCCAAGAAAGCCATCGAGCTCGGCCCCAATAAAGTCGAGGGGCATTTCTGGCTCGGCGTCTGTTACGGCGTCTACGGCGAAGCCAAGGGCGTCCTCAAGAGCCTGGCCCTGGTCAAGCCGATCAAGGAAGCGATGCGCCGCGTCCTCGAAATCGACCCCGCCTACGACAAGGGCGGCGCCGACCGCGTCCTGGGCCGCGTCTACCACGAGGTACCCGGCATCGCCGGCGGCAGTGAGAAGAAGTCCCTCGAGCACCTCCTCAAGGCGGTGGAGTACGGACCGCGCGTCGGCCTCAACCTCCTCTACCTGGCCGACACCTATATCTCCCTCGACCAGATCGAGAAAGCCCGGGAAACCCTGGAATACATCCTGACCATGGAGCCCGAGCCGGAGCTCATCCCCGAGACGACGGAAGAGCGCGAGCAGGCCCGCCAGAGACTCGAAGGAAAGCAATTCAAGAAGAAAAAATGACCGGGTCAGCCGTCCGGGTCCTCTTCGAAAACGCCGACTATCTGGCCGTGGACAAGCCTGAGGGCGTCGTTTCGGTGGCCGAGGCGGGCAAGGGCGGCCTGCCCGAGCTCCTTAAGGACGTCTTCCCCGGCAAGCTCTACCCCGTCCACCGCCTCGACCGGGAGTCCAGCGGCGTCATCGTCTATGCCAAGAACGCCGACGCCCACCGCCACCTCAACAGCCAGTTCGACCGCCGCGAGGTCCGCAAGACCTACTTGGCCGTCACCCTGGGCGCCATCGAGGCGAACCGCGGCTCCGTCAAGGCCCCGATACGCGAGTTCGGCTCGGGACGGATGGGCGTCGACGCCAAGCGCGGCAAGCCTTCGTCGTCCGAGTTCAAGGTCGCGGAGCGGCTCGAAGGCGCGACCCTCGTCCGGGTCAATCCGGCGACGGGGCGGCGCCATCAGATCCGCGTCCACCTCTACCACATCGGCCACCCCATCGCCGGCGACCTCAAGTACGGCGACCGGACGCTCCAGGGCCGCTATCCGCGGCTGATGCTCCACGCCCTCGAGATCGAATTCGCCCTTCTTTCCGGCCAGCGCGTGACCGTCGAGGCGCCCGTCCCACCGTCCTTCGAAGCGGTCCTACATAGTCTGCGAAAGGCAAAGCCCTGAGCGAATAAGGATTCCCGCATGAAACGAATCGCCGCCCTATTCTTCATCGCGCTCTTCTTCCTCTCCCTCGCCAACTTCATCGCCCCGGTCGCACTTTCCGCCTCAAGCGCCGCCAAACGGAAAATCGTCCGCCGGGCCATGCCCGACGGCGGAAAAGCCTTCGCCCACGTTAAGTTCCTGGCCTCCGACGAGTTCCAGGGCCGGAAATCGGGGACGCCCGAATACCGCCGGGCGGCCGAGTACGTGGCCGCCGAGATGGAGAAGGCCGGCCTCAAGCCGGGCGGCGAGAACGGCACTTGGTTCCAGGAGGTCCCGTTCAAGAACTGGACGGACTTCGAACAGCCCATCCGGCTCGAGGTCGTCTCGCCCGAGCGGCGGGTCTATTTCGCCGGTCGCGGCCGCGACTTCACCCCCGTCTCCGGGACGGGGTCGGGGACAGTCAAGGGCGGGCTCGCCTTCGCCGGCTACGGCGTCGTTTCGGAAAAGGACGGCTGGGACGACTACGCGGCGCTCGACGTCAAGGGGAAGATCGTCCTGGTCATGCCCGACCTGCCCGCCTCCCTCGGCAACGACGCGAAGAACGAATGGAGCTTCGAGAAAAAAGTCCAAACGGCCGCGGCGAAGGGCGCCCTCGGCCTCATCGAGATGGACCTCACGACCCCCGGAGCTCAGGCCGGACCCCAGGCCGGACCGCGGCCCCGCTTCGGCGTCCTCCGCCCCGGACAATGCCCCGAGGGCTTCGTCGTCATGAGGGCGGGCCGTGATTTCTTGAGCGACGTTTTTTACCTCGTCGGCAAGAGCTGGCGGGACCTGGTCAGCAAGACGCTCCGCCTCAGGAAGTCGATGACCCTGGACCTCGGCGCCGATGTCGAGATGGAGGCCCATTTCGTCTCCGGGGAGAGGACGGCCCCGAACGTCGTCGGCATCCTCCCCGGCAACGACCCCAAGTTCAAGGACGAGGCGCTCGTCATCGGCGGCCACCTCGACCACCTCGGCGTCGGCATCGACGGCTGGATCTATCCCGGCGCGGACGACAACGCCACGTCGGCCGCGGTCATCCTGGAGACCGCCCGGGCGCTCGCCGCCGCTCGTTACAAGCCGGCGAGGACCATCGTCTTCGGCGCCTGGGCGGGCGAGGAGCTCGGCCTCCAGGGCTCGCGCTATTACACCGAACACCCCGTCATCCCGCTCGAAAAAACGGCCCTCTACATGAACATCGATATGGTCGGGACGGGCGACTCCGACCTCCTCGTCGGCGGCATGATCGAGTTCGCCGAGCTCTACGAGATCGTCAAGCGCGGCCTCGACGCGGAGACGAGAAAGAAACTCCGCCCGCGGCTGAACTACCGCGGCTCCGACCACACCTCGTTCTGGGGAAAGAACGTCCCGGCCGTGAGCCTCAGGACGGGCGAGATCCTGACCGAGAAGCTCGACGACGAGCATCCCGAATACCACTACCCCGGCGACCGGCCCGAGCTCATTGACCCCGAGCTCCTGCGCCTCGCTTGCCAGTATCACGCCGATATCCTGCAAAACCTCGGCTCGAGCCGCGCCAACCTCCTCGACCCCGTCTATCGGACACTCTTCCTCCACCGCGACGCGGCCGTCGTCGATCTCCACTGCGACACGATCGCCCGGTACATGGCCGGCGAGGACCTGAGCCAGGACCTGACCAAGGGCCACATCGATATCCCCAAGCTCAAGCGCGGGGCCGTCGACCTCGAAGTTTTCGCCTGCTTCGCTCCCCCGCCCGCGAACGAGACCGATAAATTCCAGTCGGCCAACAAGGTCTTCGCCCAGGTCGAAGCCGTGAACAAGCTCGTCGAGAAAAACACCGGCGACCTGGCCCTCGTCCGCTCGCTCGACGAGGCGAACGCCGCGCGGTCCGCGAGCAAGACGGGCATCCTCATCGCGATCGAGGGCGGCTACGCCATCGAGAACGACCTCGTCCTCCTCCGAGAATTCTACAGAGCCGGCGTCCGGCTGATGACCCTGACCCATTGGACGGGCTCAGACTGGGCCGACGCCTCGGGCGACGAAAAACCCGTCCACGGCGGCCTGACGGAATTCGGCGAGTCCGTCATCGCCGAGATGAACCGCCTGGGCATGATCATCGACATCTCCCACGTCCACGACGAGACGTTTTGGGACGTCATCCGCCTGTCCAAGGCGCCCGTCGTCGCCTCCCACTCCTGCTGCCGGGCCCTCGCGCCCCACCACCGGAACCTCAGCGACGAGATGCTCAAAGCGCTGGCCGAGAAGGGCGGCGTCGTCGGCATCAACTTCTGGCCGGGCTTTCTCCGGGACGATATCGACAAAGCCGAGACCGAGCTTTTCACAAAGGTTGCCACAGAACGAGGGCTTCCGACGGACTGGGTCGCCCACGCGAAGCTCGAGCCCGCCGTCCGCGATGAGTTCAACGCCGACTTCGAGAAGCGTTGGGCGGAGATTAGAACAACGCTGCCCACCGTCGACGTCAAGACCGTCGTCGACCACATCGACCACGTCGTCAAGGTCACGGGCACCGCCGACCATGTCGGCCTGGGCTCGGACTACGACGGTATCAGCATCACGCCCACCGGTCTCGAGAACGCCGGCCTCCTGCCCAACATCACCAAGGAGCTCGTCGCCCGCGGCTACAAGCCGGAGGATATCCGCAAGATCCTCGGCGGGAATTTCCTCCGCGTCTTCGGCGCCGTCGAACGGTTTCGAACGGGGTCGGACCACAGCAACTCAATAATTATCAATTAGTTAAATGAAAATCCAAGCTCGTTTTAGGCCTTATTTGGATGTTTTGGTGCCCCAAAATCGAGAATAAGTGCTATCCTAGATGGCTATGACAGATCCAGAAGTACCGACGGGCGCAGCGCCGCTGAACGAACTCGAGGCGCCGGCCATCCTCGACCGCTCCCGCCACCGCATTTCGCGCCGCAACATCGACCCCGACGCCCTGAAGGTCCTCTACCGGCTGAGCAGTCACGGTTTCACGGCCTACCTCGTCGGCGGCGCCGTCCGGGACATGCTCTTGGGCCGCAAGCCGGTCGATTTCGACATAGGAACGAACGCCCACCCGAACCAGATCAAGAAGCTCTTCCGCAACGCCTTCCTCATCGGCCGCCGCTTCCGCCTGGCCCACATCAAGTTCCAGGGCGGCAAGACGATCGAGGTTTCGACGTTCCGGAGGAAGCCCGACGAGGAGGAGCTCGCCGCCGAGCGCGAAGAGGAAGAGGCCAGAAAGGCCCGCGAGGCGGCGGGGACCGAAGAAGCGAGAGAGAACTCGAGTGCGGCGCCTCCGGACGACCAGGCCTCCCCGATGGAACCGGAAGGCCAGGCCGGTCCCGCAGAGTCGGCAGATGAGCAAACGAGCGCGCCATCGGCCGAGTCTGCGTTTGGGCCTCAAAAAACACCTGCTCAGCAGCTCGCCGCCGAGCCCGCCGGGAAACCTGAAGCCCCTGCCGCCGAAAGCGCAGCCCCCGGCGCCTCCCCGCGCCGCGGCCGGCCGCCGCTCAAACCCATCGCCTACGGCACGCCGCGAGAGGACTCCTTCCGCCGCGACCTGACCATCAACGCCCTGTTCTACGACATCGCCACCTATTCCGTCATCGACTACGTCGGCGGCCTCGAGGACCTCGAGGCCGGCCGGGTCCGCATCATCGGCGACCCGGATACGAGCTACACGGAGGACCCGGTCCGCATCTGGCGCGTCCTGCGCCACGCCTCCCGCCTCGACTTCGCCATCGAGGAGA
>Ga0315286_10002799_pt1 | contig 16339 bp, 11 predicted proteins | sample YL17G10_0_MG_FD_205038 | JGI IMG/M metagenome (GOLD analysis project Ga0315286, IMG submission 205038) | Sediment microbial communities from Yellowstone Lake, YNP, Wyoming, USA - YL17G10_0 | ecosystem: Environmental > Aquatic > Freshwater > Lake > Sediment | place: USA: Wyoming | collected...
GCCTTTCCCGAGCGGAATCTCGACATTCAATATCTCGCCGATATCCGCCGTTTCCCGAAAGAGATCCTCGACGGGGTGAGGGCCATCGTCCATCTCGCTGCGATATCCAACGACCCCATCGGCAACAGGTTCGAAGATGTCACGCTGGACATCAACCATCGTGCCAGCGTCGATCTGGCAAGGAAAGCGAAGGCCGCCGGCGTCGGGTCGTTCGTATTCGCATCGAGCTGCAGCATGTACGGCCTGGCTGACGATAGGGCAAGGCAGGAGAGCTCGCCGCTCAACCCGCAGACCGCCTACGCGAGGTCCAAGGTCCTCACCGAAACGGGTTTGGCGCCTCTCGCCGATAAGGGATTCACGGTCACATCCTTGAGATTTTCGACCGCTTGCGGTTGGAGTGACCGGCTGCGACTCGACCTCGTCCTCAACGATTTCGTCGCCGGGGCCGTGGCCTCCGGAAAAATCACCATCCTGAGTGACGGAACTCCCTGGCGGCCGCTGATCGATGTCAAGGACATGGCCCGGGCGATCGACTGGGCGATCTCGCGTCCCGTATCAAAAGAGACGCGCTTTCTAGCGATCAACGTCGGAAGCAACGAAGGCAACTACCAGGTCAGGGACCTGGCCGAAGCGGTGGCGGTGGAGATTCCCGGGACGCAGGTTTCCATCAACCAGGACGCTCAGCCCGACAAGCGTTCTTACCGGGTAAGCTTCGACCTTTACAAGAAACTCGCCCCCGAGTATCAGCCCGCCGTCGGCTTGAAGGAGTCCATCCGGGAGCTCAAGTCCGGCCTGGAATCCTTAGGCTTCAGGGACGGCGAATTCCGCAATTCCCGCTTCATGAGGCTCAATATCCTAACGGAACTCCGGAAAAAGGGGCTCTTGAACGACCAATTACAATGGACAGGACTATGAACCCGAGCCCCCGGTGCCGGTTTTGCGAAACGCCGCTTAGGCAGACCCTCGTCGACTTGGGTATGTCGCCGCTCTGCGAAAGCTATGTCGGCGCCGACCAGCTCAACCAGATGGAGCCGTTTTATCCCCTGCGCGTATATGTCTGTGAGAGATGTTACCTGGCCCAGTTAGAGGAGTATGTCAGCCCCGAGGCGATCTTTACCGAATACGCCTACTTCTCCTCTTATGCGGATTCGTGGCTGCGGCACGCGAAAAGCTATACGGACATCATGGTCGAACGGTTCGGCATCGGCCCGGCCAGTCTCGTCGTCGAGCTGGCCAGCAACGATGGCTATCTCCTCCAGTATTTCGTCGAAAAGGGTGTTCCTGTTCTCGGGATCGAGCCGGCGCGCAATGTGGCCAAGGTGGCGATCGAAAAGGGCATCCCTACTCTCATCGAGTTCTTTGGGGAAAAGATGGCCGAGCGCCTGGCCTCCGAGGGGAAAACGGGTGACCTGATTCTGGGAAACAACGTTCTGGCCCAGGTCCCGGCACTCAACGACTTCGTCCGAGGCATGAAGGTTCTTCTCAAGCCCCGGGGGATCATCACCCTCGAATTCCCGCATCTTGTCCGGCTCATGGAAGAAAACCAGTTCGACACCATCTACCACGAGCACTTTTCCTATTTTTCGTTTCTCGCCGCGGAGAAGATCTTTGCGACCCATGGCCTGACGCTCTTTGACGTCGACGAACTGCCCACACACGGCGGGTCTCTAAGAATATACGCCCAGCACGCGGAGGACACGACCCACGCGATGACTTCCCGGGTGAATGAGCTTCGCACACAGGAAGAGACCGCGGGGCTGACCCAAATGCGGACGTACGACGCCTTCTCGGAAAAGGTCAAGGAAACCAAGCGAAAGCTCCTGGAATTCCTGATCAAAGTGAAACGTGAAGGAAAAACCGTCTGTGGCTATGGCGCACCGGGCAAAGGAAATACGCTCCTGAATTATTGCGGCATCCGGACGGATTTCCTCGACTATACCGTTGACCGGAATCCCTACAAGCAGGGCAAATTCACTCCGGGAACCCATATTCCGATACTTTCTCCTGACAGGATCCGGGAAACGCGCCCGGATTACCTGTTCATTTTGCCTTGGAACTTCAAGGACGAGATCATCGGCCAGATGTCCTACATCCGTGATTGGGGCGGAAGGTTCATCGTGCCGATTCCCGAGGTCAGGGTCTACGAATGATCTTCACAGAAACGGATCTAAAAGGCGCGTTCGTCGTCGATATCGAAAAACATCAAGATGAGCGCGGTTTTTTTGCCCGTTCCTGGTGCCGGCGGGAGTTCGAGGCCCACGGCCTGAACCCTAAGCTGGCCCAATGTAATATTTCTTTTAATCCCCACAAAAGAACCCTGAGGGGTATGCATTACCAGGCCAAGCCGTTCGAGGAGGCCAAGCTCGTTCGCTGCACGAGAGGGTCGCTCCACGACGTGATTGTCGACCTACGCTCGGATTCCCCGAGCTATAAGAAATCTCTGGGTGTTGTCCTGACGGCCGAAAACAGAAGAATGCTCTACGTCCCCCAAGGGTTCGCCCATGGATTCCTGACCCTGGAGAACGACACCGAAGTCTTTTACCAGATATCCGAATTCTACATGCCCGAGTCTCAAAGGGGTTTCCGGTGGAACGACCCGGCAATCGCCATTAGCTGGCCGGCGGAGGTCGAATTCATATCAGACCGGGACCGGAATTTTCCCGATTTCAGCGGCTGAGCAAAGAAGGATTTATGGACATCGGAGATCGCGCGAACCCGAACGGTGGAACGGCCGTCGGCCAAGAGATCTTCCAGTTGATGGCCGAATTGTATCCCTTTTGCCGGAGCATTACAGGCCGGGGATTGCGTAGGACCCTGGAAATTGTTCAACGATATATTCCCCTCCGGCTCCATGAGGTTCCGTCCGGGACACGGGTTTTCGATTGGACCGTACCGAAGGAATGGAACATCCGGGACGCTTATGTCAGGAACTCCGCGGGCGAGAAGATCATCGACTTCCAAAAATCGAACCTCCACGTCGTCAGCTACAGCGTTCCCATCAGGAAAACGGTGCCGCTGGCAGAGCTCAAAAAGCATCTTCACACCATACCTGAGCACCCCGATTGGATCCCTTATCGGACGTCTTATTACCGGGAGAATTGGGGCTTTTGCCTGAGCCACAATGACTTCCTCGGATTGGCAGAAGGAGAGTACGAAGTCGTCATCGATTCCACCCTGGAGAACGGCTCCCTAACCTACGGAGAAATTCTCCTCGAGGGCGCTAAGAAGGACGAGATATTGATTTCCGCCCATGCCTGCCACCCCTCCCTGGCTAACGACAACCTTTCAGGGGTCGGCCTGGCGACGATGCTAGCGAAAAACATCGCCACGGCCCCCCGCAAATTCTCTTACAGGTTCCTTTTCATCCCCGGTACTATCGGCGCAATCACTTGGCTCAGCCTGAACGAACAGGCAGCACGCCGGATCAAGAGCGGCCTGGTTCTGACCGGCGTCGGCGACGTGGGGAATCTCACCTATAAAAAGAGCCGCCGCGGAGACGCGGAAATCGACCGCGCCGCCGGCCATATCCTCCGACATGCTACGCCGCCGGGCCGGATCCAGGACTTCAGCCCTTACGGCTATGACGAGCGCCAGTTCTGCTCGCCGGGGTTCAACCTGCCTGTCGGCAGGCTATCCCGAACGCCCTACGGCGAGTATCCCGAATACCACACCTCTGCGGACAGCCTGGAGTTCGTCAACGCTAACTCTCTCGGTGACAGCTATGATGCGGTCCGCGCCATTCTCGGCGTCCTGGAGAACGACAGCACATTCGTCAATCTGAACCCGAATTGCGAGCCTCAGCTCGGCAAGCGGGGCCTCTACGCTTCGCCGGGGACATACGAGATGGCTTTGTTGTGGGTCCTGAACCTCTCAGACGGCGACCTCAATCTGCTCAACATCGCCGAACGGTCCGGGTTGGACTTCGAGACAATTCTGCGGGCCGCAGCAGCGCTCTCCCAAGCAGGCTTGCTTAAAAAGATGATAGAATGAGAGCATCCCAGAAGGTCCTTGTGACAGGGGCCAGCGGCTTCATTGGAACTCATTTGTGCAAGAGACTCAAAGATATCGGGGCGGAGGTCCACGGGGTTTCTAGGGCCAAGCGCCTCAATGGATCGAAGGACATTAAATGGTGGAAGTCAAATCTGCTGCAGGAAACCGAGGTCTATGACCTCATGAAGTTGATAAAACCTGATATTGTCTACCATTTAAGTGGCTGCGTGACGGGTTCACGCAATCCCGAAATGGTATTGCCCACATTTCATTCGAATCTAGTAAGCACCGTGAATCTTCTCACAGCATTAAAAGATGTCGGCTGCGAGAGAATCGTCCTCGTGGGTTCCATGGAAGAGCCTGCACCTCACCAAACGAATTTATCATCCATTTCTCCCTATGCGGCCTCAAAACTAGCGAGCAGCCTCTATGGCAGAATGTTTCATGCTCTTTATCATCTGCCAATTGTAATTCTTCACGTGTTCATGGTCTATGGGCCTGGCCAATTGGATGTTCAAAAGCTAGTCCCTTATGTAATCTTATCGTTGTTGAAAAACAGGGCTCCCAAGCTTACATACGGAAGCAGACCAGTCGACTGGATTTATATCGATGACGTCATCGATGGGCTTGTAGCCAGCGCTCAAGCAACTGAGATTTCGGGAAACACTGTAGATATCGGTTCCGGAATTTTGACCACCGTCCAGAGGGTCGTCGAAGAGCTCGCGGAACTGATTAAGACTAACATAGAACCGGAATTCGGCGCACTTGATGACCGGTTGTATGAGGCTGTCCGAGCTGCCGACGTAAAAACCTCCTTTGATTTGCTGGGATGGAAGAGCAAGGTGGACCTTAAAGACGGGCTCGGGCACACAGTACGGTGGTACGCAGATCAGATGGGTAGGGGCTTATTCAATTAGGAGGGAGAGGGAGTCCAACTTGATCAATCAAAAGGAAATGCCATGAAAGTGGTATTATTCTGCGGCGGTTTGGGTATGCGATTGAGGGAGTATTCGGAGTCGATCCCGAAGCCAATGGTCGAGATCGGATACAGGCCTATTTTGTGGCATGTGATGAAGTACTACGCGCATTTCGGCCATACGGATTTTATACTGTGCCTTGGACATCGAGGCGATCTTATCAAGAAATACTTCGTGAACTATGACGAATGGATTTCCAATAATTTCGTCATATCCAATGGGGGAAATGACCTAACGCTGCTGAACAGCGACATCGGCAACTGGAAAATCACGTTCGTGGACACCGGGCTGAATTCCAATATCGGGCAGAGACTCCGGGCCGTCGAAAAATATCTAGGCGATGACGATGTTTTTTTGGCAAACTACGCCGACGGCCTGTCCGATCTCTACTTACCGGATTACCTGGCCACGTTCCAGGCAAGCGGCAAAGTCGCGGCCTTCCTCTCCGTCCGTCCTTCGCAGAGCTCCCATATCGTGACCGTCAAAGGGGAGAATGAAGTCGTCTCAATCCATTCGGTGCATGAGGCGGACATCTGGATCAACGGAGGCTATTTTATCTTCAGGAAGGAAATCTTCAAACACATCAAGGACGGCGAAGAACTCGTCGAAGGCCCGTTCGAGAGGCTGATAGCGGCCAGGAAGATCATGACTCTGAAGCATACAGGCTTTTGGATAGCCATGGATACGTTCAAGGACAAGCAGTATCTGGATCAGCTCGTTTCCAAGGATGATGTGCCGTGGGAAGTGTGGAGGACCAAGAAATGATGAAACTAAAGCTGTCTCGGAGAGACGGCCCTCTCAAAGTCCTCTGCATCGGGGCCCACAGCGACGATATCGAGATCGGATGCGGCGGGACCATCCTCAAGCTAATTCGCGAAAATGAGGCCGTCGAGTTCGACTGGGTGGTGTTCAGCGCCGGCGAAAATAGGGAAAAAGAAGCCCTGGAGAGCGCGGAAGCCTTTCTGACCGGAGCCACACGCCGGGCGATCATCATCAAGGCGTTCCGGGATGGCTACTTCCCCTACAATGGCGAGGAGATCAAGGACTACTTCGAGGAACTGAAGCGCAAGATTCATCCCGACTTGATATTCACCCACCATCGAACGGATCTGCATCAGGATCATCGGTTGGTCTCCGAGTTGACCTGGAACACCTTTAGGGACCATCTCATACTGGAGTATGAAGTTCCCAAGTACGATGCGGACCTCCGGGCGCCGAACGTCTTTTCCTATCTCGACCAAAAGGTTTGTCAAAAGAAGGTCCGACTCATTAAAAAGCACTTTCGATCCCAGGCCGACAATCAATGGTTTACGGAAGAGACGTTTCGGGCCATCCTCCGGCTCCGAGGAGTTGAGTCGAATGCCCCCACCCAATACGCCGAAGCTTTTTATTGCCGGAAAGCGGTAGTCTTCTAGGGACCGACCGTCGGGTGAACAGGAACATTATCGTAGATTCAGGGAGGAATTCCTGTGTTGAAATTAAGAGCGGCAGACTGGGTTGAAGTTCGAACCAAGGAAGAGATTCTTAGCTCGCTCGATGAGAACGGCCGGCTAGAGGGGCTCCCCTTCATGCCCCAGATGTTCCAATGCTGCGGGCAACGGTTCAGAGTTTTCAAACGGGCCCATAAGACATGCGACACGGTCAACCAGACCGGAGGACGTCGACTGCAGAACGCCGTTCACCTCGATCTGCGGTGCGATGGAGAGGCCTATGGAGGCTGTCAAGCCGCCTGCCTGATATTCTGGAAGGTCGCGTGGCTAAAACCCATTGGCAGCACGAGCAGGCCGTCCGAGGGACCCTCTCAGCGCCCGTCGGGAACGGACCGGGAGGCCGGTTGCGCCGAGGCCGACGTGTGGGCGGCAACGCAAAGCCGAAATGCCTATGATGACGGTGAAACGAGATACGTCTGCCAGGCAACACTGCTGCCCGATTTCACTACATTGTTTCCTTGGTGGAACATTGCGCAATATTTGGAGGATTTCACCTCAGGGAATACAACGATAGGCCGGATGATCCGAGGGTTTATCTATGCAGGCTTCTACAATATATCTCGAGTTGGCATAGGCCTAGGCCGACCGCTTCGCTGGCTATATGACAGGTTCCAGGCGCTATATGGCGGTCTTCCTTACCCCAGGCATGATGGGAAGATCCCGGAAGGGCAGCGCACGCCGACGCATACTTTGGATCTCCAGCCCGGTGAGTTGGTCCGTGTGAAATCCTATGCAGAGATACTGACAACTCTGAACACAGACTGTCGTAATCGTGGACTTCGTTTTGATGCCGAGCACGTGCCCTATTGTGGCGGAATTTATCGTGTCAGGTCCCGGGTGAACAAGTACATTGATGAAAAAACGGGGAAGCTAAAGACGCTAAAAAATGTTTCCGTCATCCTTGAAGGAGTCTGGTGCCAGGCCCGTTACAGCGACTGCCGCATGTTCTGCCCGAGAAGCATATATTCGTGGTGGAGGGAAATCTGGCTCGAGCGCGTCTCCGAGGGCTCTTTCAGCTCAACCAAACCGAAAAGGAATGTCCCAAATAACGCAGAGAGCGAATGATGGAGGACCTAAAGGGTAAGGCAGTCCGCGGGGGTTTCGTCAAGATCTGGGCCCAAGCTGCGCTGTTCGTGCTTCGTACAGGCTCCTTGATGATACTTGCCAGGCTGCTGGATCCCAAGGATTTCGGGCTAGTGGCCATGGTCACCGTCCTCACGGGCGTTCTTGACCTATTCAAGGATGTGGGACTCTCGACGGCCACAATTCAGCGCGCGACGATCACGGACCAACAGGTTTCCACGATGTTTTGGGTTAATGTGGGGGTCGGAGGTATTTTATCATTACTTTCCCTAATAATGGCGCCAGTAATAGTGTCCTTTTATCATGAGCCCAGGCTCCTATGGATAACAGTCGCGCTGTCTTCCGCATTCCTCATCAACGGGGCTGGCGTCCAGCATGGGGCTCGTCTTGTTCGCCAAATGAGGTTCACCACACTGGCGGTTATCGACATATCGTGTTGCTTCGCGGGTGCCGCAGTGGGTATCGGAATGGCGATGATGGGGCTCGGATACTGGTCTCTCGTAGGAATGACGGTTATACCTACGGTTATCGGAACGACATGCTATTGGTTAGCAGCTGCTTGGATTCCGGGGCCGCCTCGCCGGGGAGGCGAAGTCCGTGCCATGCTGAGATTTGGCGGGACGGTCACGCTGAACAGCTTGGTCGTTTATATCGCCTACAATGCTGAAAAAGTTCTTTTGGGCCGCTTCTGGGGAACGGAGACGCTCGGAATCTACGGAAGGGCATACCAGCTCGTCAATCTGCCAACGCGAAATCTGAACTCAGCTATCGGCGGAGTGGCGATTTCGGCATTATCAAGGCTTCAAGACGATCCCCTTCGGTTCAAGAGCTATTTTCTGAAGGGCTATTCTCTTGTCCTGACCATGACGTTGCCTATCACGATAGCGTGCGCCCTGTTTGCGGATGATCTCATTCTCGTTGTCCTTGGGACTAAATGGGGGGGTACGGCCGCCCTCCTCCGTCTATTATCTCCGACAATTCTGGCCTTTGCGCTTATCGACCCCTTCGGATGGCTTCTTATCGCAACCGGAAGGGTTGTCCGCAGTTTGAAGATTGCGCTCGTCATCGCGCCTCTCGTTATCGGAGCTTATCTCGTGGGTTTACCTCGTGGCCCCAGAGGGGTTGCCCTTGGGTATTCAGTTATGATGACATTCTTAATTACGCCGGTGATCGCATGGGCAAAACATGGGACATCCATTACTACGGGCGATATCTGGCGGGCCGTGCGCTCGCCGCTAATATCCGCAATTGTGGCCGCGGTTTTCTCTCTCGGTGTTCAATTGTCTATCACCCATAATCACATCCCTCTGCTCAGGCTAACCCTGGAAAGTAGCGCGATGATTAGTTCTTTCATCGTAACACTTCTATATGTTATGGGGCAGAAGGCGTTTTACTTGGAGCTTATTAGAGGTATCTTAAAACGTCCTTAAATGGTCGGCGATCCGTCGGAAAGCTGAGGACGCGCTTCATCGCACAATTTGTCTTTTCTTAATTATCCGCGATTGCACTGATGCCAATTAGCATCTCGTAAACGTTGAAGGCCACTGTTGTGGTGAGTGTACTCTAGCTAGAAAAAAAATATCTCTTTTTTTGTTGTCAGCGATTGACCTCCATTTTTCTTTAATCTTCGAATTTAGTTCCTGTTCATCACGATACTTGCTTCTCCACTGGCATAGGGCTATCGCATAAGCTGGGGTCGAGCACGTCCAGGTGGTCCAACGGCCGAGGCTTCTCAGAGACAACGGGGACTGCTTCATCTCCCATGAATTAAAGAAATATCTCGAGACCCATGAGATCTGTCATGTTCGGACGAAGGTGTATCATTCTATGATTCATGGGAAGATCGAACGTTACCTCCGGTCGATGAAGAACCTGATCCTATTGGACAACTGCTATGCCCCCCGAGTTGACCGAAAGGATCCGGGAGTGGGTGGACTATTACAATCACCGGCGCTATCACAAGGCTATAGACAACGTGACCCCACAGACAAGCATTGCAAAAGGGATCGTGTGATCCTGAAAAAGAGGGAAAAACTCTGCCGGGAGGCCATGAAGATTAGGAGGAGTTGAACCGGATGGCGATGCTTGAACCCTTGCCAAACAGCGTCAGCTAGATTACTATAATATATATAATCAATTGATTAAGAAATCGGCACGCGAGTCCGAAACCCCCTGACAACAAACATTTGGTTTGTGAAGGAGAGGCTTGGCATAAACTGAAAGGCGATGGAAGATGATAGGAGTGGGGGATACTAATATGAGAAGATGGACCCGAGGGTTACGATCCGGTAGTTTTTTGCCTTCTATGTTGGTAACCGTCTTTATCTTGCTATCGCTTACTCAAGCTTATGGAGACAGCATTCCGACGTTTGTACAGAAAAAAGAATTAGAAGTTACAGCCGGGAAGCAGGTCAGCGTTACCTTTTCCAGCTCGAATACAGCCGGCAATCTGATCGTCGCTTATGTCGTTTGGGACAATAGCGGATCAGTTTCCCTCTCTGACAGCCGCGACAATGTTTATGCCGGCGCAATAGGTCAGACAAAATACAGCGGGGACCGAACCAATGCCCAGATTTTTTATGCCAAAAATATTGCAGGCGGGGCCAACACGGTCACGGCGACTTTCGCTACGGCAATTACGGCTTGGGGCATCCTTTACATTCACGAATATTCAGGGGTGGACCAGACTTCTCCGTTTGGCACAGCTGTTGCCGCTTCAGGCTCATCCTCTTCCATGAACAGCGGTAACCTCGCAGTGAGCACCCCTAACACCCTGTTGTTTGCTGGTGGCGAATCGAACAGGACCGTTACAAGGACAGGCAGCGGCTACACAGTCAGGTCTATGGGCTACGGCAACATAACGGAAGATAGAATCGCCTCCACGGCAGGTACCTACAGTGCCACGGCTACCCAGAGCGGCAATGCCTGGGTCATGCAACTGGTTGCCTTCAAGGCGGTGAGCGGTGCGGCGGAGACGACGCCACCGAGCGTGCCCACAAACCTGGTGGCTTCCGGCATTACCTCCACTTCGGTGACGATTTCCTGGACTGCAAGCACCGATAACGTTGGCGTAGTCGGTTATAAGATCTCTCGTAATGGGACACAAGTGGCTACGGTGACTTCGGGGACTTCTTATCAGGACACCAGCCTGACTCCCAATACGACGTATGCCTATACCGCAAGCGCCTATGATCAAGCCGGCAACAACTCCGCGCAATCGGCTCCGGTGAGTGCTACAACCCTTTCTTTGCCGGACACGACGCCGCCGAGCGTGCCCACAAACCTGGTGGCTTCCGGTATTACTTCCACTTCGGTGACGATTTCCTGGACTGCAAGCACCGATAACGTTGGCGTAGTCGGTTATAAGATCTCTCGTAATGGGACACAAGTGGCTACGGTGACTTCGGGGACTTCTTATCAGGACATCAGCCTGACTCCCAATACGACGTATGTCTATACCGCAAGCGCCTATGATCAAGCCGGCAACAACTCCGCGCAATCGGCTTCGGTGAGTGCTACAACCCTTCTGCCGGACACGGCGCCGCCGAGCGTGCCCACAAACCTGGTGGCTTCCGGCATTACGTCTACAACGGTGACGCTTTCCTGGAATGCAAGCACCGATAACGTTGGCGTAGCCGGTTATAAAGTGATCAGGGAAGGCCAACAAATTGCCGTAACTGCCCAAACGAGCTTCGTCGATACAAACCTCACTCCTTCCACCACCTATGCCTATACCGTTGCTGCGTACGACAGCGCCGGCAATGTCTCCGCCATAAGCAATCCGGCTTTAAACGTCACGACTACTGCAAGGTCGATCTTGCCTGCTTACCCGTTGAAGGTCAGCGCAAACGGCCGTTATCTCGTCGATCAGAATAATGAGCCTTTCTTGATCACGGGTGATTCTCCGCAGGGATTGATCATTCATCTTTCTCCCCAAGAAGCTGATATGTTCTTTGCCAATCGCGCGGCACACGGATTCAACGCCATGTGGATACATGTGCTGGGGGGGCCGACGTTCGGCAGTAGCGGTGATGGCGCTACCTATGACGGTATTATGCCGTTTACAACGGTCGGTGATCTTGCTACTCCGAACGAAAGCTACTTCTCCCGGGTGGATGCAATCCTCAACATTGCCAAAAGCTATGGGATCACTGTCTTTTTGAATCCTGCAGAGACCATCGATTGGCTGAGCGTGCTTAGGAGCAATGGACCCGCCAAATGCCGCTCTTATGGTCAATACTTGGGAACCAGATACAAGACTTTCGACAACATTGTGTGGTTTTATGGCAATGATTTTCAGACATGGTCGAACCCCGACGATGACGCTGTTGTTTTGGCCTTATCTGATGGCATTAAGGATATGGATAACCGGCACATGCATACGATCATGTTGAATTATCTTGTTTCCGGTTCTCGCGACGATCCGAACTGGGAGTCCAGGATCAATCTGAGTTGTGCATACACATATTACCCGACATATGCCAAGGTTCTGGATGAATACAATCGTACCCCGGTCATGCCCGTATTCTTGGGCGAAGCCAATTATGAGGGGGAAAGCCTCAGGGGATATTCAACGACGCCCAATGTAGTCAGGCGTCAAGCTTACTGGGCATTGACCAGCGGCGCGACGGGAACCTTTTATGGGAACTATTGGACGTGGCCGTTCCGATCCGGGTGGCAAAGTAACCTGGACACGTTCGGATCGATCCAGATGGGCTACGTCAGGTCGCTATTTGAAAGACGGGCCTGGCACAACTTGGTTCCAGACCGGAATCACGTTGTTGTAACTGCAGGGTATGGAACATTTTCCATCACCGATGAGATCCCCAGTAACGATTATCTGACGGCGTCTTCCACTCCGGACGGCACATTGATCATGGCCTACATACCGACAATCCGGACGATCACTGTGGACATGTCGAGACTTGCCGCTCCTGCCAACGGGCAATGGTACGATCCGAGCAACAGCACATACGTGCTGATATCCGGTTCACCGTTTGCCAATACAAGTACGCGCCAATTCACGCCACCGGGCGGGAATAGCGAAGGAAGCGGCGATTGGATTTTGGTGCTGGAAACCGCATCGGGACCTACAGACACTCAAGCCCCATCCGTGCCGTCAGGGCTATCCGCAACTTCGGTTTCTTCCTCACAAATCGGCATCTCCTGGGCGGCTTCCAATGACAACGTGGGAGTTGCCGGCTACAAAATATTCAGAGATGGGATGTTGCTCAACACCACGCCCTTTACTTCCTATACCGATACCGGTTTATTGCCCTTGACTGCTTATTCGTACTTTATCGTTGCCTACGATTTCTCTAACAATGAATCGGCTCAGTCATCTGCTCTCGTCGTTACGACCGCAGCAGCTCCCGCTTCTCCTCCGGCCTTTGTGCAGCAAAACTATGCCACGCCGCAATTGCCGCAGAGTCTGGTAAGTGTAACCTATACCGGCGCCCAAACGGCTGGAAATACCAACATCATTGCCGTTGGCTGGAATGACACAACGTCTTCGATCACCTCGCTGATTGACAGCTCTGGGAACATTTATCAGCTCGCCCTGGCAGCATATCGCGGCAACGGCTTGAGCCAGGCTATTTATTATGCCTCCAATATCAAGGCAGCAGCAAGCGGGAGAAATCAGGTCAGGGTAACCTTCGATCGAGCCGCGATATATGTCGATTTGCGTGTTACCGAATATTCCGGTCTGAACCAAACGAGTCCTTTTGACGCAGGCGTCTCGGCAACGGGTAATAGCAGTACGGCCAACAGTGGTTTCATTGGCACATCCGCTTCTTCCGACCTTCTGTTCGCCGCTGGTATGACTTACACGACATTCTACGCTCCCGGAGGCGGATTTACCAGACGGGTCATTACCGTGCCCGACGCTGATATTGTGGAAGATGCGATAGCAGGACCACTGGGTATCTACAACGCTACAGCCTCTCTCAGCTCCGGCGCGTGGCTGATGCAATTGGTGGCTTTTAAATCCCGCAGCCCCTAGAGGCGGACGCAGCTTTAAGCCTTACAGAGGGATCAGGATATAGGAAACAGCCCAATCCTAACCGGGGTCAGACCAAGTTATCGAGTAAAAAAATGGTTTCGGTCGATCCACTTGTCACTATTTGTATCCCAGCGTTTAATAGCGAAAAATGGATAGAAGAGTCTATTTGTTCTGCATTAGCACAAACCTGGCCGAACAAAGAAATAATAATTGTTGATGATGGCTCTACGGATCGCACGAATCAAATTATAAGGGAGTATGAATCAAGTAATGTAAAAATCATCGAACAAGAGAACAAGGGTGCCTGTGCTGCCAGGAATAAGGCCCTAAATATCGCAAAAGGTGATTTTATCCAGTGGCTCGATGCCGATGATATATTAGCCCCTGACAAGATAGCAAGACAACTTCAAAATAGCGATATGAACCCCGAATCTATGATATTGCATTCGTGTTCTTGGGGCCATTTTTATTATTGTTTATCGCGAGCTAAATTCGAGACATCACCACTTTGGCGGGATTTATCGAGCCTAGACTGGCTTCTTACCAGTTTTAATACCAGACATATGATGCCTAATCATGCATGGCTCGTCAGCAGAAAAATTACGAACTTGGCGGGGCAATGGAATGAAAATATTAAGATTAATCAAGATGGTGAATATTTTTGTAGAGTCGTGAGTTCTTGCGAGCATGTTAAATATCATTCAGAATCAGTATGCTTTTATCGCAAAGGAAACGTAGGAAGCATAACCGCGAGAAAAAAATCTCTGGAGGCTATTAGTTTCGCGTATAACCTTTGTGTAGACAATCTCCTTAAATATAAGAATGATAGCATAACAAGAGCAGCCGCCATAAGCTTTTTAAAGGATTTTGTATCTAGTTATTACGATGATGGATCAGAAGTTTTTATTGAAAATAAAAAGAGAATATTAATTCTTGGTGGAACTGATGAGCTACCCTGCGTTTCCATGAGATATAAAATTGCAAAAAAAATATTTGGCAATAAGGGTGCAGTAAACCTGAAATCGAAAACATCGAGCCTAAAAATCAATATTGAAAAACGGATTGACAAATTATTACGCCTTTTTGGTTGCAGATAGTAAGCATAAAGATTAAGGATTTTATCAAACCAGAATTACGGGATTTTTTTCAATAGACGCCATTTATTGTGGATCGGATGAATCGCAAAAGAATTCTGATACCCCGTCAAGCTTCAGTAAAACCGAGAGACCTGGCCAGCGACCAGACTTCTTTTCACAGGACTCAGACGTTCTTTTGGGTTTTTTCTTAAAAATCGTATTGTCTGAATTCAGGTTAGCCAGAAGCCTAAATAATCGGTTGTCTTCCTTCTCCAGTTCCTTAAGCCGCTTGGCTAGGCAGTTTAATGGCATTCCGACAGGTTGACATGTCACGGACGTTTTGATAGTAAAAAGCTAATGAGTGTTACTAATCGGCTGGGCATTGCTTATTGAAATCGCCTCCGTGATAATGAAGGTTCATTTAACACCTCTACGTTTACGCTTATTTGGTAATCGGTCATGATAGAAATTGTCTTTACGCTCGATTACGAGGTTTATGGAAATGGCCGAGGCGCATTAAGGGATATTGTATATGAACCGGCGGAGCAGCTTAAAAATACCTTCAAGAAACATGATGTTCCGTTCGTGGTTTTTGTTGAAGTCGCTGAAATAGAAATAATCGATGTTCATGGTGGAGATCCGGACGTCGATACTATTAAACAGCAATTGCGCGATTTTCGAGCAAATGGTATTGAATTGGGCCTTCACTTGCATCCTCAATGGTACAATGCCCGTTACGAGAAAAGTGAATGGCAACTTGATTTTAGCGAATATAACCTGTGCGCCTTTTCATCTGAACACATCAACCATATTATCGACCGTTCTCTTGCCTATCTGCGCAAAGTTCTGGGGGATCCCGGATTTATTCCTGTCTCCTTCCGAGCCGGTAACTGGCTCCTGCAACCCACACGGGAGGTGGCCAAATCTCTCGTCGAGCATGGGATTAAGGTGGACTCTTCCGTTTACAAGGGCGGCGTACAACATGCGCATAAGCTCGATTACCGCAGGTCATTAAAGAACGGGTATTTTTGGCGATTTTCTGAAGACGTGAATGTTCCCGACCCGCTGGGCGTTTTGTTCGAGATACCGACATACACGCGGATGGTCCCGATATGGAATATATTGACCGGCAAACGAATCCGTCTGCAACGACAGGGCGCGGCTGGGAAAACTCCTAGACATCAGAAGGTCTCCCAACTGAGAGATTACCTGCGCCCCGTTTATCCGATGAAGTTGGATTATTGCCGGTTGACATCGGCACAGATCGTCCGTATGTTCGATAAGGAAATAGACAAGGATCGGGAGGATCCGAGTTCATTCCGGCCCATCGTAGCTATCGGGCACACCAAGGACTTTGCGGATTCCGCGACCATCGAAGCATTCTTGTCTTACTTAAAAGAAAACGATATTCCCGTGGTCACCTTCGAGGAAGCCCACGCAAAAATCATGCGCCTGGACGAAGAACGATGACGTATGTCCTCATAACTCCGGCGCGAAATGAGTCCTCGTTTATTGAGCAGACGGTTCTGGCCGTGATTCGTCAGACAATCCGACCGGCCAAGTGGGTTATCGTCAGCGACGGGTCCAGCGATGGGACTGACGATATCGTTAGCAGATATACCGTCAAGTATCCCTGGATAGAGCTTATTCGAATGCCCGAGAGGAAGGAGCGGCATTTCGGGGGGAAGGCCATGGCCTTCAACGCCGGCCGCGGTCATG
>Ga0315286_10002801_pt1 | contig 16330 bp, 14 predicted proteins | sample YL17G10_0_MG_FD_205038 | JGI IMG/M metagenome (GOLD analysis project Ga0315286, IMG submission 205038) | Sediment microbial communities from Yellowstone Lake, YNP, Wyoming, USA - YL17G10_0 | ecosystem: Environmental > Aquatic > Freshwater > Lake > Sediment | place: USA: Wyoming | collected...
CGGAACGTCCCGGGCGTGTTGGCGTAGAAGCCAATCCCGGTCGCCCGCACTTCGCCGATCTGCATGGCACCCAGTTGCCACATGATTGCGTAACCCTGAGTCTGGACGAACGTGGTGCCTGGCGAGACCGGGCCCGTTGCGGTGCAGTCTGTACTGTCGTAGATGGCGTCAGTGATTGGGTAGCTGAGCCCAAACGTTCGCTTGTTCTTGCCGGAGGTCTTCTGGAGGTTCAGCAGGACTTGGGTGCCCTGCATCTCTGCGATGACGCCGTTGACGCCGCCGACGTAGGCGCCGCTGATGTCGCCTTTGATGTTGTCGCCGGAATTGGTCGCCGGATTTGGGTCGAACTGAATGGTCGCCTGGGGATTGGCCGGCGGCGGGCCGGCGGCGGGCAATGGCACGGTCGCCATGATCAGCAGCACAGCGATGGACAGCGACACAAGACCGATGGCCAGCGCGCTACGTTTCACCGTCGTCCTCCTTTGAAGGCGCGGCCACGCGACGCCTTCCGCCATGTGGCCGACATGTCCGACTTGTCCATCACCCCCTGCGTGGGCGGCCTGTTGTCCGCCGCAAGAACGGGTATGGGAGCCGAGTGCCACCATACCGCGATACGGGGCGCGCGCGCGGCACGATGGCATGCCAATAACTCAGATCGATAGCCAGAAAGTCAGGGCGTGGAAGGAAGGAGGTCCTGCAGCAAGAGCGAGCGGGATCAACGAGCCGCGAAGATGCGGCGGTACTCGCCAGGAGACACGCCGACGTGTCGGCGGAAGGCGCGGGTCAACCCTCCATTCCCGCGGAATCCCGACGCGTACGCGGCCTCCTTGATCGGCACGTTGGCCTCCATGAGCAGTCGACACGCATGGGCCACCCGAAGCCGGACCAGGTAGGCATGCATGTGCTCACCCGCGATCAGCGTGAAGCGTCCTGTCAGGTACCTCGGATTGCACCCCAGAGCCTCGGCAACGGCAGGCAGGGACAGAGACGGCGTCTCGTAGTGCCGGTGGAGATGCGAAAGGGCACGGTCGGCCGGCGCGCGCCGGGAACCTCAACAGCGCGCTTGCCCGCGTGACCGCCCGTCGCGGCGACGGGAAGACGGCCCTGAAGCACCTCGAAACGGCTGTGGACAAGGGGTTCTCCAATGTCCTGGCCCTCGGGATCGAAGAAGACCTGGAGAAGATCTGGACAACCGCCGGGTTTCGCGCGCTGATTGAACGCGCGAAGAAGGCGGGCATCGCGGGCGCCAGATAGGCCACCAGGGTGGCGACCGCCAGGACTCCCGGCACGATGGCGTGGGGCTGTGGATCGAACAACGGAGAACTATCGCGCGCCGCTTGATCGGCGCCTGCCACGTCATATATAGTCACGTCATATATGACCACACACTTGCTTGCGCGCGAGCTGAAACGCGGGAGCACCGAGTTGCTGGTGCTGGCCCTGCTCGAGGAGCAGCCCCGACACGGTTACGACATCGCTCGCCTGATCGACGAGCGCTCGCAGGGCAGCATCACCTATCAGGTCGCCTCGCTCTACCCCACGCTCTACCGCCTCGAGAACCGCAGTCTCATCGAGGGTCGATGGGTCGAGAAGGCCGGCCAGCGGCGGCGCCGCTACTACCGGCTGCTCCCCGCAGGGCGGAAAGTGCTCGCCAGCCAGCGGAGCGTCTGGGAAGGCTTCTTCGCGGGCCTCGACCGTGTCGCCAATCTCAGGCGGGCCTAGCGCGTCTGGAGAACCAGCCATGGACTGGAATCGCATCGTTGGCGAGGCGTTCGGGCAGCGCCAGATGCCTGAAGACGACGTGATCGATGAGTTGGCTCAGCACGCCGACTCGGCCTACCAGGCCGCCCGTGCCGAGGGCAGCAGCGGGGACGAGGCCGAGCGGCGGGTACGGGAACTGCTGCGGGCATGGTCGGCAGACCCGGACGTGCTGACCCGGAGGCCCCGAAGGCCCCCGACAGTGGTGCCGCCCAAGGCGTCCGCTTCGGGCCTCGCCGGATTTCTGGGCGATCTGCGATACGCGATCCAGTTGATGCGCCGCCAGTGGACGCACACGCTGGTCGTCGTGCTCACCATGGCGCTCGGCATCGGCGCGTCGACGGTCCTCTTCAGCGTGGTCTACGGCGTGCTCCTCAAGCCCGTGCCCTGGCCAGATGCAGACCAGTTGGTTCGCCTTCTCGAGACCCGTCAAGGCAGTACCCGGCCGATGCGGTTCTTCACCAACGTGACGTTTCTCGCCTGGGCCAACAAGCCCACCACGATCGAGAGCATCGCCGGGTGGTCAACCGGCAGGATGACGTTGACCGGCACCGCCGGTGCCGAACGCCTGAATGTCGCGTGGATCACCAGTGGGTTGATGCCGCTGCTCGGCGTGCGTCCGGCGCTCGGACAGTGGTTCGACGTCGCCACCGGCGCTTCGCTCGACGAACAGCAGGTGGTCATCGACGACCGGCTCTGGCAAGAGCGTTTCGGGGGCCGCCGCGACGTACTGGGCCAGGTGCTCCGCCTGGACGGCGCCGGCTACAGGATCGTCGGCGTGCTGGCTCCCTCGTTCGGGTTCCCGACCCGTGAGACGCGCGCATGGATCCCGTTCGTCGTGAAGCCGGGCGGCCTCTCGATGTTTCAGGCCATCGCACGCTTGAAGCCGGGCGTGACGCCGGCGCAGGCTCAAGCCGAAGGGAACGCGCGCGGACGGGCAGCGCCCGATCCCGGGCTGGTCGTAGTGGCCGTGTTCGGCAGCAAGGGGCCTGTGCAGGTGTCCGTCACTCCACTGGTCGAGTCGATGACCGGCGAGGTCCGGCCGGCGTTGATCCTCTTGCTGGTGGCAGCCGGCCTGCTGCTGGCCGCAGCCACCGCCAACGTGGCCGGTCTGCAACTGGCGCGTGCGATGAACCGGCGGCGCGAGTTCGCGATTCGCGCGGCGCTTGGCGCGGGCGGCGGGCGGCTCGCCAGACAACTGCTCGTCGAGAACGCATTGGTGGGTCTGGTCGGCGGTGCCTGCGGCCTGCTGCTCGCTTCGTGGCTAGTTCGAGGCCTGCCCTCGCTGTTACCAAGCGACTTCCCTCGCGTCACCGACATCGCCATCGACTGGCGCGTCGCCGCCTTCTCCATCGGGCTGTCGCTCACCGCCAGCATCCTCTTCGGCCTCGCGCCGGCGCTGCACGCAGGGCGCATCAGGTTGGCGCCGTCGCTGGCCGAAGACGGCCTCGCCCCTGTCGGTGGCGGAACGCGCACGGCGACCGCCAGAGCCCGCCTGCTGCTGATGGCCGGGCAGGTGGCCGTCGCCGCCGTGCTGCTGATCGGGGCAGCCGTCCTGGGCCGCAGCTTTCTTGCGCTGATCTCGGCTGATCGCGGCTACGATCCGTCACACGTACTCACCGCGCGCCTGCCGCTGCCCGAGGCGACCTACACCCCTGTGCAGCGTGCCGCCATGCTGGAACGCGTGCTCGACCGATTGAAACGGGTTCCTGGGGTGACTGCGGCCGCGGTGTCCACAGGGCTGCCGCTGCTCCGGGGCGACACGCTCGCGGCGTTTACCATGCGTTCGCCTCGCGACGGCGCGACCGTGCAGGTGCATACCTCGATCAGGCACGTGAGCCCGGGATACTTCGCAGCCCTTCGCCTTCGGATTCGCGACGGGCGGGGCTTCACTGATTCGGACACGGCTGCGGCCCGAACGGTCGCCGTCGTCAACCGTACATTCGCGCGCCAGTATCTGGGTGAAGCGCCCGTCGGATCGCGTGTGCCCGCAGGATACAAACACGGGGAGACCGACGCCGAGGTCATCGGCATCGTCGACGACTTCAGCAGCGGGGCGGTCACCGACCCGGTGGCGCCGGAACTCTATCGCTGTTCACTGCAACTGTCCGACGGCTTCGACGACGATGTGCCGAGCCTGATCGTCCGCACGGCCGGCGATCCCGCGCGCCTGGTTCCCGTTCTGCGATCGATCATCGGCGGCGAGGACGCGTCTGTCGCCCTCGAGTCGGTGATGACGATGGACAATCGGCTCGCGTCGAGCCTGGCAAAGCCGCGCCTTTACGCGATCCTGCTCGCGGCGTTCGCCGTGTTTGCGCTCGCGATCGCGGGCGTCGGCCTGTTCGGTGTGTTGAGTCGCATCGTCTCGCTGCGAACCCGCGAGATCGGCGTGCGGACGGCGCTTGGCGCCGCCCCGGCAGACGTCGTTCGCCTGGTGCTGAAGCAGGCGCTGGCCGTCACGATCGGCGGGATCGCTGTCGGACTCGCGGTCGCTGCTGCGGTCGGGCGGTACGTGTCGAAGCTGCTCTACGGTGTGACGCCGTACGACGCCGTCAGCTACGGCGCCGTGTCGATCATGCTGCTGCTGGTCGTGATCGTCGCCTGCATCGTGCCGGCCAGGCGGGCGGCGAGGATCGACCCGGCTCGCGTGCTGAGGTAGGGCCAGGCCCCGGCCGAGAGCCAGGTCCTTGCGAAGCGACGCCCCTGATCCAACCTGCGTGAGTGATGATGAGTCTAATGCACGAATGCGCCGGGTCGACTGGCCTGTCTGGCGCCCGTGGCACAGATAGACTCTGAGGCATGATCGCGATGTCAGCCATCCTGCAGAACATCCGCCATGCGCTTCGCGGCTGGCGGCGTCAGCCCGTGTTCGTCGCAATCGCCGTGGTCACCCTCGCTCTGGGCGTCGGCGTCAACGTGGTCGTCTTCAGTCTGGTCGAAGCGCTGGTGCTCCGGCCACTGCCGGCGGTGGATCGGGCCGATCGCGTCGTCGTGAGCAAACGAAACCCGCTGTCTTACCAGGCCTACCAGTTGTTCGCGGCGCGCCAGCGGGCATTCGAGGGCGTAGCGGCATGGCAGCAGACCACGGCAAGTCTGTTCGCTGACGGCGGTGCCGCGCCGGTGGAGGCTCTGTTCGTCAGCAACAGCTACTTCGGCGTCCTCGGCATGCCGGCCGACCGCGGCCGCCTGCTCAGCGTGGCCGACGAGGCGCCCTCGGATCTGCTAGCCGCCGTCATTTCCGAACGTTGCTGGCGCATGCGATTCAATAGCGCCCCCGACGCGATCGGCCGCACCGTCACTATCAACAGGACACCCGTCGTCGTCGTGGGCGTGGCAGCAGCGGGGTTCGGCGGCACGGAACTTGGAACGCCCATCGACGTATTCCTGCCCGTCACCGCGTTCGATGTGGTTCGCGGCGCCGTGGGCCCAAGGGCCTGGCTGACTGACCCCGGCATTCCCTGGCTCCGCATGATCGGACGGCTGCGCCCGGGCCTTGGGGCGGAGACCGCGCAGGCAGAAGCCGATCGCGTGCTTGGCGACATCTCCCGCGAGATTCGGTCCTACAAGGAAACAACACTCGGCTTGACGACGCTCGTCGACGCCGCATTCCCTGGAATCGCACGCGACGGCGCTCGCCGGGCGCTGGTGACGCTGGTCGCCGTCGCCGCGTGCGTGCTGCTGGTCGGCTGCATCAACGTGACGCTCCTGCTGCTGGCGCGGGGCGAGCAGCGCCGGGCGGAGTTGGGCGTGCGTCTTGCCCTTGGCGCAAACGCAAGCCGCATCGTCGTGCAGCTGCTCACTGAGACGTTCCTGCTGGTTGGAGCAGGGGCCGTGGCGGCGGTCGCGCTCGCGCGTGGAGCGCTCGTTCTGCTCTCGCGGGTGCAGTTCACCGCCCAGGGGCCCATCGCTCTGACTGGTGCCTTCGATCTACGCGTGGCGGCTGCCGCGGCGCTCCTTGTTCTCGTAACCACGCTGGCATGCGGCCTGCTCCCCGCGTGGCATGCCACCCGCACCAACGTCGTGTCCCTGCTCGGACGACACTCGGAGGCGACGGCCCGCCGTCGGGGAGTCAGCCTGCGAGACGGGCTGGTGGCCCTGCAGGTGGCTGCGTCGGTCGTCCTGGTGATTGGATCGATTCTGTTCGTACGGTCACTGCGAAACCAGGAGTCGCTGCCGCCGGGTTTCGCGCCGGATGGCGTGGCGATGATGCGGGTGAACGTCCGGCTGGCCGGATACACGCCAACCGCCGGCATCGACTTCTACCGGCGCCTGCAGGAGAGGATTGCCGCGATGCCCGGCGCAGTGATGCTCGCGCGATTGGTCGCGAGCCTGCTCTACGGCGTCGAGCCGGCCGACCCCTGGGTGCTGACGCTTGCGGGCATGCTGACGTTTGCAGTCACTGCGCTGGCCGCTGCAGGACCGGCCGCCCGCGCCCTCGCAACCGCGCCGGCGTCGGCCTTGCGCGAGTAGGCCGAACGACTGCCGTTGGACAGCGACTACGAACCGGGGGTATCGTCGTGCGAAAGACGCGCTTCTGACGAGCTACTTCACGGCGGTGGGTGAACGGGACTGCCGACAGCACATCGCGTACTGCGCCGAGCGTGCCGGAGGTTTTGGCCAGGCGCGAGCCACGAAGAAGGACTGCGGCATGACGACAAGAGGCCGGGCCGGGCTGCTGCTGGTGTCGGTCGCAGTGGGTCTCTGTGCCTGCGAGCGACAATCGCCGACCGCGCCCGGGCCGGTCGGGGCGCTTTCGCAATTCCAGCTCGGCTACCGGCTGCTGGCTGTGTATCCCGACTGCTTCTGGTGCGACCCGGATTTCTATCCGATTGCGCGCGAAGGACAGGAGCAGCAGAACGCGATCAACCAGTTGGGCGCGATTCGCGCAGTCGCCGCCGAGTTCTCGGCCATCCTGGAACAGCTCAAGCTGGCCGATAGAGCCACCTACAGCGACGCCGAAACACTCTCCATCTACCGGGAACACAAGAAGCTGACTGGCGCCATTCAGATGACGCCCGTGTCCAACGGTTTCGATTTCGTGGTGCGGACGGGGCAAAGTCAAGGACTCCGCATCGAGGGCACCATCACGCCGGCCGGCAAGATCACTGAACGGAACAGACAGACCAGTTTCAACACCTGCCCCATCTGCCTCGCCAAAGGCACGCGCATCGCCACGCCCGACGGCGAGGTGCCCGTGGAGGCCATCGTGCGGGGCATGACCGTCTGGTCCGCCGACCAATCCGGCCACCGCGTTGCCGCCAGGGTCATCGACACGGCGTCGACCCCGGTGCCCGCGTCGTTCCGCATGGTCAGGCTCACGCTGAGCGATGGCCGCGCCATCGCCGCCTCACCCGGCCATCCGACGTCGGGCTGGCGTCCTCTGGGTGACTATCGAAAAGGAGAGACCCTGGACGGGGCGCTGGTGACGTCCGTTGAGCGCGTGCCCTACCCGGCCGCCGCGACCTATGACTTCCTGCCGTCGGGACCGACCGGTCAGTACTGTGCGAACGGCGTGTGGCTGAAGAGCACGCTGCCGGGACGCTGAGCGAAGCACTCCCACTCAGTCGGTCCGCAGCGCCGCGGTTGCAAAGCCGAGATGCTTGCGCAGCATGCGCACGCCGTAACGAGTATCCTGCGCGAAATCGTCCACGATCGACCGCGACGAGAGGGCCCGGACGTCTTCCTTGATGCGCGCCACGCTGCCAAGGGTGCGGCGCGCGGCGTCTGCGGCAGCTTCAGCGCCCAGGCCGCGCTCGCGCTGCTCCTCGGCCTCGATCTCGAGGTGCGTCCGCAGCTCGCGGTCGAGATCGTCGTCGCTCATGACTCCCTCGCCGCCGCCGTCATCACGCGGCCAATGGCCAGGCGCAGGCGGTCCCATTTCGACTCCGCCGACACGAGCTGTTTCCGGCCGGCTGGCGTGAACTCGTAGTACTTGCACTCGCGTTTCTGGTGCCGCAGCGTGTCCCACTTCGACGCGACCCAGCCTTTGCGCTCCAGGCGATGGAGGGCCGGGTAGACGGAGCCGTGCTCCAGTTTCAGCACTTCGTCGGTGATGTGCTGGATGTGCCTGGTGATTTCGTGGCCGTGCGCGGGCCCGAACAGGAGGGTGCGGAGGATCAGCATGTCGAGGGTAGAGATGCTACCTTCGCTGGAGTGAGGGGCTTCCCCCGGCGGGAGTCGGGCTTCGCGTTTCCGGGGTGACTCGGTCCGCGGCGAGTTGAGACGGGACCGCGATGTCGCGGTTCTAGGCCGGGCCGGCGCGACGCGTCCGGCGTCGGCCCCGTGCCGGCCCGAGTTTCTCAGGTTCCGATTCGCGGAGGGTATGGCTGCACGCGGCCGTCAGGTCGAGGCCATAGACGCGCTTGAGCTGCCCGATGCGCGCGAGACTCTCCGCGCCGAACGGCAGTTTGCCCTCGAAGGCATGCAGGACAATTCCCTCCAGCAGGCTGCCCAGCGTGAAGTCGTGGTACTCCGCCACGGCTTTCAGTACCTTGAGGATCCGCCTTTCGATGCGGATTCCTGTCTGAACGCGTTCAATTGTCTGCGACGACTCAGTGGTCATGGTTCCTCAGAAGTCAAACAGGGCGGATTGGGCGAGTCTCCCCGACACCGCGCTCTGGGCGAGGGTCAGGTACCGGCCATCGGGCTGGCGGCCCGCACGACGGAACCACCTGGCGTGTTCTTCTGAGCAGAAGAACCGGGAGTTCATTCAATAGTCATCGATGATGGTCGGGGCTTTGAAGCTGGCCCAGTCGATCTCGGGCTCGAAGATCAAGGGGGCGCATTCTTCAGTCTGGCCGGTCACATGGAGGTGATGGTCAACGGTCAGGCCGAATCGGCGGCCACAGTGTCCGCATTCGGTGTCGATCTCGACCCTCAGGTCCTCTCCGCGTAGGCGCCCTTGCACGAAGGGCGTGACGAAGGCGTCCTCAGCTCAAGCCCCCCAGGCGGCCTCGCCGGTGCTGAACGCCAGGTGGTGCGGCGTGCGGGCGCTGGTGACGGGAAACGCCCAGGACACCGCGCCGCCACCGTCGCGCACCAGAAAGAACAGGCGCGTTTCGAGCTCCGCCAGAATCGCCGTTACCTGGGGGACCGACAATGCGAGCGCTGCGGCAATACGACCTGGGCCGATCGACAGCCCCGCGTGGCGTGGCAGTTCGCGCACGACATACTCGCGGACGGCGCGGGCCGGTCCGTCGAGACGCATCTTCGCCCGCAACAGGGGCGTCCCGGTCTGCAGCCCGTCCAACCACGCGGCGGCCGGCGACGTGACGATTTCCGGACCCCGACCGAGCAGCACCTCTTCTTGCGACATCTAGGCTCCAGTGCAGTATTGTGGTATTAATATACCATGGTACTTATACACATTGCAATCGCTCTCTGGGCGGTCCTGGTGTCCGGCCCCGTACAGGCCATTCCGCCGCAGGCGGAGGCCAGCATGACCTTCGAACTCTCCGTGCCGCCAGATACAGCCCTGCCGCTGTTCGGTCCAATCCGGGAAGCTGAGTGGTCGCCAACGTGACAACCTCGTTTCATCGCGCCCTCAGGCGGCAGCAATTCCCAGGAGGGCACCGTCTTTACGATCGGATCGGAGTCCGGGCGATCAGTCTGGATCCTGAATGAATACTCCATCCCGCGCCGTTCGATTCGTTACACCGTCGTGGGGCCTGATCGCGCCACCGAGATCCTCGTTCAACTCACACCGAGGCCGGGTGGACGAAGCGAGGTACGCGTCACCGAACGCGTGACCGCGCTCAGCCGCGAGGGTGAACAGATCGTCTCCAGTTTCCGGGAGCACTTCCCGACCCAGGGGGAACACTGGCGGTCGGCCCTCGGGGCAAGTCTGCAGTCCAGATCGCGATAAGGTCGGGCGAGGAGCGGCGAAGCGTCGGACGAAAGACCCGATCTCGGTGCAGCGAGCAGCGCCGCCAATGTCTGTGGAAACAGGGTCCCCACCGTTTCACGACCAGAGGCTACCTTTCGACGTTCCGCCCCGTCACTCCGCCCGCAGCGCCACGGTCGGTGCCAGGCGCGCCGCGCGCCGCGCCGGGAAATAGCAGGCCAGCAAGGCGGACACGGCCAGCAGCACGGGCGCGATCGAGAACACCCACGGATCGAAGGGACTGACTTCGTAGAGTGCGCCGGCCAGGGCCATCCCGGTGCCGAGCGACAGCATCAGGCCTATGCTCAGGCCGACGGCCACCAGCCAGGCGCCCTCGCGCACGACCAGCCACAAGATGCCGCGCGCGGTGGCGCCGAGCGCAATGCGGATGCCGATTTCGCGCGTACGCCTCGACACGAGGTAGGCGCGCACGCCGTAGATGCCGATCACGGCCAGAATCACGGCCAGGCCGCCAAATGCGGAAAAGAGGCTGGCGCCTGTCCGCACGATGCCGGATGAGAGACTCCGATCCCGGAACTCCGCCATCGTCGACATCGCGAGAATCGGCACGCGCGTGTCGACGGCACGAATCTCCTGCCGCACGGCGCGGAGCACCGCGGCTTGGCCCTCCGGGCTGCCCGCCGCGGTACGCACGTGCAGGCTCATGGCCGAGCGGTAGTGGCGGCCGAAGGGCACGAACACATGGGGCACCGGTTGCTTGTCGAGCAGGCCGTGCCTCGTGCCCCGCACGATGCCGACCACCTCCATCGGCTCGGTGTCGGCCGCTTCGCGCCCCGGAAAGAAGATGTGCTGCCCGAGCGCGCCGCCGTCGGGAAACAGCTTCCTGGCCAACGGCTCGTCGATAACGGCCACGCGAAGCCCGTCGGCTGCCGATTCCTCGGTCTCGCCGAATCCGCGACCGTTCAGGATTGGGATCCCGAGCGTTTCGAAGTAGCCACGGCCGACGATGTAGAAGTTGGCGCCGACACCGTCAGGGCCATCGCCCCGCGACCCGCCCCCGCTGCCGTACGAAACCGAACTGCCCTCACCCGCCGCCGCACCGCCGGCGGCGCCCTGCTGCGTGTCGCCGACGCGGCGCAGGCTCCGGCCCTCGGTGAAATCGCCGAACGGCACGACCGAAGCAAAGCTCGCCGACTGCACGCCTGGCAGCGCCCGCACTCGCTCGAGCACGCGCGCGTAGAAGGCGCGGCCTCGGGCCTCGTCGAAGCCTGCCAGGCCCGTGTCGAGTGTGACGAGCAAGCTCCGGTCGAGCGAGAAGCCGGGCTCCGCGTTCGACGCGTTGATGGCGCCGCGCACGAACAAGCCCGCCGCGGTCAGCAGCGTCATCGATAAGGCAATCTGCCCGACCACCAGCGCGTGGCGGAAGTTGAACCACCGGTGCCGCGCCTGAGGGCCCGAACGTACGCCTTCCTTGATCTCGGTCACCATGTCGGTGCGCGCCAGCGCGAGCGCCGGCCCAAGGCTGAACGCGATCGTGCTGAAGACCGCCAGGCCGAGCGTGGCCGTGAGCACACGGATGTCGGGCCGGGCGTCGATCATCAGCATGATCGGCAGCATCGGATCGAGCATGGCCGTGAAGAGCCTGAGGGACCAGGAGGTCAGCACCAGACCGGCCGCGCCGCCCGCCAGTGAGAGCGCGAAGCCCTCGACGAACATCTGCCGGATCACTCTGCCGCGGCTCGCGCCGATCGCGAGGCGAATGGCGAACTCGCGACGCCGGGCGGAGGCGCGAGCCAGCAGCATGTTTGCCAGGTTCATGCAGGCAATGACGAGGACGAGAATCGACGTGCCGAGCAGCAGCGCCGACATGCTCGAGAAGTCGTCGTTCTGCGGGTTGGTTCCGACGCTGGCGCGCGAGAGCGGGCGCACCTGGATGCCGAAGTCCTTGTGCTCGCCCGGATAGGCCTCGGCCAGCCGCGCCGCCAGCGGCTTGAGCGAGGATTCAGCGGCCGCCATGGTGACGCCCGGCTTCAGGCGGCCGAACAACAACACGGACAGATTGGCGCGATCGTCGAGTCGCGTATGAGTGCCCTGGCGGAAGACGTTGCCGCCCAGCGTCTCGTACACGCCCAGCGGCAGGTAGACGGCCGCCGAGATCACGGCGCTCGGGCCGCCGAAGCCCCGCGGCGTGACACCCACGACGGTGAAGTCGCGCGCGTTGACCCGAAGCGTCGTCCCGAGCACGTGCGGGTTCGCGCCCGTCTTGCGCCAGTACTCGTCGCTCAGGATCGCCACCAGGCGCTGTGATCCCGGGGCCTCCTCTTCCGGCAGGAAGCCGCGTCCAAGAGCAGGCCGCACACCAAATGTCGAGAAGTAGTTCGCCCCGATCTGGAAGGCGAATGCGCGGCGGGTCAGATCGCCTTCTCCGATGCCAACCATGGTGGCCCCGATCGCCGTGATGTCCAGAAACGACTGGTTCTGCTCTCGGATGTCCCGATAGGTCGGGTACGAGAACTCGCGGTACTGATCGGGCCGCGAGGTGTCGTAGCTGAAGAGGCCCACGACCTCGCCCGGCTGGTCTGAACCTGGCCGCGGCCGCAGCACCAACGAGTTGACCAGCGTGAAGACCGCGGTGTTCAGACCGATCGCCAGAGCGAGGATCAGGATGGCCACCGAAGTGAAGCCTGGGTTCTTCAGGAGCAGGCGAATCGAGTGGCGCAGATCGGACAGGATTGAAGACATGCGCGCTCCAGGCTACGTGTCGGGCCGCGATTCCGTGTCGCTCTCTTCCCGTAGCGGCGAGCCCCTGTGCTCGCCCCGGGGCGGCCACCGGGGGCCGCCCCTACGACGTCACAACTCCGAATTGCGGCCTTGTATCTAACTGTCACAAACGGAGACGCAACCCAAAAGGTTCCCTGCCGCTCGCGCCAGGCCTATTCCGCGTTACTCGGTCCGCAGCGCAATCATGGGATGCACGCGCGTCGCCCGCTGCGCCGGGACCAGCACCGCGACGATCGACACGAGAGTCACCAGTGCAAACACGACCGCGTACGTCAACGGATCCCGGGCACTGACACCGAACAACGGCCTGGCAGCAACGGCTACGAGGCCATCGACGCGCAGCAGTACGCCGCCTGGGGCGTGGACTACCTCAAGGCTGCTGGCGGGCTGAACGGCGAAAGGCGCCGGTCAGGGCGCCCTTCGTGGAATCCGTTGTACATCCGCTGTACCACGACTGGTGCGAAGTGGTGCCCCTGGCCCGACTCGAACGGGCGGCCTACGGTTTAGGAAACCGTTGCTCTATCCTGCTGAGCTACAGGGGCATCAGCAACGAATCGTAACACGCGGCGGGACTTAGCGCGACCCGGTCGCGGGTAGGCTGAGGCCCGATCCGTAACATTGAGTCCGATTGGGGCTAAATTGGGGCTATCGCTGTCGAGGTCAACCGTCGTACTGCACAGATCCGATCGCGGTTTCTCGCAATGCAGCGTGAGCATGTAGAGGGACGGTGGAGCCTCCCGGCGGTTCGGAGGCCGGCGGAGAATGGCTCCAGCCCGCCGTCCGGGATGTCCCGTAGTCAAGGCGGTCGCGGTGTCAAGACCGGGCCGCGGTGGCGGCGGCTGATCGGCACCGCCGACGCGTTGGCCGCTCCAAGGCCTCCCAGGCTGATCCGACCGCGGTGTTTCGGACCGAGTGAATGGCGAGGCGCCGGTCCGAAGCCGCCGAGGCGGATTGAGGCCGACAGGAAGCGTGCTGCCTCTGGTTCATCGACCCGCGCGCTCCAGCAGCATGTCGAGTGGACTCCGCGCCGGGTTCCGCAGTTCCTTCACGACGTGTGTGTAGATCATCGTCGTCTCGACGTTTGCGTGCCAGAGGTATTCCTGGATTTGCCGGATGCCCACGCCGTTGAGCAGGAGATGCGTGGCAAAGCAATGCCGGAGCGTATGCACCGAGACCGGCTTGTGGATGCGCGCCTCCTGCGCCGCCGCCTTGACCGCCTTCTGAATCACCGAGTCGCTCAGGTGATGCCGACGTACGACACCGGCCCGCGGGTCAGTTGAGAGGGTCCGGCTCGGAAACACCCAGAACCAGCCAAGCTCCCGCCCAGCATTCGGGTACTTGCGGTCCAGGGCATCTGGCATCCACACACCGGCGAGTCCCGCCTGGCGGTCGGCCTGGTGCTGCGCCTCCGACTCGCGCAGATGAGCGCGCAGTTCGTCCCTCCCAACCTCCGCGAGCAGCGTCGATCGATCTTTGTCTCCCTTGCCGCGGCGGACAAAGACCAACCCCTGGTCGAGGTCGATGTCCTTGATCCGAAGCTCGCAGCACTCCGTCACCCGCAGCCCGCCGCCGTAGATGAGCGCCGCCATCAGGCGCGGCGTTCCCGACATCGCGCCGAGCAACGCCATCGTCTCCGGCATGCTCAGCACCACCGGCAGGCGCTCGCCCCGTTTGGCTCTCACGCCCGACGATAGACTCTCCACGTTCACACCCAGCACCTCTCGGCACAGAAACAGAATCGCGCAGAACGCCTGATTTTGGGTGCTGGCCGACACCTGGTGGCGCACCGCCAGATGAGCGAGGTAGTCGCGCACGACCTCCGAGGCCACGCGAGGATGGGGAACGCCCTGCTGTGTGGCGGCATAGTCGAGAAACCGCCGCACCCAGTCTACGTACGTGCATTCCGTTCGATAGGAATAGTGACGGGTCCTCACGCGCATCCGCAGTTGCTCCAGCGCCGCCAACGGACTCGTCGTCCCTTGCTCATCGACGACGGTGCTAGCGGGCTGCCGATGCCAGTCCGTCCGCTTCAGGAAATTGACGAAGTAGAGGCGGAGCGCCTGGTCTGCCTGACGCACCTGCCAGTCCTCGGTCCCGCCGTTCCGCTCCAGTTCCTCACAGAACCCTCGCACTTGATCCAACAGGGGCTCATCGGAGGCCGGGCGCGACAGGAACCGTCGGACCCAGCGCACGAAGTAGGGGGCTGCCGCCGATGGTGCCAGCTGCGCCTTGAGCACGAATTCGCCGAACTCCTGCAATGAAGCCTCGAGTTCACGCATGTTGCACTTCAGCCCTTGAGTCGCAAGGCGCATGCCACAATGCCTCCTCTGCGGTTCCCTTTCTTCCCGCAGCACGTTCCGCGCTGGACCGACCCGGAGCACCGCCGTTCGGCGTCAACGCAGGTTGACGGTTTGCAAACCCCGGTTGCCGCCAGCCCATGGAATGGCGCCTTCCGTCTAACTCTGGATTTCCTGGCAATTGGCGCTGGCGCAAGTTCCTAGGTCCGGCCTTCGTCGACGTCAGGAAACCTCACCGGCAGGAGGACTTGCGCCCGGACCGAATCGCCGGCATGAGGCCCGCGACTGGCGGCAGGTGCCCAAGCGCGAAGGGGCGCCCACTGGCGCTGACCGGCAATTGGTGCCATCCACCGATGGCGCGAGTCCAGGGATTGGCACCTTCCACCTATCCCTGGATTTCCGGGCAAATGGCGCTTGCGCTAATCCTCGGATGCTGCGCCGTCGAATTCAGGCAAATCGTTCGGGCAGAGGCCGTTGTGCCGGGACCAGAGTTCGACAATAATGCCCGAGACTGGTGGGTGGTGTCAGGGCACGAGCGGGAGTGCAGCGGGTGGCTGACCTGTAATTGGCGCCTGACACCCATATGAAGTTAGGCGGTGAACATGGAAACCATTCAGAAGGTCCTACGTCGTGCACACCGCGTGGCCAACGCCCGACCGATTTCGAGCTCGGCCATCGCACTCGGCGTCGGGGCGCCCGTGGTCGCCATTGCATCGCTTGCGGTGAGCGTACTCGTCAACATGTTCGTCTTCTCGCGCTTCGAGTCGGAGACAGTGGCCCGCGGCGGGTGGTTGTGGCTGCTTCTGCCGCTGATCGCTGTCACTCCGCTGTGGCTTCTCGTCTCGTGGGTGCTTCGCAGGGGTGGGTGGCGAGGCGTCGGTTCGGGTGTTGCGCTGATCATCGTATTTGCGTTGTGTGCATTACTGCTCGCTTGGGTCGAGCAATGGCTCGATCCCGGCAATGACATGACCGGTGTCGGGTGGGTGATACTCGTGGCGTTATTGGGCATGCTCGCCCCGTTCCTGTTGCTGATCGCAGGCCTGGTGGCTGCGGTTCGGCAACTGAAGTCGGGCGCCAGGACACCCGCCTAACCAGCGGCTGCAGCCGACGGCGCGGGCGCTAAGACTCGGTGACGCGCCGCGGCTGAGCCGCGATCGTTATGCCGACACGACGAATTGATCCTGATTGAATGGAACTACGCCAATGGCGTATCATAGGGCTCAATGCGATTTGTCGAGACGTCCGTATTCACGGCCGCGATTCTGCGGCACCTCGACGACGAGCACTATCGCCATCTGCAGATCGCGCTGATGCTCCGCCCGGAACAGGGCCCCGTCATCCAGGGCGCCGGGGGCTTACGCAAGGTCCGTTGGGCAACTACTGGTGCCGGCAAGCGCGGCGGGCTGAGGGTCATCTACTACTGGGCGCCAGGCGACCAGGTCTTCTACATGGTGTACGCCTACACGAAGTCCGAGCAGGGCGATTTGACACCAACGCAGGCCCGACAGCTTGGCCGCGTGGTTCGGGAGGAATTCAAATGAAGGACGCAGCGTTTCAGGAACTGCTCGCCAGCGTGCGCCAGGCGGGCCAGATTCGGCGAGGGAACCGACGGGCCTCCCGAGTAACCACGTTTGATCCAACGGACGTGCAG
>Ga0315286_10002802_pt1 | contig 16326 bp, 13 predicted proteins | sample YL17G10_0_MG_FD_205038 | JGI IMG/M metagenome (GOLD analysis project Ga0315286, IMG submission 205038) | Sediment microbial communities from Yellowstone Lake, YNP, Wyoming, USA - YL17G10_0 | ecosystem: Environmental > Aquatic > Freshwater > Lake > Sediment | place: USA: Wyoming | collected...
ATCGAGCGGCTCCTCTCCACCCCGCGCCACCCCACACATCGGGTGCTCCTGATGACCACGTACGCCGCGGGTCTCCGCGTCAGCGAGGTCGTGCGGCTCCAACTGACGGACCTCGATCGCGAGCGGTTGATGATCCGCGTCGAGCAGGGGAAGCGGCGCACGGACCGCCATACGATCCTGTCTCCACGCCTGCTCACGGAACTGGACCGCTACCGCGCGCAACGGTTGCTCACCCGCTGGCTCTTTCCGACGCGCGCGGGCGACCAGCCGATGAGCCCCAGCACCGCCCAGCACATCTTCATCGCGGCCAAGACGCGCGCCGGCATCCAGAGGCCCGGCAGCATCCAGGTGCTGCTCGGCCACGCCTCGCTGGCCACCACGAGCCGGTATCTCCACGTCCCGCGTAAGACGCTCGATGCCGTCCAGAGTCCGTTCGATCGCTTGACTCTCTCAACGCCACCGGCCGCCGCCTGAGCCGGGGCGCGTCATGGCGACGCACGAGGCGGGCCCCGCGGCCCCGGCCCTCGCCCAGTCCGGCCACACGCACGACGGCGGAGCACCTGCACGCCCTCACCCGCGTCGATCGGTCCCGGTGCCCCCACTGTCACACGGGCACGATGGCCATCGTCGCACGCGTGCCCACCGTGCGGGATCGCCCGCTCGTGGGCCCGACGCCAGCCTACGAGGATTCCTCGTGATCGCCCGCGCCGCTGCCGCCCGCACCGCCGCGTCGCCTGGGCCGGTCATCCCCAGCCGGGCGCGAGCCTGCCTCCGGGCCCACGATCACCCCGTCCCGCCGGGCGCGGCACGGCGTCGATTTCCTCCTGGCGAAAATACGGGATCCGCAGCACGGCGGGTTCTACTGGACCGTCGACCGGCGCGGGAACGTGCAGTCCGGCAAGAAGATCCTGTACGGCCTCAGCTTCGCCATCTACGCGCTGAGCGAGTACACGCTCGCGACGGGAGACCCGCGCGGCATCAAGCACGCGACGGCCACCTTCGAGTTGGTGCAGCGGCACTGCGCCGACCCCGAGTACGGCGGGTACTTCGAGATGTTCGAGCGCGACTGGACACGGTGCGGGCCGGGCAGCGGCGGCGGCCACCGCAAGACGCTCGACGTCCACATGCACCTGATGGAGGCCTTCACGACGCCGTACGAGTGCACGGGGAGCGCGGCCCACCGGCGTGCCCTCGTGGTGGACGTCGATCAGCCGCCTGGAGAAGCTGCTGGCGAAGTGAGCGCCCGGACCGGCCGCGATGGCGCCGGACATCGGGCACACACGGCCCCGACGACGTCGCATTCGCCGCGCGGACCGGTGTTGCGAAAACGGCCACGCGAGGGCCCGATCCGCGTTGCAGTTCTTGCCACACGTCTCGACGAGAACTCCCGCCAATCGACCGGTTCCTCGATGGCAGCGTCCTTGCTCCTCTCCAGAGTGCCTGCACGCCAGGGTTGGCGCGCGCGCCTGGAAAGGAGGGTCCCATGTCGACCGGAACAGTGGCGGCGGTACTGACAAGCGGCGATATTCCCGACGTGCACCTCTATTGCGACGACTGGTGCGACTACTGTCCGGTCACGGCCCGGTGTGTCGCGGTGCGGATCCGTCGAGTGTGGGAGAAGCGGCGCGGCCCCGGGTCGCCGAGGAGCATGGAAGACATGGTCGCGTTCACGCGCGAGGTGGCCGCGGTGACGGGAAGACCGACACCCGGACTGGATGCCATGCTCGCCGGCGACCCGAACGGCGAATTCCAGCCGGCGGCCGCCGACGAGTGGCTCGTGACCACCGCCCACCAGTACGCGGCGGGCGCGGGATTCCTGCTGAGCAGGATGGGCTGGAACAAGGCCGCCCCGGAGGGGTTTGCCTACCCGCCGACCTCGCTGGACGTGACCGCGTGGTACTCCCTGTTCATCGCCGCACGCGCGGGCAGGGCGTGTGTCGCCGCCGCCCGCGCCGACCGCGGCATCCCCGGCGAGCGCGAGGACGCGGCAGGATGCGCCAAGATCTGCCTCATGGGTATCGATCGATCCCGGGCAGCGCTCGACAGGCTGCCGGCCGCGCAGCACGGCCGGATCGTCCGGCACCTCCGCGGAATGCTCGACACGCTCGCCGTCGGTCTGGAGGCGAGAATCCCGGGAGCGCGCTCCTACATCAGGATCGGCCTCGACGCGCCGGTGGTGTGACGACTGTCACCACTTGCGACCGGAATGCGTCACTATAGGGAAGGGGCGGCGGGCGTGCCGGCACCCCCGTCCTCCATCGAGTGGCGCTCCGATCTGGATGCCGCGATCGCCGAAGCCGCCGAGTAGGAGCGGCTGAGCCCGAATCCCGCTTGCCCCGCCGTAGCCGGCCGACGGGCCGCCTGGCGGAGGCGGGAGTCCCGAACCCCGACATAATCCTCTCGCTCTCCTGGGAGGCAGCATGAAGCGGCGGGCCTTTATCAAGCAGACGTCGATGGCCGCACTGGCGGCAGCGTCGGTGGCCCGCGTGGGCGCAGCCGGCAAACGGATTGCCTTCGGCGGCATCCAGATCGAATGCAGCACGTACGGCAACATCCTGTCGCGGATGGAGGTCGAGGCTTTCCTGCCCTGAGCGACGTCGAAGGGAGCCTCGATCCGTGGGCGCGACCCGGTCCTCAGATCCCGGGGTACCACTTGCGCGCGTTCTCGAAGTAGATCTTCCGCAGCACCTGTCCCGGCAACGCCACGCCGCGCGACTTGAACCCCGCGCGCGCATTCTCGGCGGCCACCTCCCGATCGGTGGCCAGCCACGCCGCGTCCGATTCATAGGTGGCGGCCAGCCTCGCCAGCCGAGCGGCAGGGTCGGCGCCGGCCGCGTCCGATCCGCGTCCGAACTCGAGATCGGTTCCGTAGAGAATGCGGTCCTGGTACTTGACGAGGAACGCCCGAACTTTGTCGCGTGGCTGAATCTGCAAGTGCACCAGGCGCGCCGCGAGGTCTACGGCGAGGTTGGGATACCGGTCGAGCCGCTTGGCGAGCTCGTCCACGTCGTACTCGAGACTGCCCAGGTGGCAGCCGACGACTTTCAGGGTCGGATGCCGTTCCAGCATTCTGTCGCGCGCCGCCACCTGGCTGGCGTAGTCCGGAATCTCGGGATGCAGCAAGCCGTGATACTCGGGATGGCCCGCGAAGTACGTCCGGTCGCCCTCAACCGTCATCTTGTCGAGCGGCAGCCAGCAATTGCGCGGCTCGCCCAGATGGGCGACGAGCGTGCGGCCCTGCTTCGCGAGGGCGCTGAATACGGGATCCAGGCGCGGGTCGTCGGCCATCACGTATCGTCCGTCGGGGTCCTTGAGCACCATGCCGACGTCCTTCCAGATCTTGACGGCGACCGCGCCGCCGGCAAACCCGTCGTCAATCGTGCTGTTCGCGGCTTTTGCCCAGTCCGCCTGTCCCCAGTTGGTGAGGTTGAAGGACGTGGCCCAGGCGATCCGGTCGGGTTGGGCGCTATGCAGCGCCTGCGCGGACCCGATCTGCCTGCTGAGGCGGGCCCAGTCCATGCCGCCGACGCAGATGTCCAGCCACCGGAAATTGCGCTTCTCGAGAAACGCGATGAACGCCTTAAGGTGCCCCGGCGCGACCGCGCCGATGTGCGCGTGCGCGTCGATCTTGGGCATCTGCATCACCTGGTCGATGGTCATGGCATCACCTTGCGCGCTGACGGGCGCGCGGAGCGTCAGTGCGGCGGCAACAGCCAGGCCGCCGGCTAGCAGGACAACGGCTCTCAGGAACGAGGGGCGCGACGTCAGCGGCATGGGTCTCCTCCACGGCAGGGCGGGCGGGGGGAACCGCCTGGTTGCGCTGTAGAATAGCGCGGGACTTCGCTCGCGAGAAGCGCAAGGCGCGCGGCCCCCGGTTCCGTGGCTCCAGGAGGGAACATGAAAACGGCGCTGCTGGTGTTCGCCTTCGGATGCGTGGCGCTGGCCCAGGCCCCGGCGACGAACTACGACGAGGCGAAGGTGCCGGCGTACACGTTGCCTCCGTTGCTTGTGCTGAACGACGGCGCTCCGGTGCGCGGGGCGGCAGACTGGGCGAAGAGGCGCGCGGAGATCCGTGCGCGCCTCGAGTCGCAGATGTTCGGGCGGGCCCCGGCACGCCCCGCGGACCTCACCCTCGCAGTGGACTCCGTCGACAAGGCGGCCCTGGGCGGAAAGGCCGTCCGAAAGGAAGTGTCCATCAGGGCCCGAGGCCGGTCTTTCCGCCTGCTGCTCTACCTGCCGGCGAACGCGAGAGGGCCGGTACCCGTCTTCGTCGCACTGGGCTTCAGCCCCAACCAGAGCGTCAGCGCCGACCCCGGCATCACGCTCGCGGGGACCTGGGTCCAGAACAAGGAAACGACAGAGACTGAACTGCAGCCGGTGCAGGAGTCCTCGCGCGGCTCGGCCGCGTCGAGCTGGCAGGTGGAGACGATCGTGGACCGCGGCTTCGGCCTGGCCGCGATGTACTACGGCGACATCGAACCCGACGTCATCGGCGCGATGAAGCTGGGCGTCCGAGGGACGTACCTGACGCCGGGCCAGGAGGCGCCGGACGCCAGCGACTGGGGCGCCATCGCGGCGTGGGCGTGGGGCCTGAGCCGGGCTGCGGACTACCTGGAGACCGACAAGGACGTGGATGCGGGTCGCATGGCGGTGGTCGGTCACTCGCGGCTGGGCAAGACGGCGCTGTGGGCTGGAGCCATGGACACCCGCTTCGGCATCGTCATCTCCAACGACTCGGGCGAAGGCGGCGCGGCGATCAGCCGCCGAGTGTTCGGCGAGACGGTGGCCGATCTGAACAACCGCTTCCCACACTGGTTCTGCGGCAACTACAAGCAGTACGGCGGCCGCGAGAACGACATGCCCTTTGACGCGCACATGCTGCTGGCGCTGGTTGCGCCGCGGCCTCTGTATGTGGCCAGCGCCGAAGAGGATCAGTGGGCCGATCCGAAGGGCGAGTTCCTCGCGGCCGTGGCGGCGAGCGAGGTGTACGAACTGCTCGGCAAGAAGGGAGTCGGGACGGCGGCCATGCCCCCCGTGAACCAGCCGGTTGGCGACGCGGTGCGCTACCACGTCCGCACCGGCAAGCACGACATCACGGCGTACGACTGGCAGCAGTACCTCGACTTCGCGGAGCGGCAGTTCCGCCCGAAGCACTGAGTGCGGGTGCCAGGCGGCCGGCCGCATAACGAGACACGTCGCAGAGAGGACGCACGATGACCAGATCGTCGTACGTGGCCGGGCGGCCGAATGGTGGGACGCGAGGCACGGGTTGCATTCTAGATCGTCGTCCGCACGTCCTGTCCCTGACGGTGTATCAGCGGCTTCCCCGGCAGAATGGCCGGAACTGTCACGGTGGCCGATTGGCGTACGCAGAGACCGCCACGTCAACCGGCACTTGAGTACGCATGACGTGCTACCCGCCGCGAGAGGTACAATGCGGCATCGTGCAGTTCGGCATCAGCGATACGGACCCGGATGCCCTCCGTTTGCAGGCCGAGCTCCTGCGGCGGGCGACGCCCGCGCGCCGGCTGGAGCTGGCGTTGTCGTTGACGGCCAGCGTGATCGAGTTGGCCTGCGCTGGCATTCGTCGCCGGTCTCCCGGAATCTCCGACGAGGACGCCCGCCTGCAGTTTGTGGAGATCCACTACGGCGCGGAACTCGCTCAGGCTGTCCGGGGCAGGCTGATGGCGGATAGGAACGCACGATGAGTTCCGACCTCGTGGCGGCGCTGACGCCGGTTCTCGCGGTGTTCTCAGACCTGGGTGTCCGGCACTTCGTGGGCGGCTCTGTGGCGAGTTCCGCGTACGGCGTAGCGCGGGCAAGCCTCGACGTCGACGTGGTGGCCGAACTCCAGGCCGCTCACGTGCACCGATTCGTCGCGGCGCTCCAGGACGCCTATTTCGTCGACGAGGCCCGTGTGCGGGCGGCGATCGACGCCAGGCGGTCGTTCAACCTGATCCATCTGGCCACGATGTTCAAGGTGGATGTGTTCGTGTCGAAGCAGCGGCCATTCGACGCCTCCTCGTTCGCCCGCGTTCGGAATGAGACGCTGGCCCGTGAACCTGGTAACCCGAAGATCCCGCTGGCCTCGGCCGAAGATGTCCTGCTCGCGAAGCTCGAGTGGTACCGCCGAGGCGGCGAGACCTCCGAACGCCAGTGGGACGATGTGAAGGGACTTCTGCGCGTCGGGAAGGGCACCCTCGACGCCGCGTACCTGCGACACTGGGCCGCGCTGGTAGGCGTGGCCGATCTGCTCGGCCGCGCCATCGGCGAGACAGATTGAACGTGCGCCGTCTTTCTTGGTCGCTTGAGCGATAGCGACGCCCTCTGAGGCGCCACTGTCATCCTGCCGACCGGAGGAGACCCCCGGGCCGTACCGCCCAACCTTCCGGCTTCACCCCGCCGCCGCCTGCTCGCGCCGAGCGGCGTCGGCTGTGAGCGGTGTCAGCCGGTCCGTCGCGCAGGCGAAGAGGGCGATCCCGTCCGAGCGGGCTCCCGGCCAGGTTGGGAGGGACGCCTGAGGACCGGATGCCCGGAGATGGCCTGCTCCTCGCGGACGCGTCGGCAGAACTCGCGGATGTCGTATCCGGACGCCGCGAACAGCCTCGAGCGCACGGCGCGAACCTCGGCCACGATGGGGTCCTGCCACGCACGATCCTGCCCATGTGCATCATTCATCGGCATCCTCCATGAGCTCATCCGGCGTGCACAAGATCGGGGCGCCGTAGCCCTGGTCTCGACAGACGTCCTCCACCCGTCGACGAAGCGCGGCGTTCGCGATATGAGCCACGTTCCAGGTCATGAGGAAGTCAATCCCGTGGTACGCCGCCACCGCGTTGTGTGCCGCGTCGGCCGCGGCTTGCGTCGGTTGCGGCGTATTGGATCGAAGGCGTGCTTACGGGGGGAAGCGGGCGCTCGTCGGCCGGATTGGGCCGGATCGAAGACGACCTCACGGTCCACGAAGCCGTTCCGGGCAGCTATCAGCTGCAATTGATCTACGGCAGCGGGCCGATGGTCCGAGGATTGTCGGGGTCGGTGCTCGGCCACAGCGTTCCGGTGATGGTCGCCCCCGGCGCGACGACGGACGTGACGGTGGATGTGTCGCGAGAGGTCGGTGTCATTCAGGGCGGCATCACGCTGAACGACGCTGCGCCCGACGGATCAGTCGTGTATCTTGAGAACAACCCTGTGACGGGATCGGATCTCTGGACGCTGGCACCCGGTGGCCGCGCGTCGCCGCTGGTGGGCACACCACTGGGCCGGCGAAGTGAAGAAGAAGAACGATGTCGCCGGTCTACCTCCGGGGCGGCATCGGCACCGGGATGTCGTGCGCCGGCATCGGCGGATAGTCGCGCCTGGCGAATCCCGTCACGAGGTCGGCCACCTTCTGCGAGAGCGCAACCCGCCTGGGGTTGATGTCGCACATGCCGACCAGTTCCGCGTGCGGCGCATGCGCCCCGAGGATGGCCGCGCGATACATGCCATGCCGCGACCCGAGGCCCACGATCGCATAGCGCCGCCGGCCGGGCGCGGGTGCCTGCGACGCGAGCTCGGCCGGAGCGACCGCGAGACCGAGCCCGGCAGCCGACGCGGTCTTCACAAACGTGCGGCGATCGACGGGGGACGCAAGCGGATGAGCGGACGGCGGTTGTGCGTTCGGCATGGCTGACACCTCTGAAGGGGCTCGGAACCTATCACCGACATGCTGGCGCAACCGGGCCCTGCCGGGATCGGACACGTGCCGGCGAACTGATCGCGAAGGAGGGGGACCGACGTGGCCGCCCTCTACGCCGGCGCCGCGATCGTCGAGCCTGGGCCGCCGGGCGCATGCACCACCCTGCCGTCCACCAGGTCCATGCGCTCCGCCTGCGGCGACAGGGGAAGGCCCGGCATGCGCATGATGTCGCCGAGCAGCGGAACCACGTAGCCGGCGCCGGCGGCTCGCCGGGGCCAACAGGTCAGCACGCCTGGGTCAGGCACCTGGAGCCGGCGTCAGGCGCCGCCGACCGATGCTACTCGGCGTCGATCGGGAATGCCGGGACGCTGGCCGGGGGTTGGACCTGCGAGGGCTTCCTGAAACGGAGAAGGCCCACAAGGTCGCTCGGCCTCAATGCGCGCAAGCCGTCGAAATACGAGTAGACGATCGGCGTGACGAGCAGCGTCAGGAGCAGGCACAGCAACTGGCCGCCGATGATCGTGACGGCCATCGAGGCCCGCGATCCCGAGCCCGCGCCGCGGCCGAAGGCGATCGGGAGCATGCCGGCCACGATCGCGATCGTCGTCATGAGGATCGGGCGCAGCCGCACGTGGTTCGCCTGGATGATGGCCGTGTGCCGGTCGATGCCCTCGGCCCGGAGCGTGTTCGTGTAGTCCACCTGCAGGATCGAGTTTTTCTTGACGATCCCGAACAGCATCATCATCCCGATGGCGCTGTAGACGTTGATCGTCATCCCGAATGCCATCAGCGCGAGCAACCCGGCGGGCAGGCTGAGCGGCAGGGCGGTCATGATAGTCAGCGGGTGGATGAACGAGTTGAACTGCGACGCGAGCACCATGTAGATGAACGCGATCGCCAGCAGGATGGCGAGCAGGAAGTCGCCCTGCGCCTCGTCCAGTGTCTTGGCACTGCCGCCGAAGGTCACCTGGTAACCGGCCTTCAGGCCCAGTTCGCCCACCTTCACCCGGGCCGCGGCAAGGGCCTCGCCAAGCGTCGTCTGCTCGCGGTCGAGGTTGGCGCTGACGGAGTACTGCCGCATGCGATTGTACCGCTCAATCGAGGACGGCGCGTTCTCCATGGTCAGCTTCGCGACGTCGCTCACGCGGACCATGCGGCCGCCGCTGGCCTGGATGAACAGATCGCCCATGGCCTGCGGGTCCCGACGGAACTGCTCGTCGAGCCGCAAGTTGACGGCGTACTGCTCGTCGCCGTCCTTGAACCTCGACACCTCCTCGCCGCCCACGAGGGTTCGCAGGCTGGACGAGACCGCGTCCAGCGGCACGCCGATGTCGGCGGCGCGCTGGCGGTCGATCGTGACGCGCAGTTCGGGCTGCTGTGTCTCGAAGCTCGTATCGGAGTCGGTGACGCCCTTGATGGTCTTCACGCGGGTCAGCAGGTCGCTGGAGTAGCGCTGCAGTTGCTCGATGTCCGGCCCCTGCACAATCATGCTGAGGCGGTTCATGCTGCCCCCGCCGCCGCCGCCTCGCGGGCCGCCGCCGGAGCTGGCAGCCCCCGAGATGTCGGTGCCGCCGGACACGCTGATGCGGGCAGCCCTGTACTTGGCCAGCATGCGCCGCGCGGCGGCCATCAGCGTCTGCTGCGACTGGTCGCGCTCCTCAAGCGGCGTGAGCTGGATCCAGTAATTGGCGCTGCCTCCGCTGATGGTGGTCAGCACCGCCACGACGTTGTCCCCGAGCACGCGCCGGACCTCGCCCTCGATCGGCGCGACGAACGCCAGCGTCCGCTGGTAGCTGGTGCCGCGCGGCAACCGGACGTTGACGCTGAACTCGCTCTGGTCGTCGTCGGGCACCAGCTCCTTGCCGACGTACGGGTAGAGGAAGGCCGCCGACACCACCACGGCGCCGGCGATGCCGAGCATCAGGCCGCGGTGCGCCAGCGACCACTCGAGCAGGACGCCGTACTTCCTGTCCACCCACGCGTAGACCCCGCGCTGCTTGGTTTGCGTGCTGTGACCCTGCTTCGCGTCCGCCGGGCGCAGCCACCAGGCGCACAGCGCCGGCGTCAGCGTGAACGACACGAACATCGAGATCAGGATGGCGGTGGCCGACGTGATGCCGAAGCTGTAGAAGTACCGGCCGACCTGGCCGGACATGAACGCCACGGGCAGGAAGATCACGACCAGCGACAGCGTGGTCGCCATGACCGCGAGGCCGATCTCGCCCGTCGCTTTGATGGCCGCTTCCTTCGGCGAGACGCCCTTTTCCTCGATGTACCGGAAGATGTTCTCGAGGACGACGATCGCATCGTCGATGACGATGCCCGTGGCCAGGGATAAAGCCAGCATCGTCATGTTGTTCAGCGTGAACCCGAGCGCCTTCATCACGGTGAAGGTCCCGATGATGGAGGTCGGGATCGCCAGCGCCGCAATGATGGTGACCCGCGTGTTGCGGATGAACAGCAGCACGACGAGCGCCGCCAGGATGCCGCCGAGCAGGAGGTGGAGCTGGATTTCGTCGAACGATTTCCGGATGAACCGCGACTGGTCGCGGATGGGCGTGACCTTGATGTCCGAGGGCAGCGTGGCCTGGACGCGCTCGAGCCGTGCCAGCACGCGGTCGACAACGGCGACGGTGTTCGTGCCGGACTGCTTGCGGATCGACAGCGAGACCGCGTTCTCGCCGTTCAACTGCGTCAGGAAGCGGACCTCTTCGATCGAGTCGCTCACGCGCGCCACGTCCTCGAGGCGCACGACCGAGCCCTCCTTGTATGCGAGCACGATGTTGTTGAAGTCGCGCACGTCGCGCAGCCGGCCCATCGTCCGCATCGAGTACTCGGTCGGCCCGGATGTGAAGCTGCCGCCGGGCGCCTCGACGTTCTGGCGCGCCACGGCCGTGCTCACCTGGCTGGTCGTCAGCCCGTAAGCGTTCAGCCGGTTCGGGTCCAGCAGGATCTGGATTTCGCGCTGCCGGTGGCCCATGAACCCGACTTCGCCGACGTCCTGGACGGTCTCGAGCACCTCCTTGATCTGCTTCTGCGCGATCAGGGAGATCTCCTTCGGCGAGCGGCGGCCCGAGATGATGAGCGTCAGGATCGGCGACGAGTCCGGATCGATCTTGGTGACCGTGGCGGCCTGCGTGTCGCGGGGGAACTGCCGCTGGACGCCGGCGATCTTGTCACGCACGTCCTGCGTGGCCGACTCGATGTCGCGCTCGAGCACGAACGAGATCGTGCAGCGGGCATTCCCCTGGCTCGAGCTGCAGCGCAGTTCGTCGATGCCGTTGATCGTGTTGACCGCCGACTCGATCGGCTTGGTCAGCGAGGTCTCGACCTCCTCGGCGCTGGCGCCCTGCAGACTCACGCCCACCGTGACGGTCGGGTAGTCCGTCTTCGGCATCAGGTCGAGGCCCAGATTCCGGTACGAGAACCACCCCATCACCAGGAGGGCGGCGCTCATCATCACGGCGAACACCGGCCGCCTGACGCTGACGTCCGCGAGTTTCATCGCCCGCCTCCTCCCTGGGGAGCCGTGCCGCGCTGCCCGCGGCCGGCGCCGCCGCCTCCGCCACGGCGCCCCGCTCCCTCGCCGCCACGCCCGCCGCCCGCGGCCGCGTCGCTCTCCGATTCGCCGGGCTTCAAGACACGCACGCCGACGCCCGTCGCCAGCTCGTTCAGCCGGCTCGTCGCCAGCACCTCGTCGCCCTTCAGGCCCTCGGTGACTTCCCAGAGATTACCCTGCCGCACGCCCAGGGTCACACTCGTCTGCGTGATCGTGCCGTTGTTGACGACGTAGACCGAAGGCACGCCGGCAAGCACCGATACCGCTGCGTCCGGAACCGCCATTTCGTTGTCGTCCAGTTTCGTCAGGATGACGCCCTTCGCAAAGAACCCGGGCTTGAGGAGCCGCTCCTTGTTCTCCACGACCGCTTCCACGGTGAACGTGCGCATCGTCTGATCCAGCGACGGGCTGATGTAAGCGACTTTGCCGTTGAACACCCGATCGCCGAACGACTCCACGCGAAACTGGACCAGCTGACCCGGCGTCACAATCCCGGCGTGGCGCTCCTGGACACCCGTGCGCAGTTTCAGGGGATCCATCTGGACGATGGTCGCCACCGGTGTACGTGCCGCGATGTACTCGCCGACCTGCACCGCCCGGTCTGATACGACACCACTGATGGGTGCCCTGACGACCGCGTCTCCAAGCGCCTTCACCGCCAGGTCGTACGCCGCACGGCGATCCTGCAGAAGGGCCTTGGTCGAGCGTACCGAATCGAGGGCCGCCTGGTGGGCCGCCTCGGCGACCTTGTACCTGGTTTCGGCTGCCTGCAGCACCTCGGTTGACGTGACGCCGCGGACGCTGAGGACTTTTGCCCGCTCGTATGCGGCCTGCGCATCGTCCCGGTTCGCGGTCGCGGTCTTGACAGTCGCCGTCTCTTCGTCTGGCGGCGGTGTCTGGCCGGCATCGAGCGGCCCGTGCATACCGAGTTGGGCTCGCGTCTGGCGCAACGCCGCCTCCGCGCGCTCGAGGGCCAGCGCCAGCTCCCTCGTGTCGAGGCGCACGAGCGGCGTACCAACCTTCACCTCGGTCCCGATCTCGACGAGCACCTGGCGAACCACGCCGGCGGATTCGGCACTGATCCTGGCCTGGTCGGGCGAGAGCAGCGTGCCCGCCAGATCGATCTGCCGCTGGATGGACATGTGCTGCACCGGGGTTGTGCGGACCGCGACGGACGGACCACCCCGCCCCTGCCTCTGGTTCGCCGCGTTCTGGCACCCGCCGAGCAGCACGACCGCCACCAGGAGAGACACGATGGCCGGGGACGCGACGCATCGGTCCCCGGTAACGGTACCGATGTCCTTTGGTCGCTCGGATTTATGGGAATCGAGCCCGCTCAGAGTCATGGAGACGTCCCTTCCGATTCGAGCCGTCCCGCACAGGCGCAGACGGCGACACCGAGGGCTTCCTCTCAATTACGACGGGGCGACCGTATCCGCTTAGCAGCCTGTCAGAAAACAACGTTGTCACTGATTGTGTTCCTACAGGCTCTTATGGCCGGTCCGAACACACGCAATGTAAACCTCATTCATTGACAGGGCCTTAGTCCTTGCGGCTGATCCCGACAAGCGGGGGCGGGGAGGCGGGGATCAGGATCTGAGTGCGCCCGTCATGTTCACCAGGAGAAGCGGCCCACGAGGGCCTGGCCGCCAGTCGTGCCTCTCTTTTCGACGTCGATTGTACCGACCCTGGCGCGGGGAGGGCTTTCGGCTCTCCGTTCGCATAGTGGGCCGTAAAGCGCCCGTTCTGGATGTCCAGTGCGGTCGCCCGGCCTCCGTATTCTTCGTTGAGCATGCCGGTATCAAGAAGAAAGACCCGACTCTCGAAACGAGGAGTGATGTCGGCCTTTGACTCTACCGTGTGGCCGACCACGATGTACTGCGCCTGCAGGCGCTCCAGCATCGCCTTCACCCCGCCGATGAGCTTGTCCTCCGGCTCCTCGGCCAGGCCGCGGTACCAAAGAGGTCCGCTCGAAGAGGCCGCCATCCAGCCCTTGTAGCCGAGGAGTCTCTGCATCGGCTGGTCCGCCTCGGATCCTTCAGCCTTTCCGCCCGCCTGTACCCACTTCAACTCCTCGCCCGCAAACCGTACGGCCTCGGCCAGTTTCATGTAGCGCCAGATCACCTTGCTGTCGACGAGCGCGCGCCAGATCGAGTCGAACGCGGCCAGTTCGGCGATCACCCGGCCATCCAGTTCACGAACGCTTCCAAACTCGAGCGTCGGGCTCAGGCCGCCATGCACGAACACACCATCGCCAATCTGGACAACGGCGTGGTGCGTGCGAATCCACCGCCCGTACTTGCCCTCGGGCCCGAACGCCTCACGATACTCAACAAAGCCAGGCGGATGCTCCTCCATCCATTTGCCGCGGGTCGCGTCATCGGTGGGCGGGATCACCGTGTGGGCGTGGCCAGCGTGAGCCGACAGGAACTCGAGGCAGGCCTTGTACGCCTGCTGGCGTTTCTTCTCGGAACCGGCGGTGGCAAAGGTGCGGTAGATCTCCGGGGTGACGTATCGCAGATCACCCATCACGTTCATCACTTCATGGTTTCCGAGCAGAGGAATGACCGTCCCGCCCTGCTTCGCCGCCTGGCGTTCGAGGGCCATCAGGAGATCGAGGCATTCACGCGATCGCGCCCCCCGGTCCAGCACATCGCCCGTTTGCACCAACGTGGCCGAACCGCCGATCCACTTGCGGTTTCCATCGATCAGCCGGGTGCGCTGCAGAATCGCCACCAGCTCCGCGTAGGCGCCGTGCACATCCGCAACCGCAACAACGCGCGCCGGAGAGCGGTCTGCCGCGGCCAGTGTGAGCAGGAGCGCGACAACGAGACACGCCGGCAGGATTCTTCGTGCCAGCCGATGACTTCTTTCCATGTTTCACCAGCTCCGTCTGACGCGCCGTCACGCGCGCGCGAGTTCCCCTATCGCCTTCACGAGGGCATCAAGCTCCACCGTGGTGGTATACAGGTGCGGCGTCACCCGCACGCCCTTCACCGGGACCATGTCGATGGCTACCGTGTAGATCCTGAACTTCTCCAGCAGCGCATCGGCAATCGCTCCTGGCCGTTGACCGGTGATCCCGACGTTGGCGATGCCGCAGGCGCGGCTTCCCGTGGGCGTGTTCAGATACACCTTCGGCACGTCGCGCACCCGGTCCGTCCAGTACTGCTGCAGGTAGCGCAGCCGCGCCTCCTTGCGCTCGGAGCCGATCATCTTGTGGAATCGGATCGCGTCCCCGATCGCCAGGACGGTCCATGAGGGGTGCGTGCCGATTCGTTCCAGCTTCCGGATGTCATCGCCCGGAACGCTGGTGTCGCCCAGGAGCGGCCATACCGTGCGGATCTTGTCCTTCTTGATGTGGAGGAGACCGGCGCCGAGCGGCGTGCAGAGCCACTTGTGGAGACTGGCTCCCAGGTAGTCACCGTCCAGCTCCGGCATGGAGAAGACCACGTGGGCGAACGAGTGGGCGGCATCCACGATGACCGCGACGCGGCGCGCGTGCGCCATATCGGCGATCTTCCGGACCGGGAGGATCTGCCCGGTGATGTTGACCATGTGCGAGAGGAGCAGCAGCTTCGTGCGCGGCGTGATGGCTCGCGCGTACGTGTCGACCATCTCCTGGTCGTCCCGCGGATGCAGCGGGATGGAGATCTCCACGCACGTGATGCCGCGGCGGCGTGACTGCTGGCGGAACTGCTCCAGCATCGACCCGTAATCCTGGTCGCACATCACCGCCTCGTCGCCCGGCGCGAGGTCCACGCCGTGGATGACCGTCCCCAGCGACTCTGTGGTGTTGCGCGTGATGACAATCTCGTCCGCCGGGCATCCTGCCCGTGCGGCGAGTTCCTTCTTCACCGCCACGAGGTCGGCGGCCTTCTTACGCCGCATGTAGAACGACAGGCCGCCGTTGATGGCCTGTTCATGCCGCTGGAACGCCTCGAAGGTCGGCGTCGGCTGCGGACTCGAGTACCCGTTCTCCAGGTTGATGTAGTCGGCATAAGCCGGAAAGGCCTTGCGGACCTCGTTCCAGAACTCCTCCTCGGACGCGGCGGACGCCGGAGAGAGCCCGCCGAACGCCTCGAGACGCCGTTCGAGTCGATCGAGGAAACGCGGAGCGAGCACCGGCACCGCGGCGCCGGCGGCGGCGGTCCGAAGGAAGGAGCGACGGGACGTATGCATGGGTACGCGGCCTCCTGTCAGCACCACCCACAGTAGCCGCCCCAACCGCCCCGGCGCAAGTGGGGTCAGACACCACCTGAGTGAATGGGGTCGGACACGACCCGGCAGGTGGAGTTTGCGCATCGCCGGTTCCGGACGATTCCCGTGGCATGTTATCCTGAGGCCATCGTGATCTCGATCGAAGACGTCTGCGACGATGAGTGGGCGGAATGGTTCAAGCTGACGCCGCAACAGCGCTGGGCGCGCAGCCAGGCCATGTGGCCCACGTTCCTGGCGCTGGGAGGTTCGCTTGACCCCGAACCCGATACGCACAGTCCTTTCTTCGATGCGCGGACATGGCGTCCGCTGCCTCCTGATGGGCGACCAGGCGTGCGTGTTCTACGGCGCGGCGGAGTTTAGCCGCGACACCGACCTGGCCCTGCTGGCGTCGTCGACCAATCTCGATCGGTTTCGCGCCGCCCTTGCACACCTGGGAGCCGAGTGCATCGCCTTGCCGCCGTTTGAGATCGAGTACCTTGAACGCGGGCACGCGGTCCACTTCCGCTGTCACCATCCCGACGCCGACGGCATGCGAATTGATGTCATGTCCGTCATGCGCGGCGTCGATCCGTTCGACCGCCTCTGGGACCGGCGCACCACGATCGAGACTCTCGACGGGGACGTCGTCGACCTGCTTTCGCTCGCCGACCTTGTTCAGGCCAAGAAGACCCAGCGCGACAAGGACTGGCCGATGCTGCGCCGCCTGGTCGAAGTGCATTACCTGTCCAACCGCGAGCATGGATCGAACGAAGAGGTTGACTTCTGGCTGCGCGAGCTCAGATCCCCGGCGCTGCTCATTGAAGCGGCAGCGCTCCACCCCGCGCGCGCGCAGGAGATCGGCACACTCCGGATCGCACTGGCGCGCGCCGTG
>Ga0315286_10002803_pt1 | contig 16326 bp, 12 predicted proteins | sample YL17G10_0_MG_FD_205038 | JGI IMG/M metagenome (GOLD analysis project Ga0315286, IMG submission 205038) | Sediment microbial communities from Yellowstone Lake, YNP, Wyoming, USA - YL17G10_0 | ecosystem: Environmental > Aquatic > Freshwater > Lake > Sediment | place: USA: Wyoming | collected...
CTCTTCGTCGATCCCGCAAGCCGCGGGGAAGGTGCATCCAGACTCGTCCAGTACCTGGCGCGCGACTATTCCGAGGAGGAAGCGGTCGTGCGCGCGTTTCTCGAAGAGGTGAAGGGCGTGCCGACCTGGGTCACCTTCAACGGCCGCACCTTCGACCTGCCATTCCTGCGTCTGCGCGCGGCGTACCACTCTCTCCCGGAGCCGCGCCCCGAGCGTCACCTGGACTTGCTTCCCGTGGCGCGGCGAATCTGGGGTCCGGTGCTGCCCAACTGCCGCCTGACCACCCTCGAGGCGCTGGTTTGCCAGCGCTGGCGGGGGAGCGACATTGGGGGAGCGCAGATCCCCGGCGCCTATCACGCCTTCGTGCGGACCGGCGAACCGTGGGAGATCCTCCAGATCCTTCGCCACAACGCCTCCGACTTGGAGAGTCTCCTCGATCTGCTGGGCCACGTACTCCAAGAACGCAGTTGACCCGCGGTTCCTTCGGCCTAGAATCCCGGGCAGCCGCGGGAAGAGAAAATCGATCGGCACCGTTGGGCGTACATCTTCTTTGGAGAATCAGGGATGCACGATTCCGCCGAGAACGTTTCCCGGGCAGAGCGCACCCTTCGCGACGGCACGAAGCGCCGCGCGAGCCGGCGACCGCGCCCGGCGCGGGCTTCGCGCGCGTCCCATCCCTCGCGCGCGGAGCTGTTGGAGAAGCTCGAGAACATCCGGCGCGCGCATGAGACACTGATCCATGTCGAGGAGATCCCGCCGCGCACGGCGCAGTGGGGCGCGCTCGCTCAACCGCTGCCCGAGCCGTTGGCGGCGGCGCTCCGCGCCCGCGGGATCGAGCAACTCTACACGCATCAGGCCGAGGCGGTCGAAACCGCGCGCCGGGGCGAGAACCTGGTAGTCGTGACCGGCACCGCCAGCGGCAAGACCCTCTGCTATCAGCTCCCGATTCTCGAGAGCCTGCACGGCGCGCCGGCATCGACCGCGATGCTCCTCTTCCCGACCAAGGCGCTGGCGCAGGACCAGCTGAAGTCGCTCCTCGCGCTTCAGGACGCCGCCGCCGGGGAATTGCCGTTTGTCGCCGGAACCTACGACGGCGACACGCCGCCCCGCCAGCGCACCCGCCTGCGCGACGAGGCGGCGCTGTTGCTCACGAACCCCGACATGCTCCACTCGGGCATCCTGCCGAATCACGCGCGCTGGGCGCGCTTCTTCTCGAATCTGCGCTACGTCGTCTGCGACGAGATCCACGTCTATCGCGGGATCTTCGGTTCGAACGTGGCGAGCGTGCTGCGCCGCCTGCGCCGCATCTGCCGCCATTACGGCAGCGACCCGCGCTTCATCTGCTCGAGCGCGACGATCGCCAACCCGAAGGAGCTGGCCGAGGAACTGACCGGGCGGCCGTTCCGGCTCATCGACCGCGATGGCGCGCCCCGCGGTCGCAAGCACTTCGTCCTCTGGAACCCGCCGATCCTGGTGGCCACCAGCATGGATCGGCGCAGCTCGAACGTGGAGGCGAAGGACCTGCTGGTCTCCTTCCTGCGCGACGGTTTTCAGGTGATCACCTTCGTCCGCGCGCGCCAGGTGACCGAGGTCCTGCTGCGCTACTGCCAGGAGGAGCTGGGGAAGAGCGGTGGGGGGCTGGCCTCACAGATCAAGTCGTACCGCGGCGGCTATCTGCCCGAGCAGCGGCGCGAGATCGAGCGCGCGCTCTTCGAGGGCGAGCTGCGCGGGGTCATCTCGACCAACGCGCTCGAGCTGGGGATCGATGTCGGCTCGCTGGATGTGGCGATCCTGGTCGGCTACCCGGGCACGATCGCCAGCACCTGGCAGCAGGCGGGCCGCGCCGGTCGCACCGCCGCCGATTCGCTGGCGGTGCTGGTCGCGCACAACGCGCCGATCGATCAGTATCTGATGCGTCATCCCGAGTATTTCTTCCGCCAGTCGCCGGAGCACGCGGTGATCGACCCGCAGAACCCTCACATCCTGCTCGGCCATCTGCGCGCCGCGGCCTACGAGCTGCCGATCACGCCGCGGGACGAAGAGCTCTTCGGCGAGTACGCGCCGGCGATCCTCCAGATCCTGCAGGACGCCGGGGAGGTCCGCGGGATCAAGGGACGCTGGTATTTCAGCACCGGCGGCTATCCCGCGGCGGACATCGGGCTGCGGAACGCGAGCGACAGCGTTTACGTGATCCTCGATACCGGGCCGGCGCGGAAGGGTGGGCCCGAGCCGCCGGACACCGCGGAGCTGACCGGCTCGGCGGCGCTGCAACGGCGCTTCACGAAGAAGGGGCGCGTGATCGGCACGCTCGACGAGTCGAGCGCCTACGCGCAGCTCCATCCACAGGCGATCTACCTGCACGAGGGCGTCAGCTACTTCGTGGATCATCTCGATCTGAGCGAGCGCGTGGCCTACGTGCACCCGGCCGAGCTGGAGTACTACACGCAGTCGATCTCGGACAGCCGGATCCGCATGCTCGGCACCGAGGCCGAGCGACGCTGGCGCGTGGCGGAGACCGGCTTCGGCGATCTCGCGGTGAGCGAGAAAGTCTACATGTTCAAGAAGATCCGCTTCGAGACGCGCGAATCGGTCGGCTTCGGGCCGATCGACCTGCCGGTCGAGACGCTGGAGACCGAGGGCTGCTGGGTGACGCCGCCGCCGCAGGCCCTGGCCGAGGTGACGCGCCACGGGCGCGTGCCGGCCGAGGGGCTCTGGGGGATCGCCAATGTGCTCGGCGACGTCGTGACGCTCCACGCGATGTGCGACGTGATGGACATCGGCACCTGCGTGGACGCGCGCGGGACGGGTCTGCCCTCGGTCTTTCTCTACGATCGCTACCCCGGCGGTCTCGGCTTCTCGCAGCGCGCCTTCGGGATGATCGAGACGCTGATGCTGGCCGCCTGCGAGCTGATCGAGAGCTGTCCCTGCGAGTCGGGCTGTCCGTCGTGCGTCGGCGCGCCGGTACTGCCGCACACCACGAACGATCCGGACGGTGGGGCGCGCGGCCGGATCCCCGACAAGGAGGCGGCGCTGGTTCTCCTGCACCATCTGCTCGAGAAGGAGCCCTACATTCCGAAGCGCGCCGGGCCCGCGTGGGAGGGCCTCGCCTGGGACCGCATGCGGCCACCGACGGCGGGGGAGGGCGAAGCCAGCGACGCGGGCGAGTGGAAGAACGCCAAGCCGCTGGCGCCGGAGATCGAGAAGCGATTGCGGCGGAGCCTCGGAAGGCTCATGGAGCAGAGGCCGACGGCCCGTCCGTGATCCCGGGCACCGAGTCGTCCTGGGTCTCCCGCGACCGGTCCCGCCGGCCGCGCTCGGTCGCATCCGATTGCAGGTGACAGCCTGCGTCGATCAGCTCCCGCGCGATTCCCGTCAGCGTCTCGACCGCGTTGACCGCCGGATCGTCCAGCACGCGCTCGAGCAGCGCGCGCTGGATGCGGCCGATTCCCGGCCCGGGCGGCAGACCCAGCGCCATCAGCTCGTGACCACCGATCGCGAGGTCCTTCACCGTAAGCGCCGCGTCCTTGGTCATCACTTGGTCGACGCGCTGCAGGAGCTGCGCGAGCGGCGTGCGATCGCCCCCCTTGCGACCGTTGCCGGCCATGTCGGCCAGGCGCAGCGCAACCAGATCCGGGATCTCCTCGAGGCCGACGGCGCGAACGAAGCGGCGCACCGCGCTGTCGGTCCACTCGCGCTGATAGTAGAACATGTGGTGGCGAACCAGATGCTCGACCCGTTCGCCCTCCTCCCGCGAGTACCGCAGGCGGCGCAGGATCCGCCGCGTCTTGCGGGCGCTGATCAGCTGGTGGCCGTAGAAGGTCCGCTCGCCGTCGCTGCCTTCGGCCGTCTCGGGCTTGCCGAGGTCGTGGAGCAGCGCTGCCAGACGCACGATCCGGTTGGCCGCGGGGGCCGCATCGCAGGTATAGAGGCTGTGGCGCAGCACGTCATAGGCGTGGAAACGGTTCTGCGCCACGCCGTCGCACGCCGCCAGTTCGGGCAGCACGCGCTCGAGCAACCCCGTGTCGCGCATGAGCAGGAAGCCGCGCGAGGGCGTGGGGGAGAGGAGCATCTTGTTCAGTTCGTCGCGGATCCGCTCCGCCGAGATGCGAGCCAGTCCATCCGCTTCCGCGCGGATCGCCTGGAAGGTGGCGTCCTCGATCCGGAAGTCGAGCTCGGTCGCCTGGCGGATCGCGCGCAAAAGGCGCAGCGCGTCCTCGGCGAAGCGCTCGCGCGGGTCGCCGACGGCGCGGATCTCGCGGCGGGCCAGATCCAGCAGGCCCTCGAAGGGATCGACGATCGCGTCGTTGCCTGGCGCCCAGGCCATCGCGTTGATCGTGAAATCCCGCCGGCGCAGATCCTCGACGATGTCGCGGGCGAAGTCGACGCTCTCGGGGTGCCGACCGTCCCGGTAGTCCGCCTCGGTGCGGAAGGTCGTCACGTCGTAGATCACGCCCGCGGCGGGGACCAACAGGGTTCCGAATCGCGCCCCGACATCGTGCACCCGACGGAACAGGGGGCGCACCTGCTCCGGCGTTAAATCGGTCGCGATGTCCCAATCCTTCGCCGCGCGGCCGAGGATCAGATCCCGCAGGCAGCCGCCGACGAGATACGCTTGCCCGCCCGCGTCGCGGATGCGCCGAACGATCGCCAGCGCCCCGCGGGGTGCGGCCTCCCGGATCCGGTCGAGATCGACCGGCAACGGCGGGATCTCATGCATCGGCAGGTTTCCTCTTCCGCGCACCACGCGCCCGAGGCAGGATAGCACGCGTCATGCGCCTGCTCCAGATCGACACCGGCCGGCTCTGGCGCGGCGGCCAGCGCCAGTGCGCGCTGCTGTGTCGCAACCTCGCGGCCGAGGGCCACGAGGTGCACCTGGCCTGCCTGCGGGATTCTCCGCTGCAGGAGGCATTCGCCGGAACACGGGTGCGTTTGCACGGCCTGCGCGCCGGCGGCGAGCTGGATCCGATCGCCGCGCTGCGACTCGCGCGTCTGATGCGGACCGTTCGTCCCGAGCTGATCGCGACGCACGAGGCGCACGGGCTGGGACTGGCGGTCCTGGCGCGTTTCATCGGGGGCGGCCGCGTGCCGCTCGTCTACCACCGCCGCGTGGATGCGCCGCTCCGGACCGGGTTCGGATCGGGCCGGAAGCTCCGGGCGCCCGCGCTGTTCATCTGCGTGAGTCGTGCGGTCGCGGCGATCGTGGCCCGCGCCGGGATCCCGCCGGAGCGGATCCGTGTGGTGCCCGACGGCATCCCGCCGGTCGATCGCGTGCCGGGCGCCGCGGCCTCGGTCCGGGCTGAGTTGGGGCTGGATCCCGACGCCACGATCATCGGGACGATCGGCAGCCTGGTCCGGCCGAAGGACCACGCAACCCTGCTGGCGGCCTTCGCGCGCGTCGCGCCGCGCTTCCCGCGCGCGCAGCTGGTGGTGGTCGGGAGCGGGTACCTGCGGGAGCGCCTGCGGGGGCAGGCGGCCGCGCTGGCGATCGAGCCGAGGGTCCGCTTCCTGGGCGAGCGTCGCGACACGGATCGCCTGCTGTGCGCGATGGACCTGTTCGTGCTGTCGAGCCGCACGGAGGGACTGGGCAGCACGATTCTGGACGCGTTCTCGCTGGAGGTTCCGGTGGTGGCGACCGCGGCGGGGGGGATCCCGGATCTGGTCGAGGACGGACGTACCGGCCGACTTGCCGCCGTGGGGGATCCCGGCGCGCTCGCCGGGGCGATGGCTCTGGCGCTGGGGGACCCCGCGGCTTCGCGTGAGATGGCGACCGCTGCGCGGGAGAGGTTCCTGGCACAGCTCACGGATCGGGTGATGGCGGACCGGACGCTCGCCGGGTATCGGGATCTGCTCGCGAGAACCACCGGGACCAGCGCCCCGGTGTAACCGAATCCAGCCATTTCCGGCTCGTTCAATCCCCGGGCCGAACTTGCCGAAGCATCAAAGGATGCGAAGCGCTCGGCCCTCGACCCGAACCTGACGATCCTGAACGGGACCATCGAACGCTACTATGTCGAGCACAACGCGCCGTATCCCGGCACGCTCGACGGGAAGACGACCTGGGAGATCTTCGTCCAGCAGTTGACGACGCGCACCGACAAGACCGGCGCCAAGGGCGAGCGCTACGATCCCGCGAGGGTGTCATCCGTGCGGCGAATGACGGGTCGAAGACCGGCGGGCAGGGGAGCGAGCCGATCCCTGAGCCGCTTGGAGACTAGACCCGGACGTCCATCGGTCTCGAGAGTTCGCGCACCCACCGATCTGCCTGGCGTGTCGGTTCGGGCAAGCGGTAGCGCGGTGCCAGGCGCAGCACGAGAGAGGCGGCTTCCTCGATACCGATCCGATGCCCGGGCGAGACGTAGAGTGGCTTGACCCCCGTCTGCGTCCGCACGACGCGTCCCATCACGCGACCGTCGTGCATCAGCCGCGCCGAGCATCCCCGCGCGCTCCCCGGTTCGCGGTGCGTCCCGATCAGCCGCGATTTCGCCGCGCCGACCGTTGGCAGATCGAAGAACACGCCCAGGTGGGATGCGAGACCCAGCCCGCGCGGGTGAGCGATGCCCTGCCCGTCGTAGATCACGATGTCCGGCCGCACACGCAGCTTCGCGAACGCCTCGATGTAGAGCGGTGCCTCGCGGAAGCTGAGGAGCCCGGGGACGTAGGGAAAGGGCGAGGGGCCGCGCGCCCAGGTGCGATCGACGATCTCCCAACTCGGAAAGCGGAAGACGATCACGCACGCGGTGATCTGTTCGTCGCGTCGCGACCAGCGGCCGCTGCCGGCGGCGTCACAGCCGGCGACCAGGAACGGCTCGCTGGGCGGGTGGCCGGATACGCGCACGCGCGCGGAGAGCTCGCGCTGGAGCGCGAACGCCTCACGCGGCGTGAGATCCCAGCGGTGCTCGAGGACCGGTCGCATGGCGACTCCGCGGCGTGCCGGGCCGGTCGCTAGACCGCCCGCGGCCGATACCGGTTCGTCAACGGATAGCGCCGGTCCCGGCCGAAGGCGCGCGGCGTGATCTTGATCCCGGGCGCCGCCTGCCGGCGCTTGTACTCGTTGCCCTGGATCATCGCGAAGACCCGCTCGATCATCGCCGCGTCGAATCCCTGCGCTAGGAGATCGCGCGGCGCGGCATCGTCCTCGACCAGCGCCTTGACGATTGGATCGAGCGTCTCGTAGGGCGGCAGGGAATCGGTGTCCTTCTGATCCGGCCGCAGCTCGGCGCTCGGAGGACGGGCGATCGTGTCGGCGGGGATCGGCGGTGCGCCGGGCGACTGTGCGTTGCGCCATTCGGCCAGCCGATAGACCTGCGTTTTCAGGACGTCCTTCAGTACCGAGAAGCCGCCGACCATGTCGCCGTAGAGCGTGCAGTAACCGACCGCGACCTCGGTCTTGTTGCCGGTGGCGAGGACCAGGTGCCCGAACTTGTTCGAGAACGCCATCAGGATCATGCCCCGAATGCGCGCCTGGAGGTTCTCCTCGGTCACATCCGGCGGACGGTCGTTGAGGATCGGATGCAGATCGCGGAGGGTCTGCTCGAAGAGACCGCCGATCGGGATCTCGTGGAACGCGATGCCCAGGTTCTCGGCGACCCGGCGCGCGTCGTAGCGCGTTCCGGCGGACGTGTAGCCCGAGGGCATCGAGATTCCGACCACCGCCTCCGGTCCGAGCGCATCCGCGGCGATCGCGGCGGTGAGCGCCGAGTCGATGCCGCCACTCACCCCGATCACGACTCCGCGGAACCCGTTCTTGCGCGCGTAGTCGGCGAGGCCGAGCGTGAGCGCGCGGTAGACCTCGGCTTCGTCGGCCAATTCGGGCCAGGCGCGCTGGACCGAGATCCACTCGGCCGGCCCACCGGCCGGAGTGAGATCCGGTGCACCGGCGCCGGCCGGCACCTCGCGCAGCTCCTCCGCCAGATCGTTCAGGTCAACCACGTCCAGCTCGAGCGGGCCTGCAGGGGGGGGCACGGAGCCGGGTGGCTCGTCGGAGCCCGTGGCGCCCGGCGGCTCTGCGGCGGGCGTGGCGCCGGGGAGCGGGAGATCGACCAACAGGATGTGCGGCATGAACTGCGGCGCCCGGGCGATCAGGCGCCCGACGGCGTCGGCGGCGAGGCTCTGGCCGTCGAAGACCAGCTCGTCCTGTCCGCCGACCAGGTTCGTCTGCGCGATCGTCAGGCCCAGTTCGCGCGCGTGGAAGCGGACCAGCCGCTCTCGTACGCGGCCCTTGCGTGCATGGTAGGGCGAAGCGGAGATGTTGAGCATCAGGTTCGCCCCGCCCTCGCGCGCCTGGAGCGCCGGCACGCCGCCGCGCGCCCAGACGTCTTCGCAGATGTTGATCGCGATCCGCCACGGACCGACGCAGTAGACCGGACAGCGCCGCGCGGGGACGAAGTAGCGTTTCTCGTCGAAGACGCCGTAGTTCGGCAGGGTGCATTTCTGGTATACGTCGCGCACCCGTCCGCGGGCGACGAGCGCCGCGGCGTTGCGTGGACCCGCGGGCGAGGCCTCGATCCAGCCGACGATCGCGATGCCGCCGGTGATCTTGGGGGCCAGCGCATCCAGACTGGCGCGCGTGTCTTCCAGGAACGAGGGCTTGAGCAGGAGGTCCTCCGGCGGGTAGCCGGTGAGCGTCAGCTCGGGGAAGACGACGATCGAGGCGCCGGCCACCACCGCCTTGCGGTACGCTTCCTCGGCCAGCGTGCGGTTGCCGGGCAGGTCGCCGACGGTCGTGTTGATCTGCGCCAGCGCGATTCGTAGGACGGTCGACTCGCTCATCGTGCGCTTCCTCCGGTGCGTGATAGTAGGGTGTGATGGCGTCGTCGTCAAAGCACGATGCCCGGCAAGCGGTCCGCGCCTTGCCGCTTCGGCGCCCGTCGTGCTACGGTGCCTGCCGCTTGATCGGAGCCCCCGCTGCGGGGGCGGCTCGAATCGAAGGAAGGACGATGTCCGACGCAACGCCGAGCTACGACCTGATCGTCATCGGTGCCGGCCCCGGCGGGTACGTCGCCGCGTTGCGAGCGGCCCGGCGCGGCCTCCGCACGGCACTCGTGGAGCGCGAGGCGGTTGGCGGGATCTGCCTCAACTGGGGCTGCATCCCGACCAAGGCGATCCTGCGCTCGGCGCACCTCCTGCAGGAGATGCGCGAGGCGCGAGCGTTCGGTCTTCGCGCCGAGGGCGTCGGCTTCGACTACGCCGCTGTGGTGCGCCGCTCGCGTCAGGTTGTCGACCGGCTGGTCAAGGGCGTACAGCTCGCGCTCGATCGTGCGGGGGTGGAGCGGGTCGCGGGTCACGGGCGACTCCGGGGGCAGCGCGGCGATCGGTTCGCGGTCGAGGTCATTGGCGCGGACGGCAACGGCCGGTCGCTGGACGCGCCCAAGGTGATCCTCGCGACCGGGGCGCGGGCGCGCGATCTGCCCGCGGCCCGATTCGATGGCACGCGCATTCTCTCGAGCCGCGAAGCGCTGGCGCTGACCGAAGTGCCGCGCCGGGTCTTGGTGATCGGCGCGGGCGTGATCGGCGCCGAGTTCGCCGATCTCTTCCAGGCCTTCGGCGCCGAGGTGACGGTGGTCGAGATGCTGCCGCGCTTCCTGCCCGGCCTCGACGCCGAATCGGCGGCCGAGCTCCAGGTCGCGTACGCGAAGCGGCGCATCCGGATCCTGACCGGGGCGATCGTCGAGCGGGTGGAGCCGGTGGGAACCGGGCTGCGCTGTCACGTGGTGCCGGCCGCCGCGCCGCCCCACGCCCCGGGCGCTCCGGGGTCCGCCGGATCACCGGCGCCGACCGCCAGCCCTTCGGCGATCGAGGTGGATTGCGTGCTCGTCGCCGTTGGGCTGATGGGCAACGTGGACCCGATCGGGCTCGAGAGCGTGGGCCTCAGCGCGACGGAGGGCTTCCTCGCGGTCGACGGAGCGCTGCGCACCGCGGTGCCCGGGATCTACGCGATCGGGGACTTGATCGGCCCGCCGTTCCTGGCGCACGCCGCGTCGGCCGAGGGCATCCACGCCGCGGACCACGCCGCGGGGGTCACGCAGGCGCCGATCGACTACGACTGGGTGCCGAGCGTGGTCTACACGACGCCGCTCCTGGCCTCGGTCGGTCTTGACGAAGCGCAAGCCCGCGAGCGCCGCGGCGACGCGATCGTGATCGGGCGCTACCCGCTGGTCGGGCTCGGCCGCGCGGTGGCCGACGGCGCGACGCGCGGGTTCGTGAAGGTGCTCCTGGAGCCGGAGAGCCGTTGTCTGCTCGGCGCACAGATCGTCGGGCGCGGCGCCGACGAGCTGGTCGCCGAGCTGGGCGTGATCGGCCGCTGCGGCATCCCCGCGCCCGATGTCCTGCAGGTGATCCACGCGCATCCAACGCTCTCCGAGGCGATCCGGGAGGCGTTCGCGATCGCGTTGGATGAGGGGCCCCACGCCTGACGCACGGTGTGGGGAGTGAGCGATGAGCCTGGCCGGCGCCGTCCCGATTCGCTCCCGCTGGGACGGGATCGCGGTGCATCTCCGCGGCGCGTCGGCCTACGTCCCCACCTGGCACCTCCAGCAGCGTCTGCACGAGATGCGCGGTGCGTTGCGGCTTCCCGACACGCTGCTTCTCCTGGAGCACCGGCCGGTCGTCACGCTGGGTCGCCACGCGCGGGCGGAGAATGTCCTCTCCGGATGCGATCTCGAGGTGGTCCGCATCGATCGCGGCGGCGACGTGACGTATCACGGCCCCGGGCAGCTCACCGGCTACTTCCTCTGCGACCTGCGCGCGCACGACCTCTCGGTGCGCGGGTTCGTGACCGCCCTGGAAGAGGGAGTGATTCGCGCACTCGCCGAGTTCGGGATCGCCGGGGAGCGACGCGCGGGTCTGACGGGCGTCTGGGTGCGCGGCGCGGCGTCGGCTCCGGCCCCGGCGGGCGACTGGGCGAAGATCGCCGCGATTGGGGTGCGCGTGGCCCGGGGCGTGAGCCTGCACGGCTTCGCGCTGAATGTCGCCGGGCCGCTCGACGGTTTCGCGCGCATCGTTCCCTGCGGCCTGGAAGGCGAGGCGGTCACCTCGATGGAGCGGATCGTCGTGCGGCAGGCACCGGAGCCGGTGACAGCCCCGGCCGCGCCGGGGAGTGTTGCTCCGGGATCGGTCGCCCCCGGGGTCGCTCGACACCTCGGGGAGGTCTTCGGCGTCGAGTTCCGCTGGCTCGAATCGCCGCCGGTCCACAACGACGCGGGCGCCGACCGGCTCGCGGAGCGGATCGAGGTCGCGGCCGCGCATGGGGGGCGACGACCGTCCTGGCTGTTGACTCGTCTCCCCGGCGGTGAGTGCTACGCGACCGTCCGGCAGGTCTTACGCGAGGGGAAACTGCGGACGGTCTGCGAGAGCGCGCGTTGCCCGAACGCGCACGAGTGCTGGAACGCGGGCACGGCGACGTTCCTGATCCTCGGTGGCGCCTGCACGCGGGGTTGTCATTTCTGCGCCGTCCCGTCGTGTCCGCCCGAGCCGCCCGATCCTGCGGAGCCGGCCGCCGTGGCCCTAGCCGCCTCGAAACTCGGCCTGCGGCACGTGGTCGTGACTTCGGTCACGCGCGACGATCTGCCCGACGGCGGAGCGGCGCACTTCGCCGCGACGATCCGTGCCGTTCGGGAGGTGCTGGGATCGGCGACGGTGGAGGTGCTCATCCCGGACTTTGGCGGCGACCCGGACGCGCTGGATCGCGTGCTGGCCGAACACCCGGAGGTCCTGAACCACAACGTTGAAACGGTGGTGCGACTCTATCCGCGGGTGCGCCCGGGCGCGGACTACCGGCGCTCGCTGGCGTTGCTGCGACGCGCTTCGAACGCGGGTCTGCGGGCGAAATCCGGCTTGATGATCGGGCTGGGCGAGTCGCCGGTCGAAGTGCGCGAGCTACTGCGCGACCTGCGCGACGCGGGGTGCGCGCACGTGACGATCGGTCAGTATCTTCAGCCGTCGCGGCGGAACCTGACCGTGAAGCGCTACTACCATGACGCCGAGTTCGCGGAGCTCAAGGCGAGGGCGCTCGAACTCGGCATCGCGCACGTCGATGCCGGGCCGCGGGTGCGGAGCTCGTACCACGCGGAGCGGGCGATGGAGGCGCGGGGAGCGACGCCGGCGCCATGAGCGAGCGGCCGGCATCGTCGATTGAGGCCGGCTCGACCCTATCCGCAGCAGCCCTTGCCGCCCGGCTCTGACTTCGCCGTCGCGCGGGCCGGACGATCGGGCGGGGCGAGCTGCTCTGCCGAGCAGCAGCAATCGCCGGTCTTCCCGAATTGCGTGAGCAGGATGCCGGTGGCGCATCCAACGCCGGCCTGGACGGTGATCGCCTCCGCGGGGCAGTTCATCGAGCAGGCGCCGCACTCGATGCAACGATCGCGGTCGACGATCCGCGCCTTCGGTTCGCGGATCTCGAAGACGCCGTGCGGGCAGACGATCACGCACATGCCGCAGCCGTTGCACTTCGCGGCGTCCAGCTCCAGGGTCACGACATCCGGGAGATAGATGAGCATGGCGGCACCCCTCATCTCAGGAACCGGGCGACGATCCAGAGCCCCAGCCCCGCCGCGGCGGCGGTGATCTGCGCGGGGATAGCGTAGCGCATCTCTCGCTTCACGCCGGAGAGCGAGGTGAAGGTGCTCGCGCCGGTGTAGTTCATGGCGACAAACCCGGAGATCGCGGGGAGCATCAGGAGCCATCCCGCGGCGTCGGCCCGCTGGTGGGGTGCGTGAATCGGCAGCCACCCGAGGGCGATCGCCCCAATGGCGATCACCGCGCCGAGCGTCGCACCTTTGACGGTGAAGGCACGTCCCGGCAGCCAGGGGAGGAACGCCGGGGTCAGGACCGCACCCCCCAGCAGGGCCGCCAGCACGAGGCCTGCCGCGCGGGAGCCCGACCCGAAGAGCGACGGACCGCTGAATCCTCCACGATGCAGGCCGGACAGTACGAAGAGCGCCGCCGCGACCGGCACGGTGTACTTGCCCCACGCGCCGAGCTCGACCGGGACGACCGCGAGGCGATCGCGGAGATCGAAGCGGACACGTCGCATCTCGGGCGTCGCGCGCCGCCCGGCCGCGAGGAAGGCGGGGATGTCCCGGGCGCGCACCGGGCCGTAGAGCACGCGGAAGCCGCTCGCCTCACGGACGCGGTGCGCGGCGACCCCGGTCGCGCCCAGCTGCGGCGCGATCAGCTCCCGGTGCGAGACGAATTCGTCGAGATGCGTGAGGCGGATGCGCTCGACCAGCTCCGCGGTCCCGAAGGTCCCCTTGCCCGCGGCGCACCAGACGTTCACGCCGCGCGTGTCGAGCACCAGGATCCAGCCGTCGATGCCGGCGAGCGCGCGGCGCAGGTGGTCGAAGGAGAGCTTGTAGTTGGCCGAGACGAAGACCGGCGAGGCGGGCGTCGGTTGTCCGATTGCGTAGAGCCCGGGCTCGACGGCGTAGCGCATGCGGCGGACGCCCCAGCGCACGCGGATCTCACCCCAACGGTCGGCACGCGACCAGTCGGATCCCACCCGCGGGATCGGGGGGATCGGCGCGGCGGATGCGCCCGCTACCTCGGCGGCGGGTGTGCCTGAGCCGCAACCGCAGCCGCAGGGAGAGGCGGTCGGGACGCCGCCACAGCATCCCGCGGTGTGGGAGCGGATTGGGGTTTCCGGCGGCGATTCCATGAACGACGATTATATCCCAGCTCGTGGAACGAAGATTCGGGATACTCGGCGGAAGGTGGTGGGCCGACGCCGGTAGCAGGATCGAGTTGGACTGCCTGTCCGGCGGATCGGCACGCGAACGGTGAAATCCGATTGACAGAATGCCGTAACTGATTCCTGTGAATAGCGATAGGGATCGCATCTCCCGAATCTTCGTTCCACAACCTTTGGGTCTTGCGTACCGAACAAACGTTCGGTATCCTTGCATCACTGCCATGACGAAGGGGGTCCGCCCCGCGCGGGGCCGCGATGCCGAGCGCACCGTGGCACACGGGTCGGGGCGGATCCCCGGGAATCGCGACGCAGGGAGGGAGCCGGTTCATGAACGAACTCACACCCCGGCAACGCGAGGTCCTCGAGGTGATCCTCGCGAGCGTCGAGCAGGGAGGCCGCTTCCCGTCGATCCGCGAGATTGCCCGAAGGCTCCGGCTCGCCTCGCCGGCGACCGTCTTCCAGCATCTCGAGGCGCTCGCCGCGAAGGGGTTCCTGCGCCGTGAGCGCGGTCGCTGGGTCCTCGGCGCCCGCGCGCGACGCGACCGCGGGATCCCGATCGTCGGGCGCGTCGCCGCCGGCCGGCCGATCACGGCCTTCGAGGAAATCGAGGACTACCTCACGCCCGAGTTCGTCGGTGCGCGGCGCGGGCGCTTCAGCGTGCGGGTCAAGGGCGAGAGCATGAACGGCGAGGGGATCCTCGAGGGCGATTACGTCGTCGTCGATCCGGACGCGGCGATCGCCGACGGCGATCTCGTCGTCGCATATCTGGGCGAGGAACAGGAGGCGACGGTGAAGCGCTTCTTCCGCCGCCGCGGCGTCGTCGTGCTCCAGCCCGCCAACCCGCGCTTCGAGCCGCTACGCGTTCCGCGCGGGGACGCATTCTTCCGGATCGCGGGCAAGGTCGTGGGTCTGTTGCGCCGCCTGAGCTAAGGGCGAGGGAGATGGATCGAAGGGATATGCGATGCGCTGGGAGACGCTCGATGAGCCGATCAAGGTGCGCGCCGACTTCCAGGGCGGGGACGTGAGTCCGCTCGCCTTCAAACGCGGCACGAACCGGATCCGCGTGGTGCGGGTCAACACCCACTGGGTGGATCGCGACGGGCGGCGCGCGCGCTACTACTTCTCGGTCACGGCCGAGAGCGGGGACGTCTATCAACTCTGTTTCGACGCGGGAGACCTGACATGGAGAGCCGAATGCGTGATGTACGAGGGATGACGGTCGGTGTGGGAACAGAGCCCTGCCTGAGCGCGGGCCCGCGCTGGGGGCCGCACCCGGCGGTGCTGCACCTCGACATCGACGCCTTCTTTGCCTCGGTCGAGCAGCTGCGCCAGCCCGCGCTGCAGGGTCGGCCGGTGATCGTCGGCAGCGGGGTCGCCGCCAGCGCGTCCTACGAGGCTCGCGCCTACGGGATCCGCGCCGGGACCTCGCTCGCCGAGGCGCGGCGGCTCTGCCCCGAGGCGGTCGTCCTCCCGGGGCACGCCCCGACGTACCGGGCCTTTGCCGAGCACGTCTTCGATCTGGCGGCTGAGCTGGCGCCGAACCTGGAGACCTTCCTCGACGACGCGCTGCTCGATCTCACCGGCACGGAGCGCGTGCACGGGCATCTCATCCGCGCTGCGGCGGAGCTGCGCCGGCGCATCCGCGAAGAGACAGGCCTGAGCGTCTCGCTGGGCCTGGCGACGAATCGGATGGTCGCGCGCATGGTGACGCGACTCGCCAAGCCGGGCGGCTTCGCCTGGCTGCGCCCCGGCGGTGAGGCGACGTTCGTGGCGCGCCGGCCGATCGAGGAGCTGCTCGGCATCGGGCCGACGCGCGCCGCGCTGCTGCGCGAGATGGGGGTGACGCGCGTCGAGGACCTGCGCGTCTTCCCACCGGCGCGGCTGCGCGAGCTCTTCGGCGAGATCGGGCTGCTGCTTGCGGCGCGCGCCTGGGGTCGCGAGACGCGCGCGGTTGCCGCCGCCGAAATGCCGCGCTCGATCCGGCGCGAGACCTCCTTCGATGAGCCGGAGGCGGACGCCTCGGTGCTGGAGGGAATGCTCCACTACCTGAGCGATCGCGCCGCGGGCCAGGCGCGCTCCCTCGGCATCGAGCCGCGCGGACTGCGCGTGCACCTGCGTTGGGCGGACGGCGGCGGGGTCGCGCGCCAGGCGACGCTCGACCAGCGCGGGGCGACCACCGAGGTCCTCTTCGCCGCCGCGCGCGAGTTGCTCGCCGCATTGTTCGTGCGCCGCATGGGGGTCCGCAACCTCGGGGTCGAGATCGCGCGCTTTCGTCCCAGCGCGGGTCCGCAGCTCGCGCTCTTCGATGCGGAAGGCGAGAGTGAGAGTGCGGGAGCACGCGCCGGGCGGCTGGATCACGTCGTCGATCTCCTCCGCGCGCAGTTCGGTTTTCGCGCGCTGATGCGGGGCCCGTCCCTCGAGCTGATGGACCGGCTGCCCAGCGACGCCTCCGGGTTCGTGTTGAGAACGCCGTGCCTGACGCGCTAGCGCACGGCGGGAGAGAACAACATGCCCGCTCCGCGCTCGCGAGAGGGCGGGGGAGACCTGCCGCTCGTGCTGTTCCGCAGCGCCTACTCGCTGCTGCGCGGGAGCGCGTTGCCCGAGACGCTGGTGGCGGCGGCGACCCAAGCGGGGCATCCCGC
>Ga0315286_10002804_pt1 | contig 16324 bp, 13 predicted proteins | sample YL17G10_0_MG_FD_205038 | JGI IMG/M metagenome (GOLD analysis project Ga0315286, IMG submission 205038) | Sediment microbial communities from Yellowstone Lake, YNP, Wyoming, USA - YL17G10_0 | ecosystem: Environmental > Aquatic > Freshwater > Lake > Sediment | place: USA: Wyoming | collected...
GCGGGTCGAGCAATACGTGAACGCGCGCATCGCCAGCGGCGGCCGCATAATGGGTTTTGGCCACCGCGTCTACAAGATCGAGGACCCCCGCGCCCCCCACATGCGCGACCGCTCCCGCATCCTGGCCAGCAAGTACGACCAGTACAAGTCGTACTACATCCTGCGCAAGGTGGACGAGGTCATGGCGCCGTACCGCCAGCGCGGGATCTACGTCAACGTCGACTTCTACGCCGCCGCCGTGTACTACCTGCTGGGGATCCCAGAGGAGCTGTTCATCCCCATATTCGCCATCGGCCGCATCCCCGGCTGGATTGTACAGGTCTTTGAACAGTGGCAAGACAACGTCCTCATCCGGCCGTTGCTCGAATACGTGGGGCCCAGGGACCTACCCTATGTGCCCATCGAAGAGCGACCGTAGCGCGCAGGCCAGGGAGCAAAGAAGGGAACGATAGAGCCGCGGGCGTCGCTAGCCGCGGATCTCTTCGATGCGGAAGCGAAGGATGCCGGCGGGCACCAGCACCTCCACCTCATCCCCCACCACCCGCTCGATGAGGGCCTTGCCCACAGGCGAGGCGACAGAGATCTTCCCCTGGCCGGGGCTCACCTCACTAGGACTCACCAGCGTATAACGCACCGACGCACCCGAGGCCAGATCGCGCACCAAGAGGGTGCTCCCCAGGTGGGCTTTCGTGCCGGGATCGGCGCCGCCCCCGAGGACCTCGGCGTGCTTCAGTAGTGTGTCCAGTTCGCGTATGCGCGCTTCCAGGTGCCCCTGGCGGTCCAGCGCGGCATTCAGGGGCGCGTTCTCGCGCACGTCCTTGTCGAGCCGCGCCAGCCTCAGCTCCTCGGACACGACCGGCCGCTGTTCCTTCAGCGTCTTCAGCTCCCCCTGCAGGGAAGCGTGGCCTTCCTCTGTGAGCTGGGTTCGCTTCGGGGGCCGTGCGACGACGGTTCTAGCGCGCTGGGGGCTCTTGCGAAGGCGCAGGTGGGGCGCCAGGTTGGTGGCGGTCAGGCGTTCCTTCCTGGCGAAGGAGAGGAAGGAACGCACCGTCTCCGCCCGCCGTAGCACATCGGGGGTGGCGGGGCCCAGGACCTCGGCGTACAGCGCAACGTCGTGGCCGCGCAGGTCGCCGATGGCGCGATCGGCGCCGAGCCAGCGAGCGAAGCGATAGACCTCGGCCTGGCTATCCTGGCGGGCTTCGTCGGAGAGGGAAGCGACAAACATGGCAGCGGCCTGGGAGAGCTTGAGCGGCTCCCCCGTGCTCCCGCCGTCCGCCTCCGACGCTCCCCGGGCCATAGCATCCCCCATTCTAGGAAGGCCCCAGCAACAGTGTCAATCGCAGTATTGGGGAAGCGACGCCGGGCTTGGGGCGGGCCAAGAAATCCGGAAGCCTGCGGCGACCGTTATGCCCTAAGGGCTGGGCGTGGGCGTCAGTGGGACGATGGTCTCGCCGCCGGCCGCACCGGGGCCGGGCGAGGAAGCCGGCGTGGCCGTCGCTATAGCGCTCGCCTCTGGGGTGGCAGTGGCTGAGGAGGCGGGGGTCTCCGTGGGCGCCGGCGTGGGGGTTGGCGTGGCCGTCGGAGCCAGCAGTCCCTGAATCGTTCCGGCTATGCGGATGACTTCGTCCACGTCATCCGCCGCCTCGGGCGCCACCTGGTTCTGTTCCGTCGCCTCAGACAAGACCTGCTGCTGTTGGTCCAGCAGGCCGGCAATCTGTGACGCCGCCTCCGCCGCCTCCGGAGGAGCCTCGGGCAGGGTCTGCTCCAACGAGTGGTTGATGTCCTTCAGCTCCTGAATGGCCTCGCTCGGGATAACTGCGCCCAGTGCTACCTGTTCCTGCATCTGGCCCAACTGCACCTCGAGCCGCGCCACCAACTGGGGAATGTCCGGTGCCTCGACCGCGGGCGGGGCATCTGTCGGCGCCGGGGTGATCTGCCTGACGGTCATGCCGTTCTCCGGGCTGCCCTCGCCGCCCGACAGGGCCAGCACAACCGCCAGGGCGATAGCGCCCGCCAGGGCGGGCGTACCTACGGCAGCCGGCACCCAGCGCCAGCCGAAGCTGAAGCGCCGCGCAGGCGGTGCCACCGGGAGCGGCAGCTGACGGCGCGAGGCCGCCGCTGCCAGGAAGCGCTGGCGAGCCGCCCGCTGGAAGGATGGCCGCGGGCCTACGTCATAGGCCTGCTGGAGACCCAGAGCCGTGAGCAGCAGCGGCTCCAGCTCCTGGGCCAGCCCCGGGTAGCGGGCCAGGCACTCTTCGACCCTGCCACCCCTCTCCACAGAGGTTAGGCACTCGGCTAGCGCTTGCTCAAGACCCGTTTTCATGGCCGTCCCGATGCTTGTCCACTAGAATCTCTCTCAGCTTCGCTATCGCCTTATGCTGAATGACCTTTACGTTCCCTTCGCCCTTGCCTAGGGCCCGCGCCGTCTCCGCCACCGATAGCCCAGCCCCGAAGCGGAGGGCGATGACCTGCCGCTGAGCCTCCGGGAGGTTCTCAGTAGCCCGCATCACCTCCTCCAGGGTCAGGCGGGCCTCCACCACCTCCTCCGGTCCTTGCGTCTGCATCGACAGCGCAGGTGACAGAGGAGCGTGTCGCCCCCGCGCCCCGTTGCGCCGCTGATGACTGATGATAGCGTTGTGAGCGATACGAAAGAGCCAAGCTGAGAACGGTGCCTCCCGCCATTCGAACCTGCCCAAGGCATCCAGCACACGGATGAACACCTCTTCCGTCAGGTCCTCCGCGTCACCCACATTCCCCGCACGGGCGAGCATATAGCGGTAGACACGCGGAAAGTACGCGTTATACAGCTCAGCGACGGCTCTCTCATCGCCGGCCCGGGCGGCGTCCACTAACGGGCGGTCGCTCCGAGCCTCTGGGCCAGGATACAAGGGGCGAACCTCCTGTGCCCGCACCGCCGCCCCAACGCAGTCGGGGCCCGGCCGGCCACCCCAGTATCATACCCCATATCCTCGCCATTGTGTAGAACGCTTGTAAGAGGAAGAAGGTTAACTTATCCACGGGCTTTCCACGTCACCTCAATACAAACCCGATCTGTGGATATCTCGGTGGCCCGGCGCGAGTTAACCTTTCTCGTCTGGCGGCGTTCTAACAAGTTGATGAGTCACTTCCGGAGCATAGCGCTATGCCCGGTCGTGCCTTAATTTGTTTGCGGTTGGATAGAGTCAGGCGCTAGTGACCCGGAACATAGAGGCGTTACCAGCGACTGACAGAAGGGAAGCAGTGACGGAAATAATGTCAGAAGATGCAGAGTGGTGGTTCTCCCCGCTGGAGGGACGGGGTCGACACCAAGCGGTAAGCAAGTGGGCTGATTGCCCTCGCGCAACGGTGGCAGGCGGCCCGCTTTTGTGTGCTTTCATGGGCACATTCAGTTATGGGGTGCAGCCATGAGAAAAGTCTTCGAAACGCATCGGCGCTACCTGCCCCTAGGGCTGGTGGGGGCGCTCATTCTTGCGCTGTCTGTAGTGGGCGGCTTGGCGCTGAGCAGCGGCTCAGCCCACGCGCAGTCCCCTACGCCTACGCCTACGCCAGTTCCACTGGTGGCGACGCTGGTCCACGTCAACCCTGACGGCAGCGACTACACCGGCAACCCCTTGTGCCCCCAGACGGTCTGGTCGGCCGATGGGAAGGCCAAGGTGGTCGCCGTTGACCCACGGCACGACTGCAACAACATCACCAGCCAGCGACACGTTATCCGCACCGACGGACTTGCCGTGGTGGGAATAGCGCCCGACGGACTCGCCGCGGCCAACTTCCTGATCGGCTCCGGCTTCAACATTGAGGGCGTCGGCACCATCGAGGCCGCCGGGCGATGCAACACGCTGGGCGATGTGGTGAGCCGCCCGCTGTGGGCGGAAGGGGTTGATGATGACGACGACTGCGTGGGCACGCCGCCCGTACCACCGGCGACCGCTTGCGGCACGTCGGGCGGAATCGACGAGGACCCGGTCGACGGCATCGACAACGACGATGACACTCTAATCGACGAGGACCCGCCGAGCATCCGCGACGGGGAGATGTGCGTCGTCATCCACTCCAAGGACCCCGGCGAGACCCGGATCACCCACACCTACTTCGACGGTTACGCCACCCAGACCACGGACGCCGTCTTCAAAGAGTGGGACAAGATGATCGACACCGTGATCCTCAAGGCCGCTGATATCGAGGCGGTCACGAGCTGGGGCAAGATGGTCAAGGACGCCGACGGCGACGGCAACCGCGACGCCGCCGATGAGCACCTGCTGAACCACGACGGCGAGACCCAAGAGCACGCCGTCATCTTCGACGAGGCGCTCAAGGGCAGCAAGTCCGCCGATGGTCCCATCCAGCTCATCGAGGCCGTTCACGGCCGGCACGTCGACTTCCCCGACCACGGCACTGAGGGTGCGGTAGTCATGGCCTTCATCGACGACCCGCGCCAGTGCACCTACTTCACCAACCCGACGGCTCCCGGGAGCTACCTCGGGACGGCCATCGTGGGCCGCAGCGATTGGCGCGGCTGGATGGTCGGCCCCCGCATCTGGCCCACGGGCGCCCAGTTCACCGCCGAGGCCCTGGCCGAAGCGGCCGCCCACGGCCTGGCGCCGGGTATGTCCAACAACGGTGACGAGATCGATGTCGACCTCTCCTTCGAGGCTAGCATGCTGGGTGTCTACGTAGACACCCTCTGCGAAACGCAGGCCGTCATCACCTTCAAGGTCGGCTACCCTGACTTCGTCCAGTCGGTGCCGGAGATCCCGGCGCCCGAGTCGGTGACGATCAACTGGTTCACCGTCGAGCTGGCCAAGCAGCCCCAGATCCGCTGGGCCGGCGAAGAGATCGTCCTCGAGAAGCGCTGGGCCCTCCCCGGCGACTGGTTCCCTGAGCTCGGCGCCGGCGTCGACAACGACGGCGACACCCTGATCAACGAGGACCCGTGCGACGACGACAAGGACGGGCTGTGCAACGAGGAGTACCCGCCCGACGGCAAGGACACCGACAAGGACGGCAACGAGGACGGGACCCGCGCTAACGTCGGCGACGGCAACTGCGCCAACGGCATAGACGACGACGCCGACACCAAGATCGACGAGGCCGACGCCAGCTGCACCGCCTTCGTCGACGAGGACACCGGCGTCAGCACCAAGGAGGACAACGACGCCGACTGCGTGGGCACCGTGCCCGACAGCGAGACCGTCGTCCCCACCGGTGACGGCGACTGCGGCACGTCCGGCGGCATCGACGAGGACGGCCCCGACTCCTGCCCGCTGGCCGGCGAGCTGGTCAAGTACTCCAAGCTGGGCGGCCCCGGCGGCCTCATATCGGGCCTGCCGGACGTCGCGCCCATAACAGCCAGCGAGCCGGATGTCGTCTGGACGATCATCGACGAGAGCTGCGTCTCCCGCGCCCTCTACTCCTCCGAGGACCCGGGCGAGGTAGACGTCGAGGCGACCCTCGGCATGGGCTTCCCCTTCAACAAGCACGCCTTCCTGGTGTGGTACATCAAGATCTACCAGGTCAAGCTGGACAACGTCCCGCTCACCGACAACGTCGGCCGCGAGCTCCACAACGCCGGCGTCTGGAGCGGCGCCGATCCCCTTGACCTGACGAACGGCGTAACCGAAGAGACGCTCAACGTCTCCCAGGACGCCCTGGCTCGGGTTACGGTGAAGGGCTGGATGCGCACCGCCGACCAGAGCGGCCGGGGCGCCGTCTGCATCGACATGGACGGCGACGGCGACGGCGTTGACGACGACGCCGACACGCTGCTCAACGAGGACCCGAAGGACGGCGTGGACAACGACGGCGACACCGAGACCGACGAGGACACTCAGGTAGCCGGCCAGCCCTACCCGCTGGCACAGTACGAAGCCGGCTGCCCCGACTCCAACGACGCTATCCTCGACCACGGCTACTGGGTGCTGCCGGACGACATGGAAGCCCTGGCCGGCCCCGACCCGGACCGCGTGGCCAGCTGGGACGTCATGAGCGAGCCCGACGTGGCCGCCGATGCCCTCATCGGCTACAAGAGCACGCTGGACAGCCATGACGACATCCTCCACAAGTACGTGAAGTGCGTCGTCATCAAGAAGACGGGCGTGCCCGACTTCGACTGCACGCGCAAGACCATCGACCCCGACGGCAAGATCACCGATGCCGACGCCATCATGCCGCCGCTGAAGATCCTCGCCCAGATCCTGGACAACGAGGACGGCGTGCTGGATGTCGGCGAGTCCGGCTTCCTCAAGATGGCCAACAAGGTCGCCGACGTGGGCATCAAGAGCGCCTACTCGAAGGCGGAGATCGCCGCCAGCAGCTTCATCCCGACCCCCGTCAACAACGGCGGCTACGATTGGGACAGCTGGGGCTTCAGCCTGCCCAACGGAAAGGCCCAGGGGCCGTACGTGTTCTTCGACGTCCTCACCAAGCACGAGGAGATGGACGCCCTTCAGCGGGCCTACATCCGCAACTTCCGGTTCTACACCGACAACCGCGGCCTGGGGTACTTCTTCGTCAACGGTGACTTCAAGCTCACCTTCGACGACTGCCTGCGCCAGCAGCTCTCCGGCACGCCGGACTGCTTCCCCGGCGACGTCGTGGGCCTGACCGACATCACCGTCATCGGCGACTACCCCTACTTCCGCAAGCACCCCGCCGTGGAGTCGAACCTCATAGAGAAGACCTGGACCTGGGACGGCTTCAAGAGCGTGACGGCCGAGAAGCTCGACGCCACCCACACAAAGGTCATCGCCCACCTCAGGGACCGCGATGGCTACTGCAAGTGGGAAGTCGGCGCTGACCCCACCAAGGCCAACTCCGTCACCTTCTCCCCCAGCATTAACGAGGTCCAGCACGAGTGGATCGAGTTCCTCCTCAACACCGACGTCGGGTTCATTCGGGACATCTCCCCCAACTCCCTCTACCTGGGCACCGGTGTATCAGACCAGCACTCGCAGATCGACTTCGGCCTGCCGCGGCGGGAGATCCTGAAGATCAACGACCACGTCCACGTCCCGCTGGCTAAGGTCAGGTCCAACGCTCTCGAGGAAGGCTTCATCTTCGAGGCCGAACGGGCAGCCCTGGCCCGCGCCGAGGACGTCCGGGTCCTGAGCTACTACGACAAGGACGCCGCGGTAGACCCGAAGTACACCGACCCATCGGCTCCCGACGAGTGCCAGGCCTGGGTCCTGATCGAGCACCCGGCCGACCTGACCCCCAACGTCAGCGTGGTCTTCCATGACCCGGAGGGCCAGATCGACCGCCACTACCCGACCTCCCAGTTCGTGTCCATCCTGAATCAGGGCTGGAACGACTCCTGCTACACCGGCCCCGCGCTGGACATCGAGGGAGCCCTGACGGACGCCGGTCTCATCGAGGCGGACGGCACCAGCCACGTCCTGGCTGTCTACCGCTTCACCAACGATGACGCCCAGGCGTTCGACCACTGGTTCCCCGGCCGGCCAGACATCGAGGACACCATCACTACCATCGCCCCGTACGACCAGCTCTTCCTCCTGCTCGACAGCCCCATGAGCTGGACGATGGACGTGGTGGCCGACACGACGGGCCAGAAGGACACGCAGGTGTCGCTCATCGAGAACTGGAGCAGTGTATGCTACGCCGGCGCGGACAAGGCGCCCGAAGAGGCTGCGGCCAGCATCAACAATAACCTCGTGATCATGTACACGCTGGCCTCTGACCAGACCTGGCGCCGCTACGTCCCCAACCGGGCCGAGCTCACCAACATCATCACGCTGAACCAGTACACCTCCGTGTTCACCCTTATGACGAACGCGGGGATCTGGGTGTTCGACCCGTAGGAAGCGTAACGTAGGGACGCGACCGCCCGTTCCTGCGGTGGCCGGTGGGTTACCGCAGGAACGGGCGGCAAGTAAAGGAGAAGGGGAATGAGAAAAGTTGGAATCGCGCTGACGATCCTTGGGGTCTCAGCTTTCGCAGCGCTCCTTGTCATGGGCCTCGGCTTCGGCACAGCCCAGGCGCAGGACGGGACGGCCACGCCGACCGCTACCCCGGAAGCCACAGCAACGCCGGAGGGCACAGCCACCCCGCAGACCTGTGCGCCCGTTATCCCCGGCACCTACAACGGCACCGTTACCGTCAACGGCGTTCCGGCACCGGACGGCACCACCGTCACCGCCAGCATCGGCGGCGTAGCGTGGGCAACCGACACCACCTCAGGCGGCAGGTACGTCTTCGACGTCCCGGCCACCTTGCCCACCACGGAGCCGTGCTTCTCCGGCGGCGAGGTATCCTTCACCTGTGGCAGCGCCGCTGCCGCCGAGACGGCTACCTGGAACTCCGGCCTGCACGACCTTAACCTGACCTGTGGCGCCGCTGCCACGGCCACCGTACCGCCCCCGGTGACAGTCACCGTGACTGTTGTCCCGGCGACGGCTACACCCGTGGCCCCGCCTCCCACCGGCATGGGTGCCGGCGGCGATGGCGGCTTCCTGTGGTGGCCACTGGCCCTGGCTGCGGCAGCACTTGCCGCCGTCGCCGGCCTGTACACCGCTCGCAGGGCGACCCGCTAGGACATCCTAGCCAAGCTGCGGAAAGGAAACTAGGGTAGGGCAGCTCCCCTCGGGGGGCTGCCCTACCGCATCTGGGCTGTCGATCCGCCGCCGCTCCAAGCGCGATAGCGCCGACCCTGCGGCGGCTTGGCTTGTCCACCGATAGTTATGGTATCCTTACATCGTGACTCGTAGGCTCATTCTGGCGACTGCGTTGCTCGTGATGACATCTTCGCTGGGAACAGGCGTCACTGAGGCCCAACCCGCGCCGCCAGCCACATTCGTCGGGTCAGTCAGGCTCGATGGCCAGACCGTCGCCGATGGCACTCCCGTCCTCGCCCTAGTGAACGACAAGCTGTGCGGCAAGAGCTCCCGTGAGCCTGGCCAGGAGGGCACCTGGACCCTCGACAAGGACGTGGCCGACCTGGGCATGCGCGCCGGCGACTCCATCTACATCGTGGACGTGGCAAGCGATAGCCAGACCCCCGGCTGCGGTACTGAGGGAGCCATCGTCACGTTCCACGTGGCTGGCCAGCTAACCCACGAGCAGGGTCTCTGGAAAGCCGGCCTCAACACCTTGAACCTCACGGTAGGACAGGCGCCGGCGTCGGCCGGCACGCCACAAGGACGGGCGCTCAATACTCTCGAGGGGGACACAGAGAGTTCCGTCCGCTGGTGGATCCCGGCGGCCGGAGGCGGTGGGGCGATTATCCTCGTCGGCTTGGCGGCCGCGATTTGGCGCCGAAGGGCCGCTCCCAGGAGGCAAGCGTGAACTCTTTAAGGCGCATCCGTGCGGCCCTCGGCCCGCGCCGGATGGTCCTGGCCAGCGTCCTACTGGTGGCCTCGCTCGGTCTGCTGGCCGCCGGCATCGGCGGAATGCTCCTCACCGGCGACGGCGACGACGCGACCAAGCTGACCAACGAGGGCGTCCCGGGACCCATCGGTACGGCCACCACAACCATCTCCGCACCGCCGGCCAGCAGCGCGCCTGTCGCTCGCCTGATCATCGAGAAGATCGGCGTCGACGCCCCGGTCATCACCCTGGGTGTGGACGAGAACTTCATCCCAGAGGTGCCCGACAACCCCAACGACGTGGCCTGGTACAACTGGAGCGCACTGCCAGGCCATGGCAGCAACGCTGTCCTCGCCGGCCACTTCGACTGGACCGTCAACGGCCAGCCCGTGATAGGCGTCTTCTATTCCCTGGCCGACCTGAGCGTGGGCGACATCATCGAGGTCAAGCTCGAGGACGGCACCGACTACAAGTACAGTGTCGTCGGCAATCTGGCCGTCGCCAACGATGACTCCGAGGCCATGGACATGATGGCGCCCACCCCTTCCGACATGGTCACCCTCATCACTTGCGGCGGAGTCTGGACCCCCGACCCCAACAATCCCCTCGGCGGCGAATACACCCACCGCCAGGTGGTGCGGGCAGAGCTCATCGGCGGAGGGCCAGACGAAGGAAACATTGTTGAACCACGGCAGGAAGGCAGTCAGGGATGAGGTTCCTTCGCGCCATCTTCACTCGAATAGGCGCGCCTTTCCGCTGGCATCAGCGACGGCTGATCCTGGCAGCCGTCCTGCTGGTCGCGTCCGTGGTTATGCTCACCACCGGCCTCGCCGGCCTTCTGCTGGCCAAAGAGAGCGAGCCAGCCGTCGTCCACTACGGCACGCTCGACCCGCCCCGCAACGGCCTAGACACGCCCACCGCCACACCCGTCCCGACACCTCCCCCCAGCAGCGCGCCTGTCGTCCGCATGGTCATCGAGAAGATCGGCCTTGACGGGCAGGTCGTCACCATGGGCCTGGACGAGAACCATGTGCCCCTCGTGCCGGACAACCCCAGCGACATCGTCTGGTACGACTTCAGCACGCGTCCCGGCTGGGGCAGCAACGCCGTCTTCTCCGGCCACGTGGACTGGACCCTCAACGGCGTGCCGGTGACCGGCGTCTTCTACGACCTGCGCAAGGTGGAGGTGGGAGACATCATCAAGGTCAGGCTAGAGGACGGAACGGAGTACCAGTACAAGGTGTTCGGCAACAACGCTCTCCCCTACGACGACCCCGAAGCGCTGAAGGTGATGGGCGCCACCCCCACCGAGATGATCACTATCATCACCTGCGGCGGACGGTGGATGCCTGAATGGGGTAACCCCCTCGGCGGCAATTACAGCGACCGCCAGATCGTGCGGGCGGAGAGGATGTACGAGGAACCGGCCCAGCCGGTGAGCCGGCCAGCGCGAACCGGGCGCGATATACCCTAAGCGGGCAGCCTCAACACCGCCCGACGCGTCACCAGGACCCAGACCGTCTCGTTCGCGCCCACTTCCGTCAGGGTGTTCACGCCCAGAACGTCCATTCCCGGCAGGTAGCGGCGCCAGACTCGATTGCCCTGATCCCAGGCGTAGACGGCCAGCAGATAGCCGTCGTTGAGTGGCAAGACTTCGGTCACTGTTCTCGCCTGCCCTGTAACCTCCAGCCGGTTCCACCCGACCTCCAGCTCCCGAACCAGGGGCGCCTCGGCGGATTGGACTTCATCGGTGCGGGTGGGCGGCGCCTGGCCGAACTGGCGGCCCGAGCTCTCCCCGGGCGGCTCGGCCGTCGGTGGCGGAACGTCGGCCGTCGGCGTCTCGACCGGAGGAACCACCGTTTCCGCGGGCTTGGGCGTTTCTGTCGGTGGCAGCGTCTCCGTGGGCGAGGGCACAGTCTGAGTCGGAGTGAGCGGTACGGGCGTCGACGTGGCCGAAGGCTGCGGCGTGGGTGTGAGCGGGGGCGCCGTCGGTGTTGCCTCCGGCGTGGCAGTGGGAGGCGGCTGACCGCTGTCGTCAAAGCCGCCCAGGTCCAGCGTCCAGTACCAGCCGTAGGTGGAATCTTGGTTAAACACTGCGGATATGCCCGCCACCACGTAGTTGGGGTTCAGCATGTTCCCGTTGTGGCCGGGCGAGTTGCGCCAGAGCTCGAACGTCTCGCTGCCGGCGGCTACGCCCGCCGCCAGGTTCTCGCCACACCAGGTGTTGTACGCCTCACAATCGTATCCAGAAGCGGCCATACGCTGGAAGGGACTGCGGCCCAAGGAATCCGTATGGCTGAAGTAGTCCCTATCGCCCATATCCTGGCTCATCCAGCGAGCCGCCTCGGTCAACGTAGCTGAGATAGTGAGAGGATTGAGGCCGTTTTCAATACGATAGGCATTGACGTACTCTAGTAGGGCCTGCTCCTCGCCGGAGAGAAGTGGCGTCTGTCCTGTTGCCCGCAGGGGCGCCGTGGCCAGGAGCAGAAGAAGGCCGGTTGCCATAAGGAAAGCGACGACTGCCCGATGCCAGCGACGAGCCGTGCTACGAGAGGAAGTTGTCATAACGCCTTGACAACGTGTGGTATAATTCATACAGCGTTAGGACCCGAGACCCGGGCCCGACGTGACCGGGGCGGGGAGTTGGTTGTCCAGGCCGGCACTCCCCGTCCTTTGCTTTCCATAACAATAGACGAGCGCCCCTACCCTACTGTTACATCCCTCCGGTCTCTAAAACTGACATAATCTTGTAACCGCCATGCCCATGGACCTGCTCGCCCACATCGCCGAAGCCCGCGGCCTGACCCTCGACGGTCGCCAGCTCGAGCAGTTCGAGGAGTATTACCGGCTTCTCATCGCCGCCAACCGGCGGGTGAACCTGACCACCGTCACCGCCTACGAAGAGGTGCAGCGCCGTCACTTCGGCGAGTCGCTGGCCGTGGCCAGCGCCCTCTATCGGGCCAGCCTCCTCCAGGCCGGTCAGGCGGCGCGCACCATCGACCTGGGCGCTGGCGCCGGCTTCCCCGGCTTGCCCATCAAGATCGCTCACCCCACCCTGCAGCTAACCCTCCTGGAATCGGCCGCCAAGAAGACAGCATTCCTGGAGGAAGTGGTGCAGCGGCTGGCCCTCCAGGATGTGGCGGTGGTCACCGGCCGGGCGGAGAGCGCGGCCCGCGAGCCCGCCCACCGCGAAGCGTATGACCTCGCCCTGGCGCGGGCGGTGGCCTCCCTGCCGGTGCTGGTGGAGCTGGCGCTCCCCTTCTTACGCCTGGGCGGCGTCCTGGCGGCCCCCAAGGGGAGCCGCGCCGCCCAAGAGGTGGCCGCGGCCGCGCCCGCCTTGCGGGCCTGCGGCGGCCACATCCTCTCGACCGAGCGCCTTGCGGATTCGCCCTTGACCCTGGTTCTTGTGAAGAAGGTGGCCCCTACCCCCTCCACCTACCCCCGCCGTCCCGGCATCCCCGCCAAGCGCCCACTGCGCTGAACCGGGAAGATTTTAGGGCGAATAATCCACTAGAGCGCATAGACCCCTGGACAAAATGTCTGCTATGCTTTATAAAGACAGAGAATTGTTGCGGAAAGCGGAAGGACGAGCCTCGGCGCTCGTTCCAAGGGAGGAGTGAAACATGGAGTTTCAGGGCGCCAGTTTTCAAAACCTGGGCAGCTGGTTGCTGCGGCTGGCCCGACTTGATCTGACCGTCTTCGACGACATCAAGGATGATGTTTCAGCGACGGTGCCGGCCATTGCCGTGGTGGTGGCGGCCACCGTGCTAGCCGGCCTTGGGTCTTGGCTCTGGTGGTTCAACGAGATCGACTACAAGAATGGCGAGGCCTTCCTTAAGTCCTTGGTGCTGGGCGGGATTTTCCAGGTCGGACTGTGGTATCTGTGGGTCTATGTCTCCGCCATGATTCTCTCTCGCGGTTTCCGCGTATCTATCGATATCAACCAGATGGTGCGCACGATGGGCCTCGCCTTCGCCCCGATGGCTTTCTGCATCCTCATCGTCATCTCGATCCTTGCCGTACCCATCGGGATCATCGCCGTCGGCCTGACGTTGGTTCTGACGAACATCGCCATAGCTGCCACCACGAACGCTGATGGCCGCCAAGTAATGATCGCCAACTTCATGGGCTTCCTGGTATTCGCCATTATCCTCGGCATCCTCTCCAACATCAGCGAGGTTGGCGGCGGCAGCGTGACCGTGGAGGGTGTCCGCGTGAGCGTGGGCGGCATCTCGATGGGCGGCGGCTTGGCACCCGGAATCTTCTTCTTTAACCTCAGCCCCTAGCGGACACGCCCTCGCTGGCCGCTAGGCCAGCCAGTCGCTAATATTGTGGGAGACCTGCCAGGCAGGTCTCCCACCGTTTTGTGCGGTTCGAAGTCGGGGACCCCAAGGTGAGTCTTGCCCTATCATCCGCTGAAAAGCGGGCCTACCAGGCCAACATCTGGAAGTTCTACCTCCACACCTTCCTGCTGAACTTCCAGCTCTGGTATCCCATCTGGATCATCTATCTGCAGGAGGAACGCGGCCTCACGCTCGGCCAGGTGACGCTGGTGGAGGTTCCCCACCTGCTGGCCGTCGTCGTTCTCCAGATCCCAGCCGCTGCCATCGCCGACCGCTGGGGGCGCCGCACCAGCCTGGCGCTGGGGGCCTTGCTCAGCGCAACGGGGGTCACGCTCTTCGGCCTGGCGGACACGTATATGCTGATCCTCTTCTCCTATCTGATCTGGGGTGCCGCCTTCGCCCTTATGTCGGGCGCCGACTCCGCCTTTCTCTACGATAGCCTGAAGGCCCTGGGCCGCGAGGACGATTACCAGAGGATCTACGGCGGCGCCTGGGCCGTCCTGTCGGCGGCGAGCCTGGCGGGCACCCTGATCGGCGCGCCGGTGGCAGCCGCCACGAGCCTGTCCTTCCCTATAGTCCTCAGCGGGGGCATCGCTGCCTTGGGCGTCCTGGCCGCCCTCACCTTCACCGAGCCCCGCCGCTTTCGTGACGACGAGCCCCAGCTCCCCTACCGCCAGGTCATGCAGGAGAGCGTCCGTTTTGCTCTCCACCAGCCGACTGTGCGCTACGCCATCCTCTTCTTCGCCGTCCTGACCATCGGCGGCATCGCGCCCATCTTCTTCTTTCAGCCCTTCCTGGTGCGCCACGGCATCGAGCTCAGCCAAGTGGGCTTCTGGCAGACGCCGACACGCGTGATGGGTGTCGTGGGCGCGCTGGTTGCCTATCGCGTCGTCTCCCGGCTGGGCGAAAGAGGAACCTTCATCCTCCTGCCTCTCGCCATGGCGGGCAGCTACGCCCTTCTGGGCGGCTGGGACTCGGTCTACGCCGGAGTCGCCTTCCCGGCGATGAACCTGGCGGCCGTCATGGCGCGGCCGGTTGTCACCGACTACCTCAACCGCCGCGTGCCCACCAGCCAGCGGGCCACCGTCCTCTCCCTCACCAACCTCGCCTACTGCCTGATGCTCATACCGCTGGCCCCCATAGTGGGCCTCATCGCCGACAAGCTGTCGCTGGCCGCGGCGTTCTGGACGGGCGCAGTCATAACGCTGGCGGGAATGGTAATCTTGCCCTTATGGTGGCGGGCGATGGCCAAAGAGGAGCTTCCCGCCCAGGAGGCAGTGCCAGCGGCCTAGGCTACCGCCCCCTGGGCCCGCAGGCCTTCGATCTGCTCGGGCGAGTACCCCAGGTCGCTCAAGACGTCGTCTGTGTGCTGCCCGCGACGAGGCGAGAGGCTGCGCACCGAGCCCGGCGTCTCCGACAGCTTCACCCCGATGCCCACCTGCCTCACTTTGCCCAGACTGGGGTGCTCCAACTCCACCACCATCTGCCGCGCCTGCACGTGCGGGTCCTGGACCATCTCGTCCAGGCTGTAGACGGGCGCCACGCAAATATCAACCTGGCTCAGGTACTGGAACCACTCATCGCGGGTCTTGGTCTTGAAGGCGCCCCGGAAGAATTCGAACATCTCGGGGAACTTGTCCGCCGCCATCTGCTGGTGGATGAACTGCTCGCAGCCCAAGGCTCGGCAGAGGGCCTCCCAGAACCAGGGCTCCAGCGAGCCGATGCTCAGCCAGCGGCCGTCCGCGGTCTCGTACACGTGGTAGAAGGGAGCGGCGCCGTTCAGGAAGCTCTGCCCTGGCTTCGGCACCGACCCCGACCCGAAGTACTGGCTGATCACGCCCGCCAGGAGGGAGATAACGCCGTCGGTCATGGCCATGTCCACGTACTGCCCCCGCCCCGTGCGCTCGCGGGCGATGATTGCCACCAGGATGCCGAAAGCCGCATACAGGCCGCCGCCGGCGAAATCGCCGAGAATGTTCAGGGGGATGGCCGGCGGCCCGCCCGGCCATCCGATCATCCCCAGGGCCCCGCCGATGGAGATGTAGTTGATGTCGTGGCCTACCAGGCCGGCGTAAGGACCGTCCTGCCCGTAGCCGGAGAGGGAGCAGTAGACCAGGCGCGGGTTGATACGGCTCAGCGTCTCGTAGTCCACACCCAGGCGCTTCACCACGCCGGGCCGGAAGCCCTCCAGCACCACGTCCGACCGTTCCGTCAGGCGACAAAAGACGTTGCGCGCGTCCTCGGACTTCAGGTTGAGGGCGATACTGCGCTTGTTGCGGCTCAGGGCGTTGAAGACCATCGCCCGCTCGCTGACGTCCCGGTCCAGCAGGCGGCGAGCGGCCGAGCCCGTAAGGCGACCGCCGGTATCCAGGGGCTCCTCCACCAAGAGGACATCGGCCCCCAGGTCGGCCAGGAGCATGGAGCAATAGGGGCCGGGGGCCAGGCGAGACAGATCGAGCACGCGGATTCCCTCCAGGGGCAGCATGGGCGGCGCCTCCTTCTCGGCAGATTCAGAGGCATGATCGCCTGGGTGCCAGACTGTGTCAAGGGCGACACCTCTTAGTAGTGATCCATTAAGTGTGTAAGACGGGACACTTCGGATAAGGTGAGTGCAGCGAACACAACCTAGTCCGAAGGAGGTCCCGTCCATGTCTATCCTA
>Ga0315286_10002805_pt1 | contig 16321 bp, 14 predicted proteins | sample YL17G10_0_MG_FD_205038 | JGI IMG/M metagenome (GOLD analysis project Ga0315286, IMG submission 205038) | Sediment microbial communities from Yellowstone Lake, YNP, Wyoming, USA - YL17G10_0 | ecosystem: Environmental > Aquatic > Freshwater > Lake > Sediment | place: USA: Wyoming | collected...
CGGGGGCACCTCCGTCACGATTCAATACAGAGAGTACGGCGTACGATTGCTGTTCGAGCCGATAGTCCTTGGCGACGGCACCATTCGTTTGTTTGCGTCCCAGGAGGTCAGCGACCTGACCGACGTCGGCGCCGTAACAATTCAGGGTTTCAGGGTGCCGGCCTTAATAACTCGGAAGGCTGAGACCACTCTTGAGCTGAACAGCGGACAGACCTTTGCGATGGCCGGATTGCTCAAAAACAAGACCGGGGCGGTCACATCCCGCATACCGGGGCTCGGGGATTTGCCTATACTCGGACCATTGTTCCGCTCGGTCCGTTATAAAGAAGAGGATACCGAGCTGGTCATACTGGTCACAGCGGTTCTGGTGGAGCCGATGTCGCTGGCAACGACTCCGCCTTTGCCGGGGTTCCTGCACTCTCGTCCCAAAGATTGGGAGCTTTACATGCAGGGCCGTATCGAAGGCAAAGAGCCGGCAAAAATCGACGCGGCAAGCGCCGATTGGCTCAAGAAGATGGGTTTGGACGACCTGTTCGGGCCGGGAGCCTGGGATTCATACGGAGCACGTGAATGACGTCTGAATCAAATGTAGTGTTAATGACCAAAGAGAAGACGACTGCTGAGCTTGTCAGCTCGGCGCTGGGTTCAAGTCACCGCCATGTCTTGGCCGGCGTCTGCAAAGACTTTTCGGAGCTCAGGCATCATCTTTCACACACAGCCGCACAAGCTGTAGTTGTTGATATTGACCCGTATGCGGCCCCGGTTATGCGCGACCTGAGCCTGCTCGTAACGGCGAATCCGGAGACCCGTGTTGTGATTGTCTCCGGCAGTTGGAGTGAACAGCTAATGCTGGAGGCGATGCAGGCTGGCGCGAGGCATTTCCTGCGCAAGAGTTCTGTTGCCGAAGAGCTTGATGAAGTGCTGGAACGGCTGCTTTGCGGAGCAGCAAAGGACGTGATGCTTGGCGGGATAATTCCGGTTTTTTCCGCCGGCGGCGGTTGCGGGGCCACGACGGTGGCCGTCAACCTTGCCAATGAGCTTAGGCTGGCGTCATCCGAGCCGGTTTTGGCAATTGATCTGGACACATGCTACGGAACGGTCGCGGACTATCTTGGCATTAAAGGCCAGTACGGCATCGCCGACGTCTTGCACCGCAACGGGGTCATCGACAAAGATTTGATCCAGTCAATCGCCTACGGCTATATGGATGACTTCCATGTGCTGCTCAGCCCTGCCGGTATCAATGGCCGCGAGACAGTGCAGCTGCAATTTGACAACCTCGGCAAGACACTGGAGGTTTGTAAGCAGGTGTACCGTTATACCGTGCTTGATGCTCCGCGGATACCTCGAAGTGTTGCGCTCAGTCTGGCGGCCATGAGCAGATTCGTGGTGATTGTTTTTCAGTTGACGGTGAAGGATTTGAAGACCACTCGCTCTCTTGTTTCATTTCTGAGCCAGAACGGTGTGCCTTCAGACAGGGTGATACCCTTGGCCAACCGTGTGAGAAAGCGCGGGCCTTTGGTGCGTATGGAGGACAGTCGCAAGGTATTGGGGCTCGATTCTGTGGCTCGCATCCGCAATGACTGGCGCAGCGCGATGAAATCCCTTAACCGCGGGCTGCCGCTGGCCCGGGTGGCCGGTTGGTCGGGCCTCCGGAGGGATTATCGAAAGCTTGCGGCGAGGATACACAACTGCACAATGGAAAATAATGGGAAGGTGTCAAGGTAGCAAAATGCACGGAGACCCGGGACAACCATCTGAAGGTCGTAGTCGCGATGAGAATGCCAATCTGCAGAGGATCAAAGTGAAGATCCATCAGCGATTAATTGGCCTGCTGGACTTGAACGAAGCCCGGCAGATGCCGCTCGAGCAGCTCCACAAGGAATGCGCCGAGCGGGTGAACAACCTTCTTAACGAGGAGAAGTATCCTCTTGCGGGCCCTGAAAAGCAGCAGTTGCTTCGCGACGTGATGGATGAGATTTTCGGTTTTGGGCCTCTGGACGTGTTTCTGCGGGACCCCCTTGTGAGTGATGTTCTGGTGAACGGTCCTCACCAGATCTATATAGAGAGAAATGGGAGGCTTGAACTTACCGATGCTGGTTTCCTGGACGATGGTCATTTGCTTCGAGTGATCCGTCGAATCGGCACCAATGTTGGCCGCAGGATTGATGAGAGCACGCCTATGCTTGATGCACGTCTGCCCGACGGGTCGCGAGTCAATGCCATCATACCGCCGTTGTCTCTCAGCGGGCCTGTTCTGAGCATCCGGCGATTCGGAGTAAAACCGATCGATATCGAGCGTCTGCTTGAGCTGGAGTCGTTGATGGAGGACATGGCCTTCTTCCTGGAGTCCTGCGTCAGATGCAAGACGAACATTCTGATCTCCGGCGGCACCGGTACGGGCAAAACCACGCTGCTTAATGCCCTGTCGGCGTGGATTCCCGAGGGCGAGCGAGTCATAACCATTGAGGATGCCGCCGAGCTGCAGTTGCAGCGTGAGCACGTCGTGCGTTTGGAGACAAGACCGCCAAATATTGAAGGCGAGGGCAGGGTCACTCAGCGTGACCTGCTTCGCAACAGTCTTCGCATGCGCCCGGACCGCATCGTAATCGGCGAGGTCCGCGGCGATGAGGCTCTGGATATGCTTCAGGCAATGAATACGGGGCACGAAGGCTCGATGACGACTGTGCACGCCAACAGTCCGAGAGATGCGCTGCGGCGAATTGAGAATATGGTCAGTATGGCCGGCATCAATTATCCCGTGCGCGCGATACGCGAGCAGACAAGTTCCGCGTTGAACGTCCTGGTGCATGTGGAGCGCATGACCGGTGGAGTAAGGAAGATAACGCATATTGTTGAAATAACGGGTATGGAAGGTGATGTGGTGTGTCTGCACGACATCTTCCGCTTCAATCAGACCGGCGTTGACGAAAACGGCAATGCTTGTGGTCAATTCGAGACTTGCGGTGTTCGTCCGCGCCTCCTGGAACGGTTGAAAGCACAGGGTGTAGATATGCCGCCCAACATGTTCCATCAGCGCGTGCTGGCCAAGCCTGTCCCAGGCAACCTGCAGCAGGCCTCGCCCTCACACAAAGGTATCAAAGCAGGACAATGGAAGCTATGAGCGAAGGACTCATAAATCGCATAATTATGACATCTGTGTTCGGACTGGTTTTGTCCGTTTGGTGTATTTGCGTTGTCCTTTGGGTAGTACAATACGCAATTCGCTTGAGAAGAATGCGACAACGACTCGGCATCGCCGGTGAGACAATCGCCGAGTCGCAGAGTTTGCGCCTATGGCGTCAGTTCTCCAAAGATGCAGGCAAGACGAGGAGGGCGCACAAGAAATCGCTCGTCCGGGAATGCCTGGGCAAACTAAGGCATCAAGCGGGCTGGCGTGCGCCGGCTCTGAGCATATTTCTAAGATTGCTTGCCGCAGCCGCTGCCGTATTCGCGGCAACGTACTTGCTCGGTGGGGGCGTACTGCTTGGGCTGGGCGTCTCGGCAGGCGTCATAGTGGGATTCTGGATCTACACGCAGAACCGCATTTTGAAACGAACTACATTGTTTGAAAAGCAGCTCCTTGATGCATTGGGTATCGCGGCTCGGGCCCTGCGGGCCGGGCATCCGCTCGTGGGGGCGTTTCAACTCGTTTCCGAGGAAATTGCCGAACCGCAGGGACTTGTGTTTGCCCAAATATGTCAAGAGCAGTCAATGGGCCTGGATATGAAGGACTCTATCCGCAAGGTGGCCGACACGACCTACAATACCGAGTTGAAACTATTCGCCACTGCTGTTGCCATACAACTGAGCAGCGGGGGTAACCTTGCGGATTTGATGGATTGCCTGTCCTCGGTGGTCAGAGCGAGGATGAAGTTGAATCGCCGTGTTCGTGTTCTGACGGCACAGACGCAGCTCAGCAAGAGGATACTAATCGCCCTGCCTGTGCTGCTGTTCATTGTGTTGAGCCTTATTAGCCCGGGGTATATGGCGACGTTCTACACGACGTCGGACGGGCGCATGTTGTTGGCGGCAACCGTTGGTACGGTGTGCGTCGGCACATGGGTGATGAGCCGGATTTCGGTGTTGCGATACTGAATTGGCATTTTGAACGTGCCGGTAGAGGTGTATTGACTGGTGGACATCATTAGCCCTGAAATCTTGATTGCTGTGCTGACGTTCTTATCGGTAGTGGCCCTCGGGCTCTCGATGTTGCTGCTTCGCAAGGATCGCAGCCGGATGCTCGAGTCGAGGCTCAAGGAAGACATTCACACCGGAACGGACCAAACGCGTTCACAGACCAAGTCGGGCCCGCGACGGACGTTGGCGGGGATAGGCAACTTTGTTTCTCATGGCCGGGCAAGTGCGACCCTGTGGGAGCAGCTTATACAGGCCGGCTATTTCAGTGCCGGCGCGCCCGCCATTTACACCGGAATCAAGATACTGCTGTTTGTCGGCGGACTGGCGGCGGCAGCGGTGCTGATTACGCGGATGGATGTGCCCTTGGCGACCAAGGCCGCGATGATTTCCGTTGGAGGGGCGATCCCGTTTTTTCTGCCCAATATCTACCTGCTGCTGAAGCGCAAGCATCGCTGCGATGAGATATGCCTCTATCTGCCGCAGGCGGTCGATTTGATTGAGATATGTGTGTCGTCGGGAATCGGCTTGAACATGGCCTGGAATATGGTTGCCAATGAAATTCATCAGGTCAGTCCCGTGTTGGGCGATGAGATGGCTTTGACCAATTTCGAAATACATCTTGGCGCCGACCGAGCCGAGGCAATGCGGCGTATGGCGGGTCGTACCGGCGCCGAAGAATTGTCTTCGTTGGCGGCGATGCTCATCCAGACCGACCGGTTCGGAACGAGCGTGGCTGCGGCGCTGCGTGAGTTCGCAGCTTCGATGAGGGATGAGAGAGGTTTCACGGCCGAAGAGAACGCGGAGAAGATGGCGGTTAAGCTGATCATCCCGATGGTGCTCTTTATTTTTCCGGCAGTGCTGATAATCATCGGTGGACCGGCGATTATTACGATATTCAGGACAATCTTATCTGGAAGTTAGAATTTTGAATTGGCAAGGAGACCGATCTATGCGAAAGTGCACGATAGTGATGACAGGCGTAATTTGTCTTTTGATGGCCGGTTGTGGCGGCGCCGATAAAGGCGCCAAGCCCGTCGAGCTGGACCAGGGGCTGATAAATGCCGGGCTTGTGGACTCCTACAATAACCTCGCCATGCAGGATGCGATTCTTGCTCAGCACACCCTTTACCCTTATCATTTCGTAAAGAACGGCGCCCAGCTCAATGAGCTTGGGCGTCGAGATTTGGCGGTATTGGCCGGACACTTCAAACAAAACCCCGGCCGGTTGAATATCCGCCGCGATAACGTCTCACCAGACCTCTACAATGCTCGAGTGCAATTTGTCCTAAACGAGCTCCAGAAAGCGGGAGTTGTTGCCGGACGAATAGCGGTCGCGGACGGCATGCCGGGCGGTTCGGGCATAAGCTCCGAGAGGATTGTGACGATCCTGTCATCCGGCAAAGACGCCGGCCGAGAGACGAGCTCCGGTGCGCCATCAGCAGGAGTCGCGCGATGAAAGCCGCATATTCAACAGAATCGGCGTGTCGTCTCGTCCTGCTGTTCTGCGGCATCGCGGGGGTTTTCCTGACCGCTGCCGGGTGTTCTCAGTCAGCCGCGGCAAAGCAGGAGGCAACCTCGTCCGTCGATCCTGCAGAGTCGGAGTTTCAAAGGGGCCGTGGCCGCCCGCCGACTGCCAAGACGCTGTATGCAATGGCCGACATTTTAGCCAAACAAGGAAAGGATTCTGAATGTGAGCTGGTGCTCAGAAGCCTGATCAGAGACTATCCTCGGTTTGTTCCGGCCTACAACAGTCTCGCCGCGCTTTTTGTCCGCAGTGGGCGCTTGAACGATGCGATCGGCGCCATCGATAATGGTCTTCGCATTTATCCTGATGACCCGGTGCTGCTCAATAATTCCGGGATGTGCTGGCTTATGCGCCGCAACTACGAGAAGGCCCTGGAGATGTTCACGCGGGCGGCAGGTCGAATCCCCGAAGCGGCAAGGTATCGCGCGAACATGGCAGTCGCATTGGGGTTGATGGGTCGTGACGAAGAGTCGCTGGCGCTATTCAAGCAACTGCTGCCGGAGGACCAGGCAAATCATAATCTGGCAGTTCTCTGCGGGGCCAGGAGTCAGCAAAGTTCGCGTTCCGATGAGGACAACAGCAGTTAGCCCGGGTTTCTCAGAAACCGCTGCGCTTGTCAAGCGGAGACACATAGCGAAGCGGAGAGCCCGGAACGGAAATCTATTCAGAATCATCACCACGTGTCCACTGGAAGTCCGCCGTGGCGGATGCCGATCACAAAATCATCAATCGTCAATCGCAAATAATCAATTCTACTTCCCCGTTTTGTATTTCTCCCAGTAGTCCGGGAAGAACTCCCTCGCCTTGACCTCAAGCTCCTGGTCGCTTATCGCCGTCAGCCGCTCCTCAACCTCATACTGGTCGATCACCCACCTCGCCAGCCTATGCACCTTGATCTTATTGATCCTGTCGTCTCCTTTTAGCCCGAAGAACTCGTTCACCCAGTGCGCCACGCCGTCCGCCCCGCTCTTATCCGTAATCGCCACACGCGCGGGCTTTCCAAGCAGCTTCTCCGTATCGAATATGTTGTATATCCGCTCATCCTGCCTAAGCCCGCCCGCGTGAATACCCGCGCTGGTCGTATTAAACGCCCGCCCCGCAAACGGATAATTGTCCGGAATCGGCAGCCCTATCGACCGCATATAATCCGCCAGCTCCGTAATTACCAGCGTATCCACCCCGCACGTATCGCCCTTCATCGCGATGTATTCCATCACCGCCCCCTCTAAAGGCGGATTCCCCGTCCGCTCCCCGAACCCGAACAGCGTCGTATTCAGCGCGTCGCACCCGTACAGCCACGCCGTCCCCCCGTTCGTATGCACCTTATGGAAATCGTTATGCCCGTGCCACTCCAGCCGGTCGCTCGGCACGCCGATCTCCCGGTTCAGCTTGTATATCAGCTTCGGGATGCTCCGCGGCAGCTCCGCTCCCGGGTAGCTTATCCCGAACCCCATCGTATCGCAAAGCCGAATCTTCGCCCGCTGCTCCTGCGGAACCTGCTCGCTCATCTCCATCAGCCGCTCCACGAACGGCAGCACAAAACCCTCGATATCCGCCCGCGTCACGTCCTCCAAGTGGCACCTCGGCCGAACCCCGGCCTCGAACGCCGCATCGACAACCTCGCAGTAGCTCTCCATACACTCTTTGCGGCTGCGGAACTTCAGCTTCGCAAAGATATGATAGTCCGAGCAGCTCGTAAGCATCCCGCTCTCCTTCAGCCCCGCCTCCTTGACTAACCGAAAATCCCCCTTGACCGCGCGTATCCACCCCGTGCACTCCGGATATTTATGCCCCAGCGCCCGGCACTCATCCAGCGTCTGCCGGTCGTTCTTCGTATAAAGGAAAAACTCCGTCTGCCGTATCACCCCGTTCGGCCCGCTCAGCTTGCTCAGTAAATCGTAAATATGCACCATTTGTTTGATCGTATATGGCGGCCTCGCCTGCTGACCGTCGCGGAACGTCGTGTCCGTTATCACTATGTCCCGATCCTTCACCGCTCCGAAGTCAAACTCCACCGCCTCCCCGTCGATATACTCGACCGCCGGCCCCGCAAAACGTATCAATGGCGGAAGACTGTGAACGTATATCTCCTCAAGCAGATTTGGCTCCTTCGCGTCAGCTAACTTGTGCCTCTTCTTCGCCTTACCCATCAAAAAGTCCCTTCACATCCTGCAACATCACTCGCCCAACGCTATCCATCGTTCTGGTCATTTCCCAGACTTACTATCCTTGTCATCTTGAGCGACAGCGAAGGATATGGCTCTTATCAGCAGAGCCTTTCTTGTTCTCACACAAACCGCCGTCCTCCGATTTACGCCCATCGCCAAATCTTTCGTAATTCAGAATTCTCGATTCGATATTCAATATTCGATAATTCACTCATCCACATCAACTCCCTGCTTCTTGCAAACGTTCGCGATAAACTCCACGGCCTTGCCCACCGTCTCCACCGAAAGAGCTGCATCCTCATCCATCTCTATCCCGAACTCCTCCTCGAACATCGCAACAAGCTCAATCGACTGCACGCTCTCCGCCCCCAAATCAGCCGTAAAATTGTGCTCATTCTTTATCTCGTCCGGCTCCACCTTCAAAACCCGCGCCGTCACCGCCTTCACTCGTTCTTCCACTGTCGCCATTCATTTATCTCCTGTGTTAGTACCACGTCAACCAAAGTACCGGTTTTCACAAATGGGCTCAACATCTTCATCCATCTGTCAAAAAAGAAATAACAGTGTCAATCCGTGTAAATCCGTGTCTAAGACCAAAATCAATCATTTCATCATCGCCCGCCGGCCCTTCTTAATCGCCTCATCTCGCTGAGGCGCCGTCATCTCGAATATCGCCTCCCACATCGCCTCTTCCGCATCCGTCCACTCGCGCCCGCGTCGGCTCATCGCCGTCTTCGCCGTCTCGTAGAGTTTCCGCCTCCCGAACCCCTTTGTCACCACCCCCTCGACGAACCACGAGAACGACGGAATATACTTCGGGAGCGGCTTGCCCGTCGCCATTATTATCGCCATCGCCCCCACGTATGACCCCGTATTCAGCAGCGTCCCGATCGACGTCTTGGTATGGTCCCCAATCAGCGACCCAACCTTCGTCGAGCCTGTATCTATCGCGTTGCGCCCGTCCAACATCACCGACACCGTCGTGTAATCGTTCTTCAAATCGCTGTTTGTCGTCAGCGCCCCCAGGTTCACCCACTCCCCGACGTACGCATGCCCCAAAAAACCGTCGTGGTATTTATTCGAATAACCGTGAATAATCGACTCCTCCACCTCGCCCCCCACCCGGCACACAGGCCCAATCGAATTACCCTCCCGGCACTTCGCTCCCAACAGTATCGACCCCTTCCCGATATAGCATGGCCCCTCAATCCTGCTGAACGGCTGAATCTCCGCCCCCTCGTCGATATACACCGGCCCATGCTCCGCATCTATCGCCACCATCGGGTGCACCCGCGCGCCCGCCGCAACATAGACATCCTTCTTGCTCCCCAGAATCTCGCTCGGCTTCTCAACCGTGCCCTCGACTCCGCTTCGACCCGCCGCCGCAAAGTCCGCCGTTATCTGCCCGGCGTTCGCCAAAATCAAATCCCATGTGTATTCCCACCTTGCCGGCTTGCACCTGACGTTCGCCAAATTCGCCTTCGCCGCCGCAATAAACCCTTCAATGTCGTCCGCCCCGACCTTGCCCAAATCCCCTTTCCCAATCCTCGCATACACAAAATCGCCTTCCTCATCCACCCCCACCTCGCTCCGCCCCTTCGCCGCAACGCCAAACTCCGCCGCCTTCACCCGCCCATCCACGATGAATAAATCATCCCCGCCTAAAGCCGACATATCATTGACCGGCCCATCAACCTTCGCCCGGTACGCCTCCGCCATATAGCCCGGCACAAAACACGCAATCGTCTCCGCCCCCGCTTTCGCAATCAGCTTCTCCGCGAGCGTTCCAAACCCGCACCTGAGCTCCCAAATAGGCCGGCTCAACGCCAACGGATAAAAATTCCGCCTTGCCTTCTCGGCACTATCAACCAAAACCAGTCGCATACTCACTATTCCTTATCCTGCGCCACCCAGACCTGCCCCAGACACATCCCGCGTCGGCAGGAGAGCCGGAATTCTACTAAACCACCCCACCCCCGTCAATCTCTATTCCCCCGCCCTGCAATTCGTAATTCTGAATTCCTTGTTCGTTATTCGATATGCAATCCTCCCCTGTTCCCACACCTCATCCCTGAGGCACTTACGCCCCTCCGCAAGGCGGCCAAAACCCCGCTACAGCCACAGAATGGCCGAAAATAGCCCGGCACATGATAAAATAGGCAAAATTAGCTAATAAAAATTACCTCTCTTGCCGATTTTCTGTTTGACATTTATGCCTGCTGCCATGTACCCTATTTTCTCAGGAATAGGGTGGTGAGGCTCGCCTTCCTTGCCGCTCAGGTTTCAAGGTCCAAAAGTGTGCACAGTTTAGGCGTAAGAGCGCTCCGAGTACGGTCAGAAAGGAGATTGAAGGATGAAAACGACAAAGAGAATTCTGTCTGTAATGTTAGCCTTAACGTGGAGTATCAGTGTGGCTGCGGCGCCTAATAGCGGCAGTTGGAGTTCGGACGACGGTGATTTCGATGCAGGGGCCTGGATGGAGCTGTTCACAGCCGGCGGCGAAGGCCAGCCGGGCAATGAATTGCGCCTTCTGGCCACAGAATGGATCCTTACCGGCGCCACCCTCGATTCCCGCCAGTCGATAAGCGAAACCCCCACCGAGCACGTCCACACAACCATTTTCACGGGCGGTGAGCTGGCCCTTGATGCCGCCGGCCCCTGGGTCAGCGCCGGCGACGCACTTCCGTATGTCGCCAGCCTCGGCGACCTCACCCTGGACTCCACCGAGACATTTGACGATAGCGACGCGCTTACCGGATTGTCCTGGCTGTTGAGCGCCTCCGGCCCAATCACCGGCTATCCGCTCATTGCCCGCATAACCGCCTCTTATGACGGTCTGCCTGACCCGCTGCTGGACGGCATCGACATCATCGGAATGACCGGCGACACCGACTCGGTCCAGATCGACATCATCATACTCGCCACTGTCAACATCGACCCTGATACGCTGAACCTCGGCAGCAACGGTAAGTGGATCACCTGCTACATTGAACTGCCGGCCCCTTACGACGTCCGCAACATCGACGGTGCGAGTGTCACCCTCAATGGAGTTGCCGCATATCTTGGCAAAGAAGGCTGGGCAAAGGCGGAAGCCAACGGCTCAAACATCGTCGATAGCGACGCAGACGGCATCCTCGAAAGAATGGTCAAGTTCTCGCGGTCGCAGGTACAGGCGATTCTCCAGCCCGGCCAGGTGCTGCTCACCGTGAGCGGTGAACTGAACGACGGGTCGCTTCTTGAAGGAACCGACACCATCAGGGTAATAGCCAAAGGCAGCAACAAGGGCGGCAGCAGCACCACCACCGGCAACAAAGGTGGCAGCAGCACCACTACCGGCAACAAAGGCGGCAGCAGCACCACTACCGGTAACAAGGGCGGCAACAGAGGGTAATCTCCTGTTTGCCCTATTCGGCTTACCGTTGCGCCGGAAGAGAAGACCGCCGAGAGCTGCCGGCAAGCCCCTGGACGCCGCAGCCCCTGAGCATCGAGACTCCCGAGGAAGAGTCTCCGCCAGTGGCGCGGGAAAAATCTTATCCACGGCATCTGACAATATCACATAAGATGAGAAAACTGGTGTGCATTGTTGGGGCCTTGTGGTAGGATATGTTGCACAACGGGGCGTGACGCAGTTTGGCTGGTGCGGCCCCAGGGGCAGGTCGCAGGTTCAAGTCCTGTCGCCCCGATTTTCTCTCCCTTCTGTTTAGCCGTCGCCGGCACGGCGACGCATGCTTAGCCAGCCGACCTGTGCCGCGGGCCATTTCGACCGAAGGTGGCCTTTAGCCTCAAGGCCGCACCTCGGCATCAAGCCCGTATCGTACCGCCGCCTCCTGCCGGATATAGTCCATAATCTTCGCAAAGTGCGCCGCCGGCTCAATCCGCTTTCTTCCCGCCCTCCCCTCCGGATACACAATACTCAGTATCTTATCCGCCTCCCATATCCTCGCTTCGATCTCCAAATTCACCTTGAAGCCATACTTGTCGGCCGTACTGAACTTCGGCGCCGGATACCGCTGCGCCTGCGCCTCCCAGCAATCGCTCAGCCCCGGAACAAGCGTCGGCGTCACGTACCCGTCATCCAAACCTATATCAAAATTCCTCTTCTTCATATTGACCAGATACACCACCTGCCCCGTAAACCATTCCCCCCTGACCTTCTCGGACGCCAATTCCGCCGTTCGCCTCGATTGGACCCCAAGCTCACCAAGCTCGCGGTCTATCGCCAGCGTCATCGCTTCATCGAACTCGTGCTCGCTGTCCCGCAGAGCCGCAGCCGCGATGCGCGTCCCCACAAGATTTGAAAACGAATCCTCCCACGAAAACGATGATGCAAACTCCGGCAGAAACCCCACGAACCTATAGCCGAACCACGTCACAATCTCATGCCACGTCGATGCCGTGTACGCAAAGTATTGCCCGAGTGCCAGCGAGACCTCGCCCGCGATTCTCTCTCGCTCCTCCCGGGGCATATCCCCCCATCCCTTAGGATACTCGATCTGGACAAAATACCGTGAAGGGGCCGGCTTCGACCTGAATGAGAACTGCGAATCATTCCTCGTCAAACATTCATAAGTCAATCGCGTCAGGTATTTCGTCCAGTCCGCCGCAATTCTAAGATGAGCCAGATCAATCTGCCCTCCTTTGCACGTATATACTATCCCGTTCTTCTCGGTCCCCGCCGACCGATACCCGTGCCGCCCCAATGCCTGCGGATCCGGAAAGCTCGTGCCCACAGTTGCGCTCGGATAGCATCCAAACCGCATCCTCGGCTGCGCCCCGCCCCCACACCCAGCCGAACCAACCACAACCAACACCAACAAACCAATACCAAATATCCGCACCAACATACTCCTTCTTTCGACAGGATTTTTCCAGAAACCTTGTTTCAACACAGCTTGCCCCGAAGGCTACTACCGCATTTCATAAGTTCTATGACCATTTTGTCATTTCGACCGAGCGAAGCGAGTGGAGAAATCTATCAAAACAGTTACAATCTCTTTGTTTCATACTCGCGCCATTTACGAAATGTTGTACTACGCACCACCCACACACGCAATCCTACAGCAAATCTCCCCCTCACGCAATCTCCCCCTCACGCCCTCTGCTTAGTATGTCCCCTTGTGCCGCGGGCCCTCTGTGCCACGGGCATCCTGCCCGTGTTTCTCCCTTTGTCACTCCGACCCCGCACGTAATTGTGACGTGTGGCAGCCTCAAGCGAAGCTTGGGAATGGCACTATAGCCCCCCATCATTGCGAGGAAGCCCGCCCTGACTCCAATCAAAGGGTCGAAGAATCGGAAATCTCAAAATCACCCCCCAACCGAAGCCAGAACTCGTCGTTAGTCTCCCGGAACCGTGCCGGGGGGCATTCCTGCGAACGGGTATCTTGCTCCCAGATACTTTAGGCGGCAGTCCCTTAGTAAAAGATTGTTTGACAAAGCCCAATAATGTGCTATATAATCTGTACGGCTTTTTTGTTTGGTGATTTACCTATAGGAGTAACGATGGGAAAAATGCTAAAGACTTCGGCTGAGGGCAGGAAATGCATGTTTCCGCACTGCACGCATATCTTGAGTATCTATAACCATGAAGCTTACTGTCATATACATCGGGCTCAGATGCCTCAGGAGCATAAACCTAAGATTTCACCTCATTCCTAATGCATAGACCGAGGTCCCCTGCCCTGCTTGACCTGCGTAGAACTGTGGCACGGCCTTCCAGGCCGTGAACCATTTGGCGTCTGCTTTTTCCCACCACTCAACTCCTCGTTAGTTGCTCGATACTATTCTTGTTTTTCAATGGAAACGAGGAATTACACAAGGCGTAATTTCCCGGACCCGTCGCTGGATTCACCGGAACGATTCGGATCAGGTGCGGTTTATCCGTCGCCTGCATCCAGCTTGTTGGAGGACTCTATTTGTTGAGAGGGATTTCTACCTTGGGAACCTTGATTGTCCCATGCCAGTACCCCTCATTTCGTTTTCTTCCAGTATCTTTGATTTCCAAAGTGGCCTGAAGGAAGTATTTCTTCCCGTTCGCTTTGTCGATAATCCAACTGTCGTCGGGGCCGAAATCAAGAAGGGCTGCCTTGCCCTTCGGGATGCCGAGGCCAACCCTGGAAATGTTGAATGTGAGACTGCTATCGAATGGGAGCACGAGGATTCCAACACTGCAGGTTAACCCATCGTATGAGACGTTGGTAACCCTCGGCAATTCCTTTCCTTTCTCATCAACAACTCGGAAGGTTACCTTGGCACTATCCCATTCGACTTTCATCGGGTTGCCAACGTCGGACACGTTTCGCAATGTAAGGTAGGTTGAGATGATTCGCGTTTCGTTAACGACCTTCGCTTCTTTCATCACGATCTGAGTTCTGAGACCATTGGCTTCTGTGGACCATGTCTTATCGTCCGAATCCTTGGCGAGAAGCGAAGTCGTTAGCATGATGGGCAAAACAACGAGCCCGACGAGAATAACGGCCAGAATGATGATTATTCGTTTCTTCTTCATGCGTGATCCAACAATGATTATACAGTTTTATACGCCTTTTACCCGCCGTTCTTTTGGTGGGTTTACCCGCCGGAGTTTCCTCGCCGTAGGTGAGGCGGGCTGGCGTACTATATAAAATGGGAAACCTTGTCCCCGCATGCCTCTGGCGTGGAACAGACTGTTTACGCCAACCCGCCAGTCTACCTGAGGCGGGTAAAAGGCGTATAAGTCTGCCAGTGTAAAAAGTTCCCGATGCTTGTTCAATACTCGTCCAACCTTTTTTCTCCCGCCAAGGCGCCAAGCTCGCCAAGAAGAACCACAAAATATATTTCTTAATCCAGCGGATTACAGAATTTGCCGGATTAAATGCCTATCCTGTTTATCCTGTCCTTTCGTCCAAATCTCCCCTTTGCGTCTTCGCGCCTCTGCGGGCAATAAATTCAATCTTCTTTCCAAAGACGCCAAGTTATTCTTCCAGTTGGTTGACACATCGGGTGATGCCATGCTTCATTAATTCTTCGTTAAAATTCAGAAGAAAACCGAGTTTCCGTCCGGTCAGCTTTAAATAAGTTTGCACCTGCTTTTTGTGAGCTCCGGATACCTTTTCCACGGATTTCAATTCTACGATGACTTTATCTTCCACCATCAGATCGGCCCGGAATCCTTCCTGAAACTGAATTCCTGCATATTCTATCGAGATGGGAACCTGCCTTTGAACCTTCAGGCCCCGTTGTTCGAGTTCGTGAGCTAAGATCACTTCATAAACCAGTTCGAGCAAACCCGGCCCCAACGCCCTATGAACCGTCAGTGCCGCATCTACGATAATTTTCCCGATTTCATTTTCTTGCATCTTCGCTTTGCGCCTTCGCGCCTTTGCGGGAAACAGTATTTTGACAAAGAATCGATGGTGCAGCCCCAGCCGGAAGACAGGCAGGACAGGTATCGGACAAGGAATGCCGAATAGCGCATGTATGAGGCGGGGCAAGCCCCGCCCTACACGACTGAGCAACCTGCAGGGGGCATTAAACTGCAATGCCGAGTAAAGGCCATAAACGTATCATCTCATGCTGTTTATGCGGATCCGCCCGCTTTCTTCATTCTTTTCTCAAGCCGTTTCTCTTTTAACGTTTTTTGTGCCTTCTTCTTTACATCTTTTTTAGCATCATGACTTTGGGCCATACATTATCCTTTCCTGACTAATTCATAAGGCTTCTGCAAAATTGCAGAACTCATTGACTACTTCATAAGTAAGGAGTCCCTAAGACTTAGGACAACGAATTACGTCCTTTGGGCAGTTCATATAATCCGTGCCCGCTGTCTCGCAGTTTTCCCTGCCTGCACAATTCCTCCCACACCTCGCGAGGAAACTGGCTGGGTGGCTGTATCGCAAAAACGCCTGTAGGCCCGCTCGAAAACGGCCCGCGTCCAAGATTCGAATCGTCATCCAGGGCAGTGAGTTTGAGCCGCTTCTTGAACGCCTTCATCGCGCTCTTGAGCACCTGCGGGGTTATGCCCCCACCATGTCCTTGTTGTTGGTGTTCCGTCATAATCTGCCGTCGCGTATTTACTTTTTCAGCAAAGCGGGCTGTCAGTAGCGGTCTCTGCCGCCGAAACCGCCACCACGATTGCCACCGCCGCCGAAGCCGCCTCTTCCACGATCACCGCCGCCACCACCAAAACCGCCTCGTCCACCTTTGCCGCCACGGTCGGTCTTAGGCTTTGCCTCGTTGGCAGTCATACCCCGTCCCTTGATGTCTTTGCCGTTCAATCCTTCGATAGCTTTTTCTGCTTCCTCTTTAGAGGGCATTTCAATGAATCCGAACCCCTTTGATTTACCGCTGAACTTATCCATTATCAGGCGGACCTCTGTGACTTGGCCGAACGGCGCAAAAAGCTCTTTTAATTCACCTTCGGTGACGTCAAACGATAAATTTCCTACATAAATGTTCATTCTGTTCATTCCCTTTCTAAAAATATTTATCTTTTACTTTCGCTCCAATAACC
>Ga0315286_10002806_pt1 | contig 16319 bp, 16 predicted proteins | sample YL17G10_0_MG_FD_205038 | JGI IMG/M metagenome (GOLD analysis project Ga0315286, IMG submission 205038) | Sediment microbial communities from Yellowstone Lake, YNP, Wyoming, USA - YL17G10_0 | ecosystem: Environmental > Aquatic > Freshwater > Lake > Sediment | place: USA: Wyoming | collected...
GATGAACCTCAACGGCTATCTGGTGACCCGCGATCAGTTGAAGAAGCTCTTCGACAAATACAAGAACGTCATAAAGTAGAACGCTGATCATCCTCTTGGGAAAATAAGTACCCGTCGTCCGTCTTTCTTTTTAAAGTATGCCGGTTCGGCGCGGCGGTGCCCTTGTCGCTCGAAGCGGCGGGGACCCGCCCAAAGTGGGTGAGCCGCGAGAGCGATTAGGGCTAAAGCCGCGCCCACCTCCGGACCCGCGTATAATGAATCATGGAGAACGATGATCGGCGGATTGCCTGGCTGGCGCTGAACCTCGCCCTCTGGGACAACCTCAAGCTGCTCAAGTCCTTCCTGGGCCGCTTTCCCGACCCCTCCGCCGCTCTCCGCGCCGCCCGGACCGGGCTTTCCAGCCTTGGGTTGGAGGGAGGGTGCGCGGACCGGATCGCCGCACCGGGGCTCGCTGAGGCCGCCACAAAAGAATTTGACAGGCTGAAAAAGAAAGGCTATTCTCTTGTAACCTTTGAGGATAGCGAATACCCCGTTTATCTGAGAGAAATATTCGACCCTCCTCCGGTCCTCTATTGCGCGGGCCGGCAGGAAGCGTTGCAAGGCCCGGCCGTAGCCATCGTCGGATCGCGCCGGCCTACGCCGTATGGACGGGCGGTCGCCGAGAAGATAGCCGCGGACCTGGCCTCGCGGGGGATCGTGATCGTCAGCGGGATGGCCCTGGGGGTCGATTCGATCGCCCATTGGGGAGCATTGAACGAAGGGAGAACGGTCGCCGTGTTGGGATCGGGATTCGAAGACGTTTATCCGAAAGCCAATCGCCGGCTCTTCGACAAGATCGCGGAGTCGGGGGCGGTTGTCTCGGAATTTCCCCTCGACACGCCTCCGTTTGCCTCGAATTTCCCGCGGCGGAATCGGATCATCAGCGGACTCGCCCGGGCGGTCGTGGTCGTCGAAGCGGCCGTGGGAAGCGGATCGCTCATCACGGCCGGGTTCGCCCTGGAACAGAACCGGGAGGTGATGGCCGTCCCCGGGAATGTCACTTCGGACCTGAGCCGGGGGACAAACGGCCTGATCAAGGGGGGCGCGAAGCTCATCGAGGGCTGGGAGGATGTGGCCGAAGAGCTGCCCTCGCCCCTCCGCGAAGCGCTTCTCGCCCAGCGTGAAGGAGCGGCCCTCCCGCTGCCGCTCCTGACCGATGGCGAAGCGGAGGTCTACCGCCTCCTGAAGCCGGACGAGGCGCTTTCGATCGACGCTCTGGCCGGGATGAGCGACCGCTCGGTGTCCGAGCTGCTCGTCCTCCTGCTCGATCTCGAGCTCAAGGGGGCGGTCGTCGCCCGCGCGGGGCAGCTGTATCAGAGGAGAATGTGAATGGATAAGGCGCTCGTCATCGTCGAATCGCCGGCGAAAGCCAAAACCATCAACCGCTATCTCGGGCCCGAGTACGTCGTCATGGCGTCCATGGGCCATGTCCGCGACCTGCCCAAGAGCAAGCTGGGCGTCGATGTCGAGAACGCCTTCGAGCCCCAATACGTCGTCATTCCCGAGCGGAAGCAAGTCGTGATCGATCTCCAGAAGGCCGCCAAAGGGGCCTCGAGGATCATTCTGGCGGCTGACCCCGACCGCGAGGGAGAAGCCATCTGCTGGCATTTGGCCGCCTTGTTCGAGGGCTTCGACAAGGACATCAGCCGGGTGATGCTCCATGAAATCACGAAAACCGGAATCGAGCAGGCGATCGGGCATATGGGAAAGCTCGACCGGAACATGTTCGACGCCCAGCAGGCCCGCCGCATCCTGGACCGGCTCGTGGGCTATAAGATCAGCCCCCTGCTCTGGAAAAAGGTCAGCCGCGGCCTGAGCGCCGGCCGGGTCCAGTCGATCGCCACCCTCCTGATCTGCGAGCGGGAGAAGGAGATCAAGGCCTTCGTTCCCGAGGAATACTGGACGCTTTTCGCCAAGCTCGCCGCCTCGCAGCCGCCGCCCTTCCGGGCCGCGCTGACCAAGATCGACGGCAAAAAGGCCAAGGTCGCCGACGGGGGATCGGCTGAGGCGATCGTGGCCGATCTCAAGGACGCGGCCTTCATCCTGGCCAAGATCAAGGTCCGGGAGAAGAAGCGGACCCCGCCCCCGCCGTACATCACCAGCACCCTCCAGCAGGACGCCTACCAGCGCCTTCGCTATCCGGTCAAGCGGACGATGTCCATCGCCCAGAAGCTCTATGAAGGAATGCCAATCGGAGAGAAGGGCCCGGTGGGCCTCATCACCTACATGCGCACGGACTCGGTCCGGATCGCACCCGAAGCCCAGGCCTGGGCGAAAGCGTACATCGTCGGGACGTACTCCCCCAAGCACGCCCCGGCCAAGCCGCCGTTCTACAAGAACAAGAGCCAGGCCCAGGATGCCCACGAGGCCATCCGGCCGACCTCACCCGACTTGACCCCCGAGGCCGTGAAGCCCTATCTGAGGCGGGAGGAATTCAGCCTTTATCAGCTGATCTGGAACCGGTTCCTCGCCTCCCAGATGAGCCCGGCCGCGATCGAGGAGACCGAGTTCGAGATCATGGCCAAGCGGTATCAGTTCTCGATCAAAGGCGAGGTTCTGAAATTCGCCGGCTATCTGGCTCTATACCCCAATCGGGAGAACGGCGACAAGGAGAATCTCCCCGCGGCGAAGGAAGGGGAGACGCTGACGCTCCTCGGCCTCGAGCCCAAGCAGAATTTCACCCAGCCGCCCGCCCGCTACACGGAAGGGACGCTGGTCAAGGAGCTCGAGGCCCAGGGCATCGGCCGGCCCTCGACCTACGCCCCGATCATCGCCACCATCCAGAACCGGGTGTATGTGGTCAAGGACGACGGCAAGTTCAAGCCCACCGAGCTCGGAATGTTCGTTACGGACTGGCTCGTCAAGAACTTTCCCGACATTATGGAGGTCAAGTTCACGGCGGAGATGGAAGAGGAGCTCGACCGCATCGGCGAGGGCGCGCTCGACTGGCGCGCCGCTCTGAAAGATTTCTACGTCAAGCTCGACAAAGATCTCCAAGCGGGGGCGAAGATCGAGAGCGTGAAGGCCTCGGGCATTCCCGTCGAAGGCGCCTGCCCGAAATGCGGCAAGCCGCTCGTCCTCAAGGGCGGGAAATTCGGCCAGTTCAAGGCCTGCTCGGGCTATCCGGACTGCGATTTCAAGGAGAGCATGGTCAAAAAAGAGGTCGTGCCGCTCGACGAAACGTGCCCAACCTGCGGCTCCCAGCTCGTCCAACGGCACGGCCGGTTCGGGCAGTTCGTCGCCTGCTCGAACTACCCGACCTGCAAATACATCAAAAAGGACGTGACCGACACGGGCATCGCCTGTCCGACGGCCTGCGGCGGCACGATTCTGAAGCGCAAGACGCGCCGGGGGAAATATTTCTACGGCTGCAGCCTCTTCCCGAAGTGCCGGTTTGCGACCTGGGATGAACCCCTAGCCCGCCCCTGCCCGAAGTGCGGCAAGCCCTTCATCCTCCAAAAGACGTCCAAGAAGGAAGGGACGTACTTCCACTGCCAGGATGAGAATTGCGGCTGGCGCGACCCGGCCAAGCCGGAGCCGCTGCCCGCGATGGAGAAAAGCCCCCAGGAGCCGCCTGAGGACGGCGCTCCGCCGGCGGCCCCCGCTTCCTGATGCAAAAAGAGCTTGGCGAATTCCTGGCGTATCTCACCCACGAGCGCAACGCCTCGCCGCACACCATCTCGAGCTACCGGATCGACCTCACCCAGCTCTCCGATTTCCTCGAAGCGCGGAAGGTCCGCCTCGCCCAGGTCGACAACTTGGTGCTGCGCGGTTTCCTGGTCGAGCTCTACCGCCGGAAGCTGACCAAAACTTCAGCTGCCCGGAAATTAGCCGCGGTCCGCTCGTTCTTTCAGTTCTGCGTCCGGCGCCGGTGGCTCGAGGACAATCCGGCCAAGGTCGTCGCGACGCCCCGCCTCGATCAGCACGTGCCGGGATTCCTGTCCGAAGGGGAGATGCTGAAGCTCCTCGACATTCCCCCGAAGGACGATGCCTTAGGACTGCGGGACCGGGCCATCCTCGAAATTTTCTACGCGACGGGGATCCGGGTGAGCGAGCTCGTCGGGATCGGCCTCGCGGACGTCAGCCTCGAGGAGCGGATGATCCGGGTGAAAGGGAAGGGGAAGAAAGAGCGGCTTGTCCCGTTCGGCCGGAAGGCGGAAGAAAGCCTGGCGGCTTACGTCCGCGTCCGGCACGAATTCCCGCTGCGGCTCGGCGAGACTTCGCTCTTTCTCAATTACCAGGGCACTCGCCTCTCGCCCCGGTCCGTGCAGCGGCTCGTGGCCAAGTACCTGCGCCAGGCCGCCCTGCGGAAAAGCCTCAGTCCCCACGCTTTGCGCCATTCGTTCGCGACGCATCTCTTAGGCCGGGGCGCGGACCTGCGCGTCATCCAGGAGCTCCTCGGCCACGAGAGCCTGGCCACGACCCAGAAATACACTCACATGGACGTCGCTCAGCTGCGCGAGATCTACCGCAAGAGCCATCCCCGCGCCAAATAATTTTGGTGACAGTCAACACAATCACTTAATTCGCTTTAGCGCGGCTCCCGCCCCAGTCGCTCTTGCGGCTCACCCACAAACAGCGGGTCCCCGCCGCTTCGAGCGACCGGGGCTCGCGCCGCGCTGCCCGATCTTCCTTCCCCTTGCTCCGATAAGGGATCAGCCAATATTGGGGATGCATCTTCGGGCCTGGAGTGAGGATGGCGTGGTTCGATGACCCCCTGCGATTCATAAAATAAATTGGGGGGGCGAGGGCGGTAGGGCGGAGAAAGGCATACCGAGGCGCAGCGGGCATGGACCCTCGCGAAACGGGGAGGAGGCAAGCCGAGGGAACGAGCCGATTTTCCTAAGAAGGGGACACCCAGCCACCCGTCCCCTAATCAGTGCCAATTCAGGACGGTGGGTGTCCCCATTCTGAATCGGCGTACTTTCGGAGCCCCCCGCCCGGAAGCCCCCGACTATATTTTATCAGCGGGAGCCGCGCCTAAAGTGTCCCCAATCGTTGGCGCGGGTCCTTCCGTACCGTCAACAGCCGTAGATTCCGCAGATCGGCGGTGACTTAAAATGCTTTTAATATCAGCGCGATGCGATCCTGCGTACTTTGGCACTCCTTTTGCATTAAGTGAAGCGAAAGGAGGTCTTCATGAGACACATCATCAACAAAGGAATGGCGGTCGCCCTGATCCTCGGACTCTTCGTCTTCCCGCTCCTGGCCCAGCAACCCCTGGCCAAGAAGGCGCCGGCGGACAAGATCAACATCAACACCGGATCGCTCGAGGAATTGCAGAAGCTGCCCGGCGTCGGTCCCAAGGTCGCCCAGCGGATTATCGACTTCCGCAAAGAGAACGGGAACTTCAAGAAGGCCGAAGAGCTGATGAAGGTCCGCGGGATCGGCGAAAAGACGTTCGCCAAGATGAAGGACCTTCTCACGGTCTAGGCCGTGAGGCCTGATCCCCTCCCTAGGGTGCCCCTCCACCCGAGGCCCGCCCTCTTCCCCAAGGGGGCGGGCCCTCTCTTTTCAGAAAGCCCTTGATCTTGGCCAGGGCCCGGCCGCGATGGCTGAAGGCGTTTTTGGCGCTGGGCGGGATCTCTCCGAACGTCTTGCGCACCGGCCGATAATAGAAGACCGGGTCGTATCCGAAGCCGAGGTCTCCCCGCGGCGCATCGGTAATCGTCCCACGGACCTCGCCGCGGACCGAGGCGAGCACCCGGCCCCGATGAGACAGCACCATGTGGCAGATGAAGCGGGCTGTCCGCGCTTTCGGGGGGACGTCCTCCATCAAGCGCAGAAGCCTATGGTTGTTCTTTTCATCGGTCGCTCCCCGCCCCGAAAACCGGGCCGAGCGGACACCGGGCGCGCCGTCGAGGGCGTCGACGACGAGCCCCGAATCCTCCGCCAGGGTCAGGAATCCGGACTTGCGGCCGTAGTGGAGGCTCTTCGTTGTGGCATTGGCTTCGAACGTGGCGCCCTTTTCGGGGCAGGCGGCCCCGACGCTGATCGCGGCCAGGGTGATCACCCGGAAGGGAAGGCCCCGGAGCGCGATCCGGATCTCCCGCGCCTTGCCCTCGTTCGTGGTGGCGAGGACGAGAGGGATCTTCGGTGTCGTCACGGCGGGCTCACCGTCCGACGGCGTCCAGGAAATAGGACAGGATGAAAAGAGCCACGAGAAACAGGGCATAAAGCGCATACCTGGGGCTGGCCAGAAGTTTTTCGGGCTCTTCCATGACCTCGTCCGTCTTGAGCGTTTTTCGGACGATCAAGCCGAAGAAAAAAAGGAGGAAGGGCGAGATGACGAAGAACGACTCGAGCTTCAGCCGGAAGCCGAGAAAGAGAAACGTCAGCAGGCAGATCGCGGCGCTGGCGGCCATGCCGAAGAGAAGGGATGGGCTTGAGTACTTCTTATGGGAGGCCCGGTAGTCGCCGGCCTTGTCCTTGAGGTAACGGAACTCCGAGAGCCGTTTGGCGATCATCAGGAAATTGCCGAAAGCCCACCAGCTGAGGAGGAGGCTCACGGGCGGCCGATGGAACAGGGGCGCGAACGCATACCAGCCGATCAGGAACCGGATGGGGTTGTTGGCCGATTCCGATATGGAGTCGAGGAAGGCGATGTCCTTGGTCCGGATGGGCCGGACGTTGTAGATGAGGCCGGCGAGGAGGAGGGCCAGGCTCGACAGAAAAAACGGGACGGCGAAGGCGAGATACGACAGCCCCAGGCTGACGAGAATGATTGCCGCGCCCAGGGCGGCGAATGGCCCTTTCCGGATTTCACCCTGGACGAGAGGCCGGAAGCGCTTGGTCGGATGGTGGACATCGTAAGGCAGGTCCACGATCTCGTTCAGGATGTAGTTGGCCGTGGAGATGGCCCAGGTGAGCAGGAAGGCCGCCGCCGCCCGTCCGGCGAGCGCCGGGAGCGGGAACGAGCCGAGGTCCTCGCGGTGGAAAAAGAAGAAGGCGGCGCTGCCCAGGAAAATGGCCAGGCTCCGCGGCCATCGCTCCAGCCGCATGGCCCTCAAGTAGGATTTCACGTCCGGGGGTTCTTCCTCGCGTAGATTTCAAACGAATCGCCGAGCGCCAATTTTATCGGAATTTTCTTGAAAATCATAGCCGCCCGCCGGCCCCGGACCAGGAATCGGAACGCCTTCAACCGGGTGAGGAGATAGTGGGCACTGAACGTCCATGTGTAGCGCTTCCACCGGACGATGGTGAAGCCCGCGGCTCCAAGGAGCGCCTTGAGGCTCTTCTTCGAGAAATAGGCCAGGTGGCCGGGCCGGAGATGCCACCACCTCGGGCCGGCGAGCCGGGCGGCGAGGCTGTGGATGTCGGGCGTCACGATGCACAGGACGCCTCCCGGGGCCAGGATCTCGCCGGCTTTCTTAACGGCGTCCTTCGGCCGCGGCGTGTGTTCGATGAAGTCCACCATGGTCACGACCCGGCACGACCCCGGTTCGACGTCCGCTTCTTCGAAAGATCCCTGCCGGAGGGGGAGGTTCCGGGTCCGGCGGGCGCACTCCGCCGCCCAGTCGCTCGCCTCGATTCCGTTCGGGGTCCAGCCCCTGCCGCGCGCGGCTTCGAGCAGGATCCCGGTGGCGGCGCCGACGTCGAACAGCGTCCCTCTCTCCGGCTGGAGCGCATCCAGGGTCTTCAGGATTCCCCGGAAGTTTTGCGACCGGCCCTCGGATTCAACGTCATAGGCCTGGTCCTCGACCTGGCGATAGAGGTCGAAGATGAATTCCGGCCTGGGCGCGGGGTCGGCGAAGATATGGCCGCAATCCTCACATCGGCTGAGATCCCAGATCTTGCCGTACTCGGAGTCCGTGATTTTGATCTGGTCCTTGTCCAGGCGGGCGTAATCGAAATTACCTTTTCTGAAGGGACGGCGGCGCGAACCCGCGCAGGCGGGGCATCTGTCCGGGCGCTCGAAATGGTCTAAGGCGGGTTCCAACGGTCGTCCTGTCCCCGGGCTAGTCCTTCATCCCAGCCGTCCGCGCTTTTATCGCCAGGGCGCGCGCGACCGCCGCGCGAAGCTCGGCCGGAGTGAAGGGCTTGGGCAGGAAGTCGACGGCGCCCATCCGAAGGGACTGAGACGCGGCCTTGTCGGTCGGGTAGCCGGTGATGATGACGACCCGGGCGGCCGGGTCCTTGGACTGGATGCCCTTGAGGAGGTCCAAGCCGCTCGTCCCGGGCATCATCATGTCGGCCAGGATCAGGTCGTAGTCCGAGAGATCGCCGCGCCGCAGGGCCTCCTCGCCGCTCGCCGCGAGGTCGATGCTGTAGCCTTCGTCCGCCAGGGCGAGCTTGATGCTCTGGCAGACGGTCGTTTCGTCATCCACGACCAGGATCCGTTTCGGATGCGTGTCCGGCATCGCGGTCTCCTTCCTTCACCGCGGGGAATTTTATCGTAAAAATTGATCCGCGGCCAACTTCGCTTTTCACTTCGATCGTCCCGCCGTGGCGCTCGATGATCCCGTACGTCACGGCCAGGCCGAGCCCCGTCCCCGAGCTCTTGGTCGTGAAGAAGGGTTCAAACAGCCGGGTCAGGTTCTCGCGGGGGATGCCCACGCCCGTATCGGCGACCTCGACGTCCACCGTCCCGGGAGTGGCGCCCGGGCGGCTGATGAGGGTCAGCGTTCCGCCGTCGGGCATCGCTTCGATGGCGTTGATCGTCAGGTTCCAGAAGACCTGCTGGATCTGATGGCGGTCGAGCTCGATCGTGGGCAGCCCGGGATCCAGGTCCATGGCGATCTTGATGTGATGGACGCCGGCCTGGACCTCGAGCAGCCGGCCGGTCCGCTCGATCAGCTCGTTGACGCGGGCCCGCTCCATGCGGGGCGGCGTCTGGCGGGCGAAGTCCAATAGCCGTCTGACGATCAGCGCGCAGCGGGACGTTTCCTCGGCCATGAGCGTCAGGTTTTCCCGGAACGGCGCGATCCGGTCCCCCTGCTCAAGCATCAAGTGGGTGTTGATGAGGATCGAGGTCAGGGGGTTGTTGATCTCGTGGGCCACGCCCGCGGCGATTTTGCCCAGGGAGGCGAGCTTTTCGGATTGGACCAAATGGTCCTGCATCTCGCGCAGCTCGCGCGTCCGCTCCTCGACCCGCCGTTCGAGGGTCCGGCCCCATTCGACGAGGTTGGCGTTGGCTTTCTGGAGGTCTTCGGTCATCCGATCAAAGGACCGGGCGAGGCGGCCGACCTCGTCCCGCGAGGCGATCCTCAGGCGATGGTCGAGCTCGCCCTGGGCGATCTTGTCCGTGGCCTCGACTATGGCCCGCAGCGGCCGGGTGATCCCCAGCGTCAGGAGGGAGAGGATCAAGAGGAGGGACAGGGCGCAGAGGATCGCCAATCCCGTGAACGTTCCCATGACCGCGTCGCGCCGGTCGAGGTAGGGCTTTTCGAGCATGCCGACATAGAGCATGCCCACGATCCGGCCACCGGCGTCGTGGATGGGATCGTAGGCTGAAATGTACCAATCCGTCACGACGAAGGCCCGGTCGACCCAGGCCCGGCCCTCGCCGAGCACGGTCCGGCCGACCTCGCGCGAGACGCGTGTTCCCAACGCCCGGGCCCCAGTCTCATTCTGGACGTTCGTCGCGATGCGGAGATCGTCCTGAAAGATCGTGACCGTGCCGACATCCCGGCCCTTGTAGCGCTCGCCCTCGAAGACGATGTCCTTGACTTTGTCCACGATTTCGAAATTCCGGTTGAGGAGAATCGCCCCGTAGAGGACGCCGAGCACGGCACCCCGGTCGTCGGTGACGGGGGACGCGGCCTCGAGGACCAGCCCCTGGTCCTCGCGCGTCTCCGCGCCGGCTTCGGCCATCGGTGTGGGAATGGTCTCGATCCGCGCCCGGTCGGCGAGGTCGGCGCTTTCTTCGAGGAGCTCCGCCCGGCTCAGGACCGCGGTCGCGGCCGCGTCCTCCTTCCGGAGGGCCCGGCCTATGAGCGGATCGGAGGAGCGGTCCTCCCCGGAATTCTCCGGCCGGCGGGCGCGAAGGACGACCCGGCCCCGCGCGTCGGTAAGGGATAGGAAGTCGAGGCCGAACTGGCGCCGCACTCCTTCGAGCGTTCCGGCCAGCGGGGCGGGCTTGCCGGCCGCGAGCGCGTCGCGGATGGTCTCGCGGGCGGCGCTGATCCGGACCACGTCGGCGATGCCGTGGAGCTTTTCGTTATAGACCATCCAGGCTGCCGAGAGATCATGCCGGACTTTGTCCTGGGCGAGAGTGATGATTGTCCGATGCATGATCCGGGTGCCGATGAAGAGCGACACGATCCCGCCGACTCCGATGACGGCTAAAAAGGCCAAGATAAGCTTGAGCCGGATGGGGAGGTCCGGGACGGCCCGGAAAACTCTGATGCGCATGTGCCCCCTATCATAGCACCAGATAGGGGTCAGGTCTTAACATTTAACAAATTTGGCGAGGCCTGACCCCTTGGTGCCGGGTCTCGCCAAAAACGTTCAAAGTTAAGACCTGACCCCTTGACAAGCCGTTTTTTTTATGATAAATCACAAACTCGATTGATTATATAGACTATTATTGGAGCGAAAGGATGAAATTATCAACCAAGGGCGAATATGCCAGCCGGGCTATGCTCGAGCTGGCCCTCCGCTATGACGAGGGCGCCCTCCATATCCGGGATATCTCCGCCGCCCAGGGTATCCCCGAGCGCTTTCTCGAGCAGATCCTTCTCCAACTCAAACGGGCGGGCTATCTCCGCAGCCGAAAAGGGCCCCACGGAGGCTATTTCCTGGCGAAATCTCCATCCCGCATCTCGGTGGCCGAAGTGATTCGGGTCATGGACGGGCCGCTGGCCCCTATCGGCTGCGTCAGCGTGACGGCCAAGGCCTTCTGCGACCGGGAAGGCAGCTGCGGACTCAAAGGGCTCTGGAAAGAAGTCCGCGACGCGATCGCTTCGATCCTGGAGCGGACGACGTTTGAGGACTTGGCCGAGCGGACGCGCCAAGTATGCCTCTTAAAAGTCGACTATATTAATCGACAATAAAAAATACGCGATAGCATAGGATGTGAGGCGATGAAAAGGAACAGAAATTGGAAAAAGGTCCTGGGCGGATCGGTCCTTTCTTTTGCGGCGGTCCTCGGACTCGTGGCGGGCGTCGCCGCCCAGGAAACGAAAACGCCTTCGCCTGTCGCCGCCTCGACCGCCCTGACTCTCAGCGGATACGGCCAGGTCCAGTACACGACCCAGAGCGCCGGCGTCGACGGATTCACTCTTCGCCGCGCGCGGCTGGCGCTCTCAGGCGAAATCCTCAAGAACATCCGCTTCAAGCTGCAGGTCGATACCCTGAAAAGCCCGCTTCTCCTCGAGGCCTATTTCGACCTCGGTTTCCATCCCGCCGCCTCGGTCCGCGTCGGCCAGTTCAAGATCCCGTTCAGCCTGGAGAGCCAGACGTCTAGCGCCGACCTGGATTTGATCAACCGAACGCAGGTCGTCTCGAAGCTCGCTCCGGGCTGGGACATCGGATCGTACGGCCGCGACATCGGAATCACGCTCTTCGGCAAGGCGGCCTTCCTCGAGTACACGGTCGGCGTCTTCAACGGGTCCGGCATGAACAAGACCGACGCCGACGACAACAAAGACTGGGCCGGCCGGCTCGCGGTTCATCCGGCGTCGTTCCTCACCATCGCCGCCGCGGGCTACAACGGCAAGACCGTTCCTTCCGCGGGAGCAGCGCCGGTGACCCGGGCCCGACTCGGCCTGGAAGCGGCCGTCCTCCTGGATGCGCTTTCGCTCAAAGGCGAATTCATTCAGGGCCAGGATGGCGACACGATGAAGCAAGGCTGGTACGCCCAGGGGGCGTATTTCGCGCTGCCGAAACAGCTGCAGGGCGTTGTCCGGTTCGATTCCTATGACAAGGACCGCAACGCCTCGCTCGATCGGACCGACGTCTGGACCCTGGGGGTGAACTGGTTCCTGGCCGCCCGGACGAAGCTCACGCTCAACTGCGAGATCACCCGGGACGAATCCGGGAAGACGACCAACAAAGCCCTTATCGCCCAGTTCCAGGCGGCATTCTGAGGGAGATCCGCGAGCGCGAATATGAACTTGAACGGGACTACGATCTTGACCACAGAGGGACGGCTATCATGAAAAAAACCGCGATCTTGCTGCTCGCATTCGGGCTTGTTCTCTCCGCCTTTCCCACAACTCCTCCTCGGGCCACCGTCCCGGCTCCTGCCGTGACCCCGGCCCCGCTGCTTCAGACTCCGTCCCAGCTCGACGGCACGATCAGCATCTCCGGCGCCTGGGCCCTCTACCCGATGGTCCTCAAATGGGCCGAGGAGTTCAATAAGCTCCACCCCAAGGTGACGATCGACGTCCAGGCCGGCGGAGCGGGCAAGGGTATGGCCGACGTCCTGGCCGGCATGGCCGACCTCGGGATGGTCTCGCGCGACATCTATCCGGCGGAAACAGCCAAGGGAGCTCTGGCCTTTGCCGTGACGAAAGACGGCGTCGTGGCCACGCTCAGTGCCCGGAACCCTTACCTGGCCGAGATCCTCAAGAAAGGCATCGCCCGCCGGCGCCTCATCGACATTTGGACGGGTGACAAGGCCGTGACCTGGGGCCAGGTGCTCGGGACGTCCCTCGCGCAGCCGGTCCGCGTCTTCACCCGGTCTGACGCCTGCGGCGCGGGCGAGACGTGGGCGGCCTATTTCGGGAAGAAGCAGGAGGACCTGGGCGGCATCGGCGTCTATGGCGATCCCGGTGTCGCGGACGCGGTCCGCCGCGAGCCGCTGGGCATCGGCTTCAACAACATCAATTTCGCCTATGATTCGAAGACCTTGAAGCCCGTCGACGGCCTCGTCATCGCCCCGATCGACCTCGACGGCAACGGCCGAATCGACGACGCGGAGCGGGTCTACGCCACTCGGGACGGCATCACCGCGGCCATTGCCGCGAACATCTATCCCTCGCCCCCGGCGCGCGACCTCTATATCGTGGCCAAGGGTAAGCCGGCGAACAAGGCGGTCGTCGAATTCCTCCGCTGGGTCCTGACCGACGGGCAGAAATACGTCCCCGAAACGGGCTACATCCGTCTTGCGCCGGATAAACTGAATTTGGCCCTCGATAAGTTGAAATGAACAAGCAACGAGCATTATTTTGAGGCATCTCAAGGACCTGATCGCCCGCCGGGCCATGGCCTTCCTGACCGGCGTGCCGGCGCTCCTCGTTCTGCTGATGCTCCTCGGGCTGCTCGGAAAGTCGCGCCCGATCCTCGCCCTCCATTCGTTCCCGTCGCTCCTCTTCGGGACGGTCTGGCGCCCTCTCAAGGGCCAGTTCGGGTTCCTGCCCTTCCTCGCGGGGACCCTGGGCGTGACGCTGACGGCCATGGTCATCGCCGTCCCCGTCTCGCTCCTCACGGCGGTCTACCTCTCCGAATACGCGCCGCGGCGCGTCCGCGAATTCACGAAGCCCGTCGTCGACCTCCTGGCCGGAATCCCGTCCGTCATCTACGGCGTCTGGGGCGTGCTCATGGTCGTGCCGTTCGTGGGCCACGTCGTCGCGCCGTTCTTTGGCGCATATTCCTCAGGCTACTGCGTCCTGTCGGGCGGGATTGTGCTGGCCATCATGGTCTTTCCGACCATCATTCATGTGGCCCTGGAGGTTTTCGGCTCGGTTCCCCAGGACTTGCGCGATACCTCCCTGGCCCTGGGCGCGACGCGCTGGGAGACGGTTAAACACGTCGTCCTGCGGAAGGGCCTGACCGGGATCATCGCCTCGGTGGTCCTGGGGCTGTCGCGGGCTTTCGGCGAGACCATCGCCGTCCTCATGGTTGTCGGCAATGTGGCGAAGGTGCCGGGTTCGGTCTTCGACGGCGCCTATCCGCTGCCGGCCCTCATCGCCAACAACTACGGGGAGATGATGTCCGTGCCGCTCTACGATGCGGCGCTCATGCTCGCGGCCCTCGTCCTGCTCCTCGTCGTGCTGGTCTTCAACGCGGGCGCGCGCTATGTCCTGGTCAAGGCCGAACGGAAGGCGGAATGATGATCAGCCGGCGCCGGAAATTCGAGGAACGGTTCTTCAAAGTCCTCATGCTGGGGTCAACCGTGGTCGTCATCGGCAGCCTCCTCGTCATCCTCGGGACGGTCGTGGTCAAGAGCCTGCCCGCCCTCCGTTTCTCCATGCTCGTCCAGACGCCGAAAGGCGGATATTACCTGGGCAAGGAAGGGGGCATCCTGAACGCGATCCTCGGATCGCTCTATCTCGCCGGCGGGGCCACGCTCCTCGCCGTCGTCCTGAGCCTCCCCGTCGTCCTCTACTTGAACCTCTACGCGAAAAAAGCCTCCGCCTTCGCCACGGTCGCCCGGTTCGCGCTCGACGTCATGTGGGGCATTCCGTCCATCGTCTACGGCGCCTTCGGGTTCGTGGTCATGATGTCGCTCGGGCTGCGGGCCTCGCTCCTCGCGGGCGTGATCACGGTCGCGCTCCTCGAGATCCCGATCATGGCCCGGGCCATGGACGAGGTCGTCCGGCTCGTGCCCCGCCCGCTCCTGGACGCCTCGGTCTCGCTCGGGGCGACGCGGTTCGAGACCGCGATCAAGGTCGCCGCGCGTCAAGCCCTGCCGGGGATCGTCACCGCGGTCCTGATCGCCTTCGGCCGCGGGATCGGCGACGCGGCCTCGGTCCTCTTCACGGCGGGTTTCACCGATAACGTGCCGACCTCGCTCCTCCGGCCGGCGGCGACGCTCCCCCTGGCGATCTTCTTCCAGCTCGGCTCACCGGTCCTTGAAGTCCGCGAGCGGGCCTACGCTTCGGCGGCGATCCTGACCCTGATCGTTCTGGCCATCAGCCTGGTCTCGCGCGTCCTGGTCCGGAAATATGGAAGGCATACGATCCGATGAGAACATACGATCCGACGGCGGGAAGGTGAACCCATGACCTTATCATCGCATATCCGGATCCGCGACCTGAGCGTGTCGTACGGGGATCAGGAGGTCCTGAAGCACGTTAGCCTCGACATTCCCGACCGGAAGATCACGGTCATCATCGGGCCGTCGGGCTGCGGCAAGACGACGCTTCTCAAAGCCATGAACCGGCTCCTTGATTCCGTGGAGGGAGCCCGGGTCTCCGGGACCATCCTCGTCGACGACGAGGACCTCTACGATCCGAAGGCTGAGCTGACCCATATCCGGAAGAAGATGGGGCTGCTCTCCCAGAAGCCCCAGGTGCTGCCGATGTCGATCTTCGACAACATCGCCTTCGGGCCGCGCATCCACGGACTCCGCGACAAGCGGCGGCTCTCCGCTCTCGTGGAGCGCGAGCTGCGGGCGGCCGGGCTCTTTGAGGAGGTCAAGGACCGGCTCCACGAGCCCGCCTCGCGGCTGTCGGTCGGTCAGCAGCAGCGCCTCTGCCTGGCGCGCGGCCTCGCGGTAGAACCCGAGATCATCCTGGGCGACGAGCCGACCTCGGCCCTCGATCCGCTGTCCAGCCGGATCGTGGAAAGACGGCTGATCGAGCTCAAGTCCGATTACACCGTGATCGTGGTGACCCACATTCTCCGCCAGGCGCGCCGGATCGCGGACTACGTCGCTTTCCTTTATCTCGGGGAGCTCGTCGAGCACGGCGACGCGGCGGAGGTTCTCGGCTCGCCCCGCGACCCGCGCACCAAAGCCTACGTGACCGGCGAGATTAGCTAAGCAACCGGCCTTCCGCAGGGCATCCCCCGGCCCGCTGGGGAACCAGTCCCGTCGGTTCCCCCCCGCGCTTCGCGCGGGGCCCCCTCTCCGCTATGCGGGCCTTGGGGATGGCCCTGCGCGGCCGGCAAACGCCCTTGGATTTGCCGGGAAGACCGTGGGGAGGGCGAGGGGGAGAGGTCAAGGAGGCCGTAAGGAGGCGAGCGAGCACGGACCAGCGACGCGAAGCGGCGCTGGGCGCGAGCCTCTTCCCCTCGCCAGCTTCGCCGGGGAAACCGGCGTGCCGACGGCCCTCTCCCCCCTCGCCCCCTACTATATTCAAACTTCGCGGAGGAACTCGTAGAAGTTGATCTCGTTCGCGTCGAGGCCGTACTTGTAAATGTAGTGGCCGGCGAGCGCGGAAGCGAAGAGGGCCTTCAGGTAGGCCTCCGGCACGCGCTTGAGGATCCGGTCGACGCCCGCCTTCTCCACGAGGGCCGGCGGTACGCCCTTGGCGATCACGCGCTTGAGCAGGACCTTGTTCGCGAAAAGGCCGGAAGATGCCACGGCGTCCTTGATCCGGTTGATCTTCTCGGAAACGAGATCGGTCAGGACCGCCCGGGGAATGCCCTTGGCCTTGTGTTCCTTCCAGATG